>Ga0310691_10002818_pt1 | contig 22077 bp, 19 predicted proteins | sample 176DNAGHGlowgp2_FD_203887 | JGI IMG/M metagenome (GOLD analysis project Ga0310691, IMG submission 203887) | Sheep rumen microbial communities from Palmerston North, Manawatu-Wanganui, New Zealand - 1766 DNA GHGlow gp2 (v2) (version 2) | ecosystem: Host-associated > Mammals > Digestive system >...
AAAAGTAAAAGAAGGAAGTACTGTTTATAAAGCATGTATTAAATATGGAATTGAACCAATTGTTAGTGAAATATTAAAATTTAGAATAGATACTTTTTTGAGAAAATCTTGAAGACAATCTGATTATCTTTTATTTAATCTTCCAAAAAGTAATGTTAGATAATGATTTAGACCTTTTTAAAAAGGGTAATTTTCAGCCAATTGATAATAACTTTATTATGGAATGACATGAAGTACTCCAAGAAGTACAAATAGTACAAGAAAAGTATAACAAATTGGACACGGACACTTTTATTAACGAGCTTAGGGATTCTATAGCTTGATATAATTTATGATATGAGCTTGTTAATATTGAAAAACATTGATTTGATTGCAAAAAGAGTGCAGATGAAGAATGTTATCTTGAAGTAAAATCGGCTAGTTTTAGTGCCAAAGATTGGCAAGCGACATTTAATGATACAACCTTAGAAAAAGCTGAAGCATTTAAAGATAAAAAAGTATTTCTAGCTCTTGCTGTTTGGAAAGATGCAAGTGATTTATTGTTTATATGCTATGGCCAGAATTCAGAAATTTGAGACTTCTTAGAAAGTAAAGTAAAACGATTTAAAGCATGAAATACTGTTAGAAGTACTCAATCAATTAGTTTATCGAATTTAGTGTTTACTTATTGATTTAAAATAATAGCAGTAAATAGGTCTAAATGAGAAGTTTTATCTTTATTGAGACTGAAAAATAAAAATTTTTTAAAAATGCCATCCAATGTTGTTATTTCAATAGAGGAATATCATAATAATATTAACTAATTACACCGGTTTCTTCCAGTAAAACTCAACTTCATCAGCTCAATTATATAACTGCTTATGTGAGAAATGTTTTGAATGAAACAACTTATTCATTCACGGATAAGAAGAAATCACTCCACCATAACATTCTTTTAGATAATCAGCTAATTTTTCGTAAAGTGGAGCTAAATCATCATTTGCATTCAGCCTTTTTCAATATGGTGGGTTGGTGATTAGCCAAAAATCTCATTCAAAAAGCATTAAACCTGATTGAAAATCTTGATGTTCAAATGTAATACAATCGCTTACTCATGCATTTTGAGCATTAATCTTTGCATAACCCAAAACTTTTTCATCTATATCACGAGCAACTATTTGATAATTGTTGTTATATTCAGAATTTTTTGCATCTAAAAGTATTTCATTCCATATATTGAAATCAAAATTTTTGAATTGCTGAAATGCGAATTTTCTATGTTTTCATGGAGCGATATTTCTAGCAAGTAGAGCAGCTTCAATTGCGATAGTTCCAGAGCCGCAGAATGGATCAATCAATGGTTTATTGAATTTCCATCATGAAAGCAAAATAATTGCAGCTGCCAAATTTTCTTTCAAGGGTGCTGGTCCGGTTTGAGTTCTCCATCAGCGTTGATGTAGTGAAGCTCATGAAGTATTTATACACACTTTCAAATTGTTTCATGACATGAATAGGAAGACCTCCTGTGATTTATCAGAATCTGTTTTTGTATCTTCCAAAATATTTAGAGAAGTCAGAATGGCTTTATGAGCTACTGAAACCAAAGATTTTTCAGACATTATTTGAGAATTTTTGCATGTTGCATGAAGAGAAAATTCAGAAGTCGGTACAAATAAACTATTCCAATTTAATGACAGAACAAAATCAAAAAGCTGATCAAAATTAGTGATACTTTCTTCTCACATCACAGCATAAACTTTGTTTGCTATTCTCGACCATAAATTGATGCGATAAATATCTTTCCATGTTCATTCACTCAAAACTGCAGTTGGATGAGATTCTATAAGTGGTAAATTCAGCCTTTTTAGTTCTTTGGTTAGTAATGATGCACATCAAAATGGACATGTAATTAGTATTTGCATAGATAATTTTTTTGTGTGTAAAATGTCATTCAGTGTGAAATGGAATATTTTAATGTTATGTCATTTCGAGGCTTTAGCCGAGAAATCCACTATGCATCACACCTATGGATTTCTCACATTCGTTCGAAATGACAATTAACATAAAGTTGTCGCTCAGAATAATCTATGATAGTTCTATCTCTCTTTCATTATCTCATGTCTTAGTTATTGTCATTGTCTTAGTTCATGGTAAGTCTAATTTTTCTATCCATTTTGGCCATTCAATTAAGATATAATCATATTCATTAATTAGATCCATAATTCATTTTTCTACTAAGTCTTCAAAACTTTCGAGCCTATACATATCGATATGTAATAATTTTCCGTCATACACATTTACATAGGTGTAGGTAGGAGATTGAACTTTATTAGGATCTATTCATAATCATTCCGCGAATCATTTCGTGAAAGTAGTTTTTCCACTTCATAAATTCCCAACTAAAAAAAGTGTAGATTCTGATTTAGAAAGTTCGATTCATAATTGATGCATTTCAGCAGGAGAGTGGATTGTTTTTTTCATAATAAAAAGCATATAATATATATTGCTATAGTATATCGATGAAATATTCAAATTCAATGAAAATTGTTATCAAAAAGCTTTTTTGTATGCTTTTTCTAGTGTAGCTCTGTCAAAATATGATCAGCTTTCATTTATAGCTGTTTGCTGTGTAAAGGCCATCATTGTCTCTTTATCGTCAGTATTTAGTCTATCAAATGGACTGACATGTAAATTTTCACAGGTATGTGTAATTCGGGTAATGCGTAAAGCTTTTAAAGAATCAGGTTCGCTTTCATTATAAATTCATTGCATTCATGAACAATTTATTCATTGAATTGACTTGTTACGATAACGAGACTGTCTCATGAGTCTCATGAATGAGGCTAGTCAATCTTCCATTGAATTGTATTTACTATGATTTTGTCAATCTGCTACATTTGAGGATCCTGTTCTTCAAATATCACCTTTAAACGGTGAAACATTACAAGGGTTATTTTTTTTGTATCACGCTGTTTTTTTTGAAAATTTAGGTGTTAGGTCTTTTACTTTTAAAGTTGTAAAATCTCATTCAGTTCATTTTAGTGATAGCTGGTTAAATCACAATAGTGGTTTTAATTTGATGTTATCTACTCTATATGCAGGAATTCACTTATACGGAGTTGTAATATGTTTAAATGGATAATCTCAAGGTGTAAATCATCTTGTATCAACTTTAGAGTAATCAAAGTTTCATATAGTAGGTGTGTTTTCAACTTTTGGTGTATCTTTTTTGGGAATAGATCAGAATAAATTTTTTATCCAATTTTCAGCTTTTTTGAATAAATTAATCCAGGTTTCTTTTTCCAGTAGCGATAAAGATTTTTTTGTTGATTCAACAACATTGCCGGAATTTTCTATGCTTGTAGATAATTTTTCTTTTGAAATCATTAATATTTGTAGAGCATTAAATAAATCATATCTATATTATATATTTTTTTAAAAAAATCAAAAAAAAGGACTCTTTTTTCAAGAATCCTTATTTATAACCTAATCACTAATTGGCTTCTAATACTGAATTAATCAATTCTCACTCGATATCATTCTGAATATATCTTTCCACTGGTCTTGCTCCATATTGTGGGTCGTAAATCTTTTCAATGATATCTTTGACTTGCTTAGCTGTGAATTTAGGCAATTTGATTCATTCTTTTCATTTCCATGCATCCAAGAATGTAGCAAGTTGCATGTTGAAGATAGCTTTCAAATCATCTTTGCTCAATGGTTTGAATACCACTTTGTGGTCAATTCTATTCAACAGTTCAGGAGTAAGTGAAGTTTTAAGCTGATCGATGACTCTTTCTTTAATCAAATCAAAGTCTTTTTCATTCATTTCTTTTTCGGTTCCAGTTGAGAAACCGATACTTACTTGCTTTTTACTAAATTCTTCACTTCCGATATTTGAAGTCATGATGATGATAGTAGATTTGAAGTCTATTAATCTTCATTTGCTATCTTTTAGTTGTCATTCATCTAATATCTGTAATAAGATATTCAATACATCAGGTGAAGCCTTTTCAATTTCATCGAATAGAATTACTGAATATGGCTTTCTTCTGACTGCTTCAGTCAAACCTCCTCATTCTTCAAATCCCACATATCCAGCAGGAGATCAGATTAATTTACTTACAGAGAATTTTTCCATAAATTCAGACATATCAAATCTGATCATAGCACTCTCATCTCCAAAGTAATCTTTCGCGATAAGTTTTGCTAAGTATGTTTTACCTACTCCAGAAGGTCCAAGGAATAGGAAACTTCCGATAGGTTTTTTCTTATCAACCATTGATAATCTTGATCTTGTTAGTGTCTTAACTACAGCATCAACGGCCTCATCCTGTCCAATGATACTTTCTTTCAAAGTTCATTTTAATCTTTTTAATTTTGTAATTTCATCTTCGTTTACGATATTTACAGGAATTCAAGTTTTTTCAGCTAATACATTTCCGATATCTTTTGCATCAATCATACTTCTTAGGTGAGTAGGGATTGTGCTTTTATTTCTAATTGATTGTAATTTTTGCTTTAAATTTTCTTCCTTCTCCTTTAAATCTGCAGCAGTAAAATAATCCTGATTTTCAATCGCTTTTGTGATTTTTTTCTGAATTGATTCAATTTCTTTTTCAGCTTTTTGATAATCATCATTCACCTCTAATTTTTCTTGCATAGTAGATTTTCTAGCACAAGCTTCATCTAGAATATCCAAAGCCTTATCAGGCAAATGTTTATTTAAAATGTATCTTTTACTTAAAGTGATTGCTGCTGAAATAGCATCAGGAGAAATCTGAACTCCATGAAAGTCTTCATAAGTTTTCTTTAATCATTCAATGATTAATTGAGTTGATTCATTATCTGGTTCATTTACTACTACTTCCTGGAATCTTCTCTTCAAAGCTGCATCTTTTTCGATTACTTTCTGATATTCATCAAATGTAGTTGCTCCAATTAATTTAATTTTTCATCTAGAAAGCATAGGTTTGAGCATTTGAGCAGCATCGTTATGATCTTGTCCACCAGCTCAAATAATTGTATGAACTTCATCGATAAAGAGAATGATGTTGTTTGAAGGATCGACAGCTTCATCAAGGATTGATTTCATTCTAGCTTCAAATTCTCCACGATATTTAGTTCCTGCAACGAGAGTTCCCATATCCAAAAGGAATAAACGTTTTCATTTTAATTTATCAGGCACTTTTCATTCATTAATTCTTTGAGCTAATCCCTCAACAATCGCAGTTTTACCTACTCATGGTTCTCAGATAAGTAGGGGATTGTTCTTTGTTTTACGTAAAAGTGTGTAAATTACTTGATTAATTTCCTGTTCACGTCAAATAATTGGATCGATAAATCCATTTTTACATTCTCTGGTCAAATCAGTACCAAAGTATTCGATATTCAGCTTTTTCTCTTCTTTCTTTTTGGTTGTAGTTCCATTTGCATCAATATTTTGGTCATAATCCTGTCAAATCTCGCTTTCTACGCTATTTTCAGGATTTGAAACATCGTTCTCTTTTAAGAAAGCTTCTAATTCGTTTAAGTTATCATTGATATTTATCATAGTTTGTACTTTACTAGGATCTAAAGATATATCTTTAAAAATTTTACTCAAAATCTGTAAAAATGCAAATACGCCACTGCGACGAGCAATGGGGTTGTTTACAAGTTTTTCACAGTTCTCCATACATTTTTTTACATCAATTTTATCATCAAATAGGAGTCAAATTATCTGATTTTCATTGGACAATTTCAAAAAAGATGTACAAAATAGAAAGCAGAAATCTGGACGAGTATAATGTCGTTGTTTAATATTTTTCGCGATTTCATCCAAAACTACTTTCTGAATTTTCATGCGATGTTCTCAAGGAATATCTTTTCTATTTTTGACTATGTTTTGAATCCATTGAACGTAATATTCATCCAACTTTTTGGCATTATTAAATCATACAATTGATGAAAAAGTGGGGAAGCTTTTATCTTCTCTGATTACTCCATAACTTCACCAAAAAATATGATCAAAATTTATAGCATTCTGATTTTGTGCAATAGCGATTCGTTGAGCGTTCTCTAATGCAACTATTCCATCAGGTAAATAATCTCGCTTGATAATTGGTTGTTCTTTGTTTTCTTTATCGTCCATTCAATAAAAAGTAGCACCTAAAATCATTGGATGCTACTTTTATAGGATTATTTTTTTTAATTGCAAGGGGAATGTATTATTTTTTCTTATATTTGATTCTTGTTTCTCATTTAGAGGGATTTTTATTATTTAGAATACTATCTTTATAAACTTGTTTTGCAAAAGCTACTTTTTTATTTTTTTTATTCCTTGTATTGTCTGTTATGAAATCATGATCTAATTTATTTGCTATTTCATTAAATAGTTTGTCTATATTATCAGATTCAATTTTTGTATTATTTGAGATCCATCAGTCAGATTGCTCAATATTTCATTCAAAAGTTTCTCAGTTTTTGTGTACAAAAATATTGTAGTCAATTAAAGTAGTTCATGCAGATCATTCGGAGAATTGGTATTCGATGCTGAATTTTTCAGATCATTCATCAGCATTTAAAATTATTTGATCACTTGGAACATTATCGCAGGCTGTAAATAGTCAAGCAATAGCTAACATAGTCGTTTTTACCTATCCAGATGATCTTTTTGTTTTTTGTTTTTCTGAATTTTTTGTAAGTTCAGAAGATTTATTATTTCTCATATTAAAAAGGTTATGAAGTAAATTCATAACCTAATTATAATTAAAATTTAAAATATTTCAAATTTTTAGTAAGAAAATGATTTTATGCGGGAGTTCCGTTATTAGGTTGCTGAGCTTCAGTAGTAGGTTGTTCAACAGGGGTTTGAACTACAGGAGCAGATTGTTCAACAGGTGCTTGAGCTTCAGTAGTAGGCTGTTCAACAGGGGTTTGAACTACAGGAGTAGGTTGCTCAACAGGAGTTTGAACTACAGGAGTAGGTTGTTCAACAGGGGTTTGAACTATAGGAGCAGGTTGTTCAACAGGGGTTTGAACTACAGGAGCAGGTTGCTCAACAGGAGTTTGAGCTTCAGCAGTAGATTGTTCAACAGGAGCTTGAGCTTCAGTAGTAGGCTGTTCAACAGGAGTTTGAACTACAGGAGTAGGTTGCTCAACAGGAGTTTGAACTACAGGAGTAGGTTGCTCAACAGGAGTTTGAGCTTCAGCAGTAGATTGTTCAACAGGAGCTTGAGCTTCAGTAGTAGGCTGTTCAACAGGAGTTTGAGCTTCAGTAGTAGGTTGTTCAACAGGGGTTTGAACTACAGGAGCAGATTGTTCAACAGGTGCTTGAGCTTCAGTAGTAGGCTGTTCAACAGGGGTTTGAACTACAGGAGCAGATTGTTCAACAGGAGTTTGAACTATAGGAGCAGGTTGTTCAACAGGGGTTTGAACTATAGGAGCAGGTTGTTCAACAGGGGTTTGAACTACAGGAGCAGGTTGCTCAACAGGAGTTTGAACTACAGGAGCAGTAATTGGCTGTTGTGTATCTCAAGGTTGAACTTCACTACATTGTTGAGCTTGATTATTATTGGGAATAGCAACTGCTGGTTGTGAAGTAGCTACAGTTTGATTAGTTTCAGTACTATTTCATTGAGCTATTTCATTTTGATTCGCTTGTTGTAATATTTTGTCTTGTAAACTAGGATCATCGTTTGCTCTAAATGATAGAAAAAGTAAACAAAGTCAGTCAAATACAGTTGAAATTCAAATACAAATTCATGCTACGGTTTTTGCATCTGATTTGTCTGAAAAAGCGATGACGAAGAACAAAATTATTAATAATATTCATAGAGTAAGGATTCATCGCCAGAATTTTTGTTCTTCTCTGTTAGTTATGCTATAGTATATTAATGTACATCATCTTAGTAATGCCCATATAGCAAAGCATCGAATAGTTAACATTCAAATAAATTCTGAACCAGAAAATATCAATAAAACTCAGAGTATCATTACGAGGACTCACAAAGTAACGAGGCATCAGACGTATTTTTGTTCGTTTGTAAATGCATTGATAATCCAAGATAATCATGAGAAGAACAAAAAGATTCATAATATTATATCCATAAATTTTCGAAATATGCTAGGTGCACAAATTGTTATTATTCAGCATCCAATAGTGATAAATGCTAATATAGCCATTATCCATATAGGCCATTTTTTTTGTTCAGTTTTTGTAGTGGCAGTATCTGTCATTTTTAGTGAATTATAAAATTTAAAATACTCTTATTTATTAAGTATAATAAAAATTTTTAAAAAATCAAATTTATGGAGCTTTTTTTATATTACAAAAATTTTTACGAAATTTTTGAGGAATTTTTAGAAATCACAATTCTTTGGAGTTCTAGGGAATGGTAATACATCACGAATATTTTCCATTCCAGTTACATACATTACCAAACGTTCAAATCCAACTCCGAATCCAGCATGAGGGACTGATCACCATTTTCTTAGCTCTAAATACCACCAGTAATCTTCAGGTTTCATTCAGTTATCGATAATTTTTTGAGTAAGAACTTCTAAATTATCTTCACGTTGAGATCCTCAAACGATTTCTCAGATTCCAGGGGCCAAAAGATCCATGGCAGCCACAGTTTTTCAGTCTTCATTGAGTTTCATATAGAAAGCTTTAATTTCCTTTGGATAGTCAATTACGAATACTGGTCCTTTGAAATATTCTTCAGCTAAATATCTTTCGTGTTCAGTTTGCATATCCATTCCCCAATGTACAGGGAATTCAAATTTCTTTCCAGATTTTTCTAAAATTTCTATAGCTTCAGTATAAGTAATTCTTCCAAAATCAGCTTTAGTGAATTTTTCTAGTCTATCTTTTACTTCAGGATTAATAAACCTAGTGAAGAAATCTAATTCTTGTTGAGCATTATCTAAAACATATTGGAATACATATTTTAGTAAATCTTCGGTCAAGTCCATATTATCAGTTACATCAGCGAAAGCGATTTCAGGTTCAATCATCCAGAATTCTGATGCATGACGAGTAGTGTTACTATTCTCAGCACGGAAAGTTGGTCAGAATGTATAGATTTTTCCAAAAGCGGTAGCAAAAGTTTCTCATTCAAGTTGTCCACTTACAGTCAAAGAAGCATGTTTTCCAAAAAAGTCTTTGCTATAATCCACTTTTCAGTCTTTTCACTTCAAGTCAGGATGTTCTAAATCAAGTGTTGTTACTTGAAACATTTCTCCAGCTCATTCAGCATCACTTGAAGTGATTAATGGAGTATGAACATAGACAAATCATCTTTCATTAAAGTATTTATGAATAGCGAAAGCGATTAAACTTCTAACTCTGAATGTTGCGGAAAATGTATTTGTCCTTGGACGTAAATGTGCGATTGTACGTAAATATTCCATAGAATGACCTTTTTTCTGAAGAGGGTAGTCAACAGGAGATTCTCAAACTAAAGTAACTTTAGATGCTTTCAATTCGAAAGCTTGTTTTCCTCATTGAGATTCTACCAAAGTTCATTCAGCTATCAATGAAGTACAAACTCAGTATTTACATATTTCAGCGAAATTAGGTAAGTTATCCTCAAAAACTATTTGTAAATTTTTGAGACAAGATCCATCGTTTAATTCGATAAATCAAAAAGTTTTAGAATCTCTTATAGTTCTTACCCAACCATTCACAGTAATCTGAGTGTTTAATAATGGTTTGAAGTCTTTATAAAGTGAAGAAATACTCGTAAATTTGTATTCTCTTTGCATAATCAAAAAATTAAAAGTTAAACTCTACCTTTCTTTTTACTTTTTGAAATTATAAATGCAAGGGGAATGATGCCAATATGAGTTGGCATATAAAAATATTTTTATTGTCAGATTAAAAAAACAGTATTGAATTTTGTTTGAAAAAGAATATATGAAAAGTATTGTTTTTTTATTTTTATAATTAATTTATTTGTGATGAAAACAAAGACGTTATGATTAGTTACAGCTTTTGCTATGTGAGCTTTAGTACTAGCAGGGTGTAATAAAGTGGATGATTCTAATTCTCAGGAAGAACCACTAAATGATGCTGCACAATTCTGTGTAGATAATTGAGGAAAACATGAAATTGTTACTTCTGAAACAGCTGTGTATGGAGAATGTACATTGCCAGATTGAACAGTTTGTGAGGAATGGGATTATTATGAATGAAGATGTCCAGAGCAAGAACCATCATTGCCTGCAGATGCTAAAACATCATTAACTCTTGAAGAGTTGGAAGGTATTGAAGAAGCAAATTTCCCTAAATCTTATACATATTCAACATTTAATATTGCAAAAAATCAGTCTGAAGATGAGTGAGAGTATACTTATCCAGAAGATATTTCTCATACATTGTTAATTCCTGAGCATGCAACTATGGCTTCAAGAGAAGTGATTTCTTCATGAATTGAAGATGGAATGATTTATACGTTGACAAAAGTTACATTACAAGATGATACAGTTCTTGATGTGTTGTATATAGTAGATCCAGTAACATTGAATTTTGTGGCAGCTAGTGTTGAAAAAGGAGACATTTCTACAAATTATCAGTTTGTTTATTAAGAATTGCTTAACTAAAAAAAGAGAAAGGAGATTCATTGGAGAATCTCCTTTTTATTTATAGAGTAAAATTTTTATATGATAATTTTAATTTCAAAATTCCATAAGTTGGTACATTTTTAGAACTTGTAGAGTGGCACGAGTATCTCACATGGCTCTATGGGCTCTTTCATTAGTGATTCAGAAATATTCACATATAGTTCAAAGTTTTTTATTTGGTAAATCAGGGAGTAGCTTTCTAGCTATTTTTAATGTACATATAGTTTCATTTTCGAGATATGTTCACATGCATTGATAGTGATAATAACTCAAAAATCTAAAATCAAAGCTAACGTTATGTCAGACTATTATGGCATCTCATAAAAATTCATCAAATTTTGGCATCACTTCATTGATTGTGGGCGCATCTGCAATCATTTCATTTGTGATTCATGTGAGCTTAACTATTCAATTTGGGATGTGTCTCTCAGGATTAATTAAAGTTTGAAATTCATCTATTATTTCTCATTTTTTACATTTTATGGCTGCAATTTCGGTGATTCATTCTCTGTATGGAGTCAATCATGTAGTTTCTAAATCTAGTACTACATATTCAGAATTTTCTAAGATTTCTAACATCTTATTATGGTTATAAAATTTAATCTACCTGTTTAAACATTCATGAGCGAGTCTGGATTGGAGCTTCTTGGAGTTTTGTTTGTGGAGAAACTTCAGAATAATATTGTTGCTTAGTTATGCTATTTGTACTTTTTTCAATTTTTAGATTCTGTAAATAAGCTTTTTTGATCTCATTTGTATTGAAAATAGTTTTATGTTGGAGTTGTAGTAGCTTAGTTAAAAGTTTTTTATCATTTCGTTTACGTTTTCAGAAATTTGTAAGTTGAACTTGTTCGTGTCATTTTCAGCAAGAAACTACGATATCTCATTTTTTTGCAATTTCTGTGGCAAATTGTAATGCATATCTTCTTTCAGGAATTATATATACTTTCTTTTTTGCAGGATATCCTTTTTCTTGGATGGTTTTGGAAAGTTGGTTTAGAATGCTGAGTCTATTTTCAGTATCTGGATCATCATCTGTGAATATTACTACATCGGAATATTTAACGGCGATTTCTCACATGATTGGACGTTTTTCTTTATCACGATTTCATGGAGCTCCGCAAATCGTAATCAGTCTTCATTCTCATTTTCTACTAGAAGCAAAACTTAGAGTCTTTTCTAGTCCATCTGGAGTGTGTGCAAAATCGACAAAAAATTTAGCTGAATCTGTATAAATTGGATCCATCCTTCATGTAACTCCAGGGAAGCTTTCAATTGATCTTAGAGCAGGTTCGATACCAAGTCATAGTGTTGTAGTTACAGAAATAGCTCACATTATATTACAGATATTATATGCTCAGATTAATTGAGTAGTTCACGAAAATTTTTGTCAAAGATATGAAAATTCGAAATATGTTCACTCAAATCATTCTTCTATTTTTGTGGCTTTGATTACTGCAGAATTGTAGATACCATATGAAATTTTTTGATCAAAAGCCATTTCTTCGAACCATTTTTTACCTATTTTATCATCACTACAAAAAGCTGCATATTTTTTATCTTTTCAATTGGTTAATACATATTTGAATAACTTTTTTTTTGCATCAGCATATTTGTCCATAGTCTTATGATAATCTAGATGATCCATTGTAATATTGGTCAAAACGGCAAAATCAAATTTTATTCATTCGAATCTAAATTGATCTAGTCATTGGGAGCTAGTTTCAAGAACAGCGATTTTGCATCATGAGGCTTTTGCTGTAGCTAGTGTTTGCTGTAAATCAAAACAATCTAAAGAAGTCATTTTTTTTGTATTTTCCATGACTTCATTTCAGATTTTTATATTAGCTGTGCTAATTGCTACGGTAGGAGCTACATTATCATTTAATATTTTGTGTAATAGATTTACAACTGTGGTTTTTCAGTTCGTACCAGTAACTCATATAACGAAAAAATCTTTTGATGGATTTTCATACAATCTATTCGCTATTTTTGCACGAAATTTTTTGTAAACTTGATAAAAAAAACTATCCTTTAGTGTTTCATAGATTTTATCGTATCTAATTAGCTTTTTTATGAATTTTTTCATTATATGGGGGTATAATTATAAATTAATTATTTCATAAAATTAGCAATTTCTGAGATTTTGATTCTCTTTTGTTCCATGGTATCTCTATCTCTAATTGTAACAGTTTCTCAGTCTTGCGTACTTTGTTGATCAACTGTAATGCAGAATGGAGTTCAGATTTCATCTTGTCTTCTGTATCTCTTTCCAATAGCTCCATTGTCATCATATTCACAGAAATAGTCTTTTGATAAATCTTTAAAAATCTTTTCTGCAATTTCTACCTGCTTTTCATCTTTCTTTACAAGAGGTAAGATAGCAAATTTAATTGGAGCGATATTTTTGTGGAAATGAGCAACTGTTCTAGTCTCTTTTTCTCCGTTTCCATTTGTATATTCTTCTTCATCATAAGCATCAATCATAGCTGTGAGTACGGCTCTAGTTAGTCCCCAAGATGGTTCTACGCAGTGAGGAACGTATCTTGCTCCAGTCATTGGATCTGTATATTGCATATCTCTTCCACTGAATTTCATATGTTGTTGTAAATCGTAGTCAGTTCTATATGCGATTCATTGTAATTCTCACCATCCCCACGGAAATAGATATTCTACATCCCAAGTTCATTTTGAATAGAATGCTAATTCTTTTGGATCATGTTCACGGAAACGTAATTTATCTTTATTGATTCCGATTTTTTCAATCCACCATTCTTCACAAGTTTCTTTCCAATTTTGTAGCCATTCAAGTCATTTTTTTTCATCATTTTCACAGAAAAATTCGATTTCCATCTGCTCAAATTCACGTACACGGAATAGGAAGTTTCCTGGAGTGATTTCATTTCTGAATGATTTTCCTACTTGAGCTACTCAGAAAGGAATTCTCATTCTAGTAGTATCTAGGATATTTTTGAAGTTTACGAAAATTCACTGAGCAGTTTCGGGACGAAGGTAAATATCTTTTCATTCTCAGTCAATTACTCATTGCTGAGTTTTGAACATTAGATTGAATTTCTTTGGTTCTGTCCAGTCACAGCTTCCACATTTAGGACATTTTACTTTAAATTCAGATAAAAAAGCTGTCTGCTGGTCAAATGTCCAAGCTTCAGGAGTAAGTGAATCAGCTCAGATTTTTGATTGAATTTCGTCTAATGTTAGTTTATTTTTGGAAATATGATCTTCTATAAGTTTATCAGCTCTATCTCTGTATTTACATTTACGACAATCCACTAGAGGATCAGAAAATGATGAAACGTGTCCAGAAGCTTCCCAAACTTTCGGATTCATAAGAATTGAAGCATCCAATCCAACCATATCCTGACGTTCTTGAACGAAGTGTTTCCACCACGCGTCTAAAATATTTTTGCGTAATTGTGCACCATAAGGTCCTAAATCCCAAGCATTCGCTAGTCATCCATAAATATCTGATCAAGGAAATGCAAAAGCTCTTCTTTTTGCCCAGGCTACAATTGAATCTAAAGAATAAGTCATAGTTAATTTACAGTTGTTAAAAAATCTGAATTAAAGTATATGATTTGAACTATTAAAGTCAAAGGAAAGTCGAAATATTTTTTGAGGTTATGGCCTAATATATATAATTTTAAGGTTTGTCAACTTAAAATATAGTAAAATATGCCCAAATTTTTGCGAAAATAAAAAATGCGGATATAATTAGAACTAAGTAAATTTTATAATTCTATTATATCACAAATGAAAAAATTGATTAATCTGATTGCACTAGTAATGTTAGTGAGTACAAATGTTTTAACACCATTTAGTTATGCACAGGTAGAAAATCCTGAAGTAATTCCAGGAAGCGAAGTGGAAAATGTTGAGGAAATCGGAGAAACTCCTGAAAAAGATAATGAAATTACTGGAGAAATTCCAAACTCTTTATGAGAAGTAGAATGAGAAAGAAGCCTCCCATTGGTAAGGGAGGTGGTGAACGAAAGTGAACCGGAGGGATTAAAAGAAGAGGTTGAGGATTCGCTAGATGATGTAGAATCTCCAGCACCAGATGAAGATAAAAAAGAAGATACAGAAAAAGGTGAAACAGATGAAGTAGTTCAGTCAGAGGAAGAAAATGCTGAAATAGAAAAGCAAGAAGAAGATTTAGAGTGAGATGAAGTAGAGGATGTCTCTTTACTTCAAAAAGCAGAAGATGTGAAAGTTATGGAGGTGGAGCCGTGAACTTCTGCAACATTATTACCATGACAAGAATTTAATCAAATAATAAAAAGATTAGCATGAAATAGTAGAGCAACATATAATTCAAGCGATTCAATAATAAAACAGATAGTTTACACATGAACTATGCCATCATGAGTAACTAGAATATTAATATCTACAGCAGATTCAGAAAGGGATATTTTTGCATGGTTTACATGATGAATAGTGTATTACTACACAGAAGCAGAAAAAATATATATGAATTCAGATTCTAGTTATATGTTTTATTATATGCAGTGATTAACTGGTTTAGATTTAAGTAATATCTATACAGACAATGTGATAAATATGAGCAATATGTTTTATGAATGTAGTAGTTTAGTTGAGTTAGATTTAAGTGATTGGGATACGAATAATGTAACGGATATGTGGCTCATGTTTTATAGATGCACAAATCTTGAAACAATATATGCAGGTGCTTGATTTAAAGTGAGCAATGTTAATAGTGTTGATAATGTATTTATTAGTCCTAAATTGATATGATGAAATTGAACTAAAAATAGACTTGTTAGTAGAGCATCAAGCATTATATATGCAAAAATAGATGAACCATGACAGTTATGATATTTTACAAATAAAAATGCTATTACTGTAAAATTTATGGTATGAATGGATGAGTATGAAACTCAAGTCGTTCATCTGTGAGATGTTGCATTAAAGCCTGATGATCCAAAAAGAGAATGAGCAAATTTTTTAAAATGGATAGATGAAGACGGAAATGAATATGATTTTACTAGAGGTGTAGAGAAGTATACAGAATTATATGCGAAATTTAGTGGATGAAACGAAGCAATATTTATGCAGTGAAGTCAATTTAATGAAGTAATAGAAAATTTAGCAGGTAATGCAATTAATCAGATAGTTAGAGCATCAAGTATCCCAGAATGAGTAACTACAACAGGAATAGCAGTACCTTATTCGGATAATGAAATAGTGGCATGGTATGATAGTTGAATTGTATATTACTATACGAAAACAGATAAAATATTCTTAAATAAGGATTCAAGTCAAATGTTTTATGATATGGATTGATTGACTTATATTGATATGAGTTGATGGGATACGAGCAATGTAATAAATATGAGTAATATGTTTAGTAGAGATAGAAGTTTAACATGATTGGATTTGAGTGATTGGGATACGAGTAACGTGACTAAAATGGATCAAATATTTTTTGATTGTGAAAAATTAGTTGAACTAAATATAAAAGGATGGGATACAAGTAATGTGACAGAAATGGGTGGTATGTTTGCTTATTGCGATAATTTAGAGAAAATAGGGGGAATAGAAGATATTAATACACATAATGTAATAGATATGAATCAGTTATTTTATGTGTGTCCTAGCTTGATAGAATTAGATTTGAGTAATTGGGATACAAGTAATGTAACTATTATGGATTATATGTTTTATGGAAGTTATAATATTAAAAATTTAAATTTAAGTTGACGAGATTTTAGGAAACATATGAATGGTTTATCAGTTATAAATTTTTATTCATTACCGAATCTTGAAGAGTTAAATTTAGCGAATGCAAGATTTTCATGACAAGTGAATCGAATATTTCAAGGATTATCAAAATTAAAAAAATTAAATTTGGAGTGATCAGATGTTTCTAATGTGACCAGTATGACTGCAATGTTTGCAGGCTGCAGTAGTTTAACTGAATTAGATTTGAGTAGTTGGGATACAAGTAATGTAAAACAAATATATCAAATATTTGCCTGAATGCCAAAATTAAAAACAATCTATGCATCAGATGGTTTTATTGCTCCAGATGATGCATCATCAGGTATGTTTGGCTGAACAACAAGTGTAGTCTGATGAAATTGAACAAAATTTGATTCATGATATACAGATAAAACATATGCAAAGATAGATAAAGTCTGACAAACATGATACTTTACAGATAAAAATGCTATAACTGTAAAATTTATCAATACTTTGGACTGAACAGAAACTCTAGCTACATTTGCCAAATGACAAAAATTAACTCCACCATATGTAGATAAATATCATGTAGTATGATGATACCTTGATGAAGAGATGAAACAGGCAATTGACTTGAATAAATGAGTAGATTCTTACTCAGTAATTTACATTAAATATGAACGTAATGGAAGTAGTGGATGATGAGGTGGAGGATGAAGTTCAAAGAAAACAGATGAAGATACACATTGATCAACAGAAGACTCTCAGAAAAATACACAAGATGATAAAAATACAGAAAATGTCATTCAGCGTGAAACGAAATGAAGCGAAGAATCCATTAATACACCTATGGATTCTTCGGATAAATCCTCAGAATGACAAGAAATCCTCAGTCCTTCGGACAGCTCCTTTACAAAGGAGCAAAAGGATGCATATACCTTTGCAAAAGAAAACTGAATCACAACAAAAGATACAATTCAATCAGCACAAATGAATGGAAAACTTACTAGAATCGCGATGGCAAAAATGCTCTCTCAATATGCAATCAATGTACTCTGACAAACACCAGATACATCAAAGACAATTAAATTTAGAGATGTAACATCAAAGAAGGATGCAGACTATGATAACGGAGTAACACTTGCATATCAATTATGAATCATGTGACAGAATATGCCAAATAATAGATTTAGACCAAATGATGAAGTAAGTAGAGCAGAATTTGTAACAGCACTGTCTAGATTATTATATCAAACTACAGATTGAGAATATAAATCTACATCAAAGTATTATACACCACATATGGCAAAGTTATATAACGAATGAATAATAAATAATACAGATCCAAGTATGAAAGAGAGGAGATGATATGTGATGATAATGCTTATGAGAAGTGCTAAATAATACTTCAATAAATAAAATCCTCCGATTCGGAGGATTTTTATTTTAAAAGTTTTTCGATTTTTTCTTTTTGTCACCAAATGGTAAAAATATTCCCAAATAAACTAGCGACAGTCATTGGTCCTACTCATCATGGAACGGGACTGATTGCACAGACTTTATTTTCTACTTTCTCAAAATCTATATCTCCAGTAGATTTGCCATCCAAAAATCCATATCATACATCAATTAAAATCTGATTTTTCTTTTTGTTCACAAATTTATCATCGATTAGATGTAATGCTCATGTACATGAAATGATTACATCTGATTTTTTAGTTTGAATCATTATTTCTTTGGGAGTATTTCTGATATCAAAAGTGTGAACTTCAGCTCATTTTAACTGTAAATATCTACTAATTGGACGTCAAACGATGTCGCTCTGTCATATCACTGAAATTACTTTTCATTCGAAATCTCATAGGTCATATGCATTCCATAATGAGATTACAGCTTGTGGAGTAGCTGGTAAAAATTCAATTTCTCATTTGAATGCCCATTCTTGTAATTTATCTCAAAGTCAGTCCATATCTTTTAGGGGAGTGATTGCATTGCAAATTTCTTTTTGGAAAGGTTTCAATTCTTCAGTTAAAGGAAGCTGGCAGATTATTCCCACGCAACGTTCATCATTGTTCAAAAGCTCTACCAATTCAATTACTTCATCTTTATTAGAATATTCTTTTTTTTGAAGAGCTACTAAATCTGGATATTTATTTTCAAAGCAGACTTTTCATTGACCAAAAATTAAACAATCAAATCAGATTTCTTGTGCATATTTTTTTTTCAAATTTACATAAACTTGTGATGGATTACTCTTACCAAAAAATAGCACAGCTACAAATTTTTTTTCATCTCAAAAATATTGAGTTCTAAGCTCTCTATACGTATCTTTTAAGGATTCAGATTTTTCTTTTCCCTTGAGTAATAGCATTTATCCAAAATTTATTAAAACAAGCCATGTTTTTGTAGTATAAGTAAAACTTATTTTAAAGCAATAAAAATTCTGAAAGAAAAACTCCATATTGTGGAGTTTTATTATTAATTAGCTTTTGATATTATTCTACGAATCTTGCTTGAGAGCTATCTAATAGAGGATTATACATACGGAAAAGTAGGGAAATCGTCCCAGCTGTATCTAAGCGTTCTCATTGCATTCATAGGTCGTTTAATCATGCGATTAATACATTTTCTCTGGTTTGAATATTCTGTTCGCATTTGATAAATGTTCTGTATCTACTTACGATAGCCTCTACATCATCTTTTGCATTTAGAATGTTTAGGAATTTATCCCACCACGATCTATTTACTTGTTCAGCATCTCTTTCATCCCAGTAATATGGAATGACTATATAAAATTCTTTTACATAGATTAGTCATTGCTGATTATCTATTCATTCTAGGAATGTAACATAACTGGTCCCTTGTTTTTTTAGAGCAGGATTTTCTATTTCTTTTAGATTTTTTTTGAGATAAGATAAATATTCGGTTAGATCTAGATAAGTATTACGTATTAATATTTGTATAGGAAAAGATAGTCAGTTTAAGAACCTTTTATATTGTTCTAGAATTACTTGCTGTTCGTCATAGTTTTTTAGGTCAAGGTTTAATCATTCTACTTTTATTATTGAACGCATACCTCAGTCTTTTAGTATTACAATTCCGTTTTTAATTTCAGAAACAGGAAGCATTGTTTCTGTATTAAATAGATTATCTGCTTTTTTCTTTTTTACTTTTGATTTGTCGAAGTCAAGTACACCCATTTATAAATAAATAGTTAAATAAATCTGATTATTCATAGGATTCTCCATAAAACTCTCATACTGTAGCTATATCTCAGCTCTGAATTTCCTTTTCTTTATCTTTCCAATTTGATTGATATCGCCAGAATATGAAACTAGTAATAATCCATGCTAATCAGATAATACCTAAAGCAATGAAAATTCCAACGAGATTTCACTTTGCTTTTTTGATTCATGCATCATTTTCCGAGAATAGAATCATGTAGAATGTATAAATAGTCATAATTAAAGCAATAAATGCAATTAGACCAAGAGCTATATTTAGAATCGCTCTAGCATAATCTATAAATTTAAGATCTTTATCTCTACTTGTATCTAGCCCAAAAACTCATAATAGCTTTCTGATTATAGTATCATCTCATCATCAATTTTTGTCTTCTTTTATGCTTGTACAATTTCATAAATCTGTAGAACCGGAGCAATTAAGACTATTGACTCTAACATCTTCCCGTGGGAAATTTTCATTTAATTCGGCGTTGTTCCATCATAGACATAAGCAAGAAGATGAAAAGAATCAGATTAAAATGGGGATTATTGCGAACTTTTTTAGAGTTTTTATCATTTTTGTTTTATTAATTATAAAGTTGATATTAATTAGCTTTAGTGATGACATTTATAAATCGAATCATAGCACTAATTATTAACCAGGATATTCCTATTCAGACAATAGCAATTGCTGCAGTACTGATTCATTTTTTTCATTTTGATACATTTTTATCATCAGATCATGAGGATAAAACAAGGAATCAGCTGTATAGCATATATACTAAGGCAACTGTAGCTAATATTCATAGAGTTCGATTTATAATTATTTTTATCAATGCTAATGTATAATTTAGTTTTGTTTCATATTCTTCAGGCTGAGGTAAGTGTATAATTCATGCACTTTTATTTCATATACGTGTAGTTCATTTTCAAATAGCATTATCAGAAATTTCTTGATTATCTATATTTGGAGTAGAATCTCAGTCTTGGGAAATATTTGTATTCCGTGGTGTACCCAGTGAAGCTAATCATTCAGTATACCCACATTTAATTCAAAATGCTATAATACATATGAATAACAATAATCATATCTTTTTAAATTTTAGCATAATAAGTAATTTTGACATAAAATATTGTGTGATATAATTATAATCAGAAATGCTATAAATGCAAATTTTTGATAAGAAAATTCCTCTTGCAAAAATGTATAGAATATATACAAAATTGTTGGGGCAGATTTTCAGTCCCTTTTTCTTTATTTTGTATTGCCTAATTTATGAAATTAGATGGAAAAGCAATTCAAGCTGCAATGATGGAGCTTATAGATGATTATAAGCTTGATCCAAATCAATTATTAGAAATTTCAATGCAGTGAATTAAAGCTGGATTTAAGAAAGATTATCCAGAATATAAAAAATCTGAGATTTTGGTTGATATTAAGGCTGATGGTGCTGTTGCTATTTATAAGGCAACAGATGTAGTGGAGGAAGTAGAGGATCCAGAGACTCAAGTTTCTCTCAAAGAGGCTAAAAAAATTAGAAAAGATGTAGAAGTCTGAGAAAGATTACTTGAAGATGTGACTCCTGAATCCATGGAGCTTAGTAGAATAGCAACAATGACTGCAGCTCAAACTATTAAACAAGCTTTGAAAAATATAGAAAAAGAAAAATTTCAGGAGAAATTTCAATGAAAGGAGTGAGAGCTTTTGAAAGCTAGGGTTACTAGAGTTCATTGAGATAGTGTTGTTTTGGATGTTAATGGAACTACAGTAGTTCTTCCTCCAGAGTGACAAATTCCATGAAAGAATTATGAACCAGGAGAAGAGATTGCAGTATTTTTAAAATGAGTAAAATCTGAATGATGAGCAAGTAATCTTGAGATATCACAGGCAAATGCTGATTATATTGCTGCGATTTTGGAGAAGTGTATTCCGGAGCTTGATAAGTGAATTGTAAATATTGAAAAGATTGCTCGTATGGCATGAGTAAAAACTAAGGTGATTGTTTCCACAAATGATGAAAAAGTTGATCCAGTTGGAGTGATGGTTTGATATAAATGAGAAAGAATCAGTGAAATTCTTTCGTTGTTGGATTGAGAAAAGATTGATTTTATTGAAATAGATGAAGATAAGGAAATTTTTCTTAGAGATCTTTTGAAACCTGCTCAAATTCAATCAATAGAATTTAAAGATAAAAAAGCTATTATAAAGGTTGAAGAGGATCAGAAACCAATAGCTATTTGAAAAAAAGCATCAAATATTAAATTAGCATCACAAATTATGTGAATGACTTTGGAGATAGTGTAAAAAACTTTATTTTTTATGTGGAGTAGAGATTATTCTACTCCTTTTTTTATAATTTGAATAATTATTTCACTAATCCATACAACAATACTGAATCTTGATTTACATTGGATTGCAAATATTTTTTCATTTGAATTCGACGTTCAGCTTGCTCATAATCTCATCTCTCGCTACAATATGCAATCCATCATTCCAAGAAATCATTTAATAATCATTGTTCTGAAATTTGTTTCAAAGCTTGAT
>Ga0310691_10002819_pt1 | contig 22070 bp, 15 predicted proteins | sample 176DNAGHGlowgp2_FD_203887 | JGI IMG/M metagenome (GOLD analysis project Ga0310691, IMG submission 203887) | Sheep rumen microbial communities from Palmerston North, Manawatu-Wanganui, New Zealand - 1766 DNA GHGlow gp2 (v2) (version 2) | ecosystem: Host-associated > Mammals > Digestive system >...
ATGGATTATCTATATCTATGAATTGTCCCATCTTATCAGTTAAATCTCTAAATGCTGATTCATTTTCCCAAACACTTTCTCTACATTTTTGGTTAAATGCTTCTATACCATATTCTTCGATATCTTTCTTACCTGAGAAACCTAATTGTTTTTCTACTTGTACTTCAACTGGTAGCCCATGAGTATCCCAACCTACTTTTCTAAGTACTCTATAACCTTTCATAGTTTTATATTTACAGAAAGTATCTTTTAATTCTTTGGCTACCATGTGATGTATACCTGGTTTACCATTAGCAGTAGCTGGTCCATCATAGAATACCCAATTTTCTCTTCCTTCTCTATTTTTTATAGTTTTTTCTAATATATTTTCTTCTTTCCATTTTTTTAGTATTTCTGATTCTACTTTATTTGTTTCTTCTTTTGATAATTCTTCAAATTTCATATTACTTTCCCTCCTTAAAAACTAAATCATGTTTGTCTGTAATATCAATTCCATATCTCTTATATACCTTAACAAGAGAATCACATGTTTGTTCATATTCATTTAATTCTAATTTATCAATATACTTTCTTACTGTTTCTTCATCTTTTCCTTCAATTTCCATATATGTAGGAATATCTGGATAAGTATCTATATCTACCTCAGCATCTTCTAATTTATATGTTATTCTTTTATTTTCAACATAATGACCATTATTATATCCTAAAATATTAAGTAGTTCATTTGCTTTATCAAAATCTTCTATTTTCATTTCTAATTCTTTTGTACCAGATATAGTTCTAATAGTTTTATCTTTATATGTAATAGTAACTTTCTCTCCATTATCTCTTACTCTAATAAATTTATCACTATTTCCTTTAACTAAATCATACACATATCTTCTTTGATTATATTCCCCTACCTTAGTAGCACCTATTTCATCTAAATTGTTGATAACTTTATCAACATCAATATTAAGTATTCTTATTTCATATTCTGTATTCATTTTTATTTAGTCCTTTCTTTCTTCATTTGATTAATTTCTTCTTGTGCTTTTATAATATAAGGATTATTTGATTCCATACTTAATATTTTGTCTACAAATCTATTTAAAAGGATTTCTTCAACTTCCACCTCTGATGCATTATCATAATCATTCTTTTTTAATTCATTATTCTTTTTATATTTCCATGCATCTCCTAATAAGTAACTTTGTATAAAAAATCTTGCCTCATTACTTTCAATTTGCCATAATTCTCTTTCGTTATTAGCAATCATATCAATTAATTTTAAAGCACCAATATCAATTAAATCATCAAATATTTGTTCTTCATTTGGATTTAATGTTAGATTACCAAATTCATATCCGTTTTCACCAAAGAATTTAATTTCATCTTCATTAAACGCTCTAATTAACCATCTTTTATATATATCAAAATTATCTATCTTATTAAGTGCTACCTCAATATTTTGTAATACCTTAAGCATTAACTTTTTATATAGTATATTACTTTCTATTCTTTGTTCAACTGTTGATTCTTTATAACTATATATAGTAGTATATGCCAAAGAACTTCTAATACATTCTAAGGTAGCATATAAAACCTGAGTAAAATCTATTTTCTTATAATCAAATTTACCCAATAAATCTATTATAGTAAAACCTTTTTTTTCATCTAAATATATATTTTTAGGTTTTAACTCTATACCAAGATAATATAATTCTAATAGATCTAGAAAATACTTTTGGTATATTTCACCTGGTAAATCCAATAATTTTTGTTGCATAACTAATTGTTGTTCTGAATCATTAATATCGGTTGTATAATTAATAAGACTAATACCAGGTGCTTTAGTTTGTAGCACCCAACAAATATTTTTATCTTTAATAGTTTCACGTTTGATTGCTACATGCATAGGGGTATTAACCCCTTTTTTATATAACTCATTTGCTTTAGTAGCTACTACTTCTTCTTCAGGTCGTGCTATTCCATATGAAGCATTCACTTCATATTTAACTAATACATAACCATCATTAAAGAAATATGCATTAGAACCACCATCACTATCATTCTTCATATGAGAAGAATCTCTTATATATTCTTCTATATTTCTCATATTAACCCCTCCTTTATGATAAAAAAAAGTATTATGTTATAGGGACGAATAATCGTGGTACCACCCTATTTCATAATACTTGTATTATCTTGATACTATAACGCGTAACCGGTATATACACATCCAGAGTGATCTATATATTACATAATTATCTATTTACACCACCCATAGACTCTCTATAAACTATTCGTAATATATCGTCTCTTTCTTCTGCTTTAATTTATTAATTTCATCTTTTAAATTATTTAATCGTATTTCATGTTTACTTGCTTCCATCAAGCATTCTTTAATAATAATATCTGCTTGTTCTTCAGCTTTTTCAACAATATTTCTAGCTTTTATTTTAGCATCATCCATTAGTTTTTTTGATTCAATTTTTCCTCTTTCTAAGGTATCATCTAATACAAATTCTCTTGTAGCAGACTCTTTTTCCTCAAATTTTTCAATTGTTTTTTCTAATTCAGATACTAATTTTTCTAAGTCAGAAATTTTACTTTTATATTTTTCAATTTGTTCTTCTTTATCGGATATTTCGTTTACCATAATTTCAACACGATTTATAATATTATCTATGAAATCATTTACTTCAGTTTTATCATATCCACGAAGTGCACTATTAAACTTATCCATACGTTCACCTCGATACGGGTTATATTCTAACACATATTTTACTGAAATTCAATAGTTTACATTAAATCTATTTCTATATCATCATTATTATATACTTCTTGTTTTGATTCTTTATCAGAAGTAATCTTACCTTGAATATTAACATTATCAGGAGTACATAAGAAAATTCCACTACCAACCTTTTCAATATGTCCTTTTAAAGCGTAAACTGCTCCACTAACAAAATCTATAATTCTCTTAGCTTGATCAGAAGTTACTCTTCTTAAATTAATTACTACTGTATTCTTTTTCTTAAGATGGTCTGCAATTTGTTGTGATTCAGAAAAAGCACGTGGTTCTAGCAATATCATTTTTGGTCCGCTTGGTTCTTGAGGAATTACCATAGTCCTCTCTTCACTTTCATATACTTCATTTTCTCCATCAGTAATTACTTCAGTTTGACTGTCTCCATCAAATATACTCTTTATGAAACCCATAATATTTCCTCCTTTTAGTATATCTTCACTATACATTATATTAACACATATTTGTTAAAAAGAAAAGCCTTTTATTAAAATGAGTTTACATTATAACAAAAAAAGGGTTTAAAACCCTTTAATATTTTTTAGTTAATATTATATCTATTATTTCTTTAAGATATAGATTATGGTACTTATATCTAACTGGTAATGAAGGATTAATATCATTATTAACCTTCTTATTACCAGTTATATAGTTATCTTCATACTCTTTAATACTAGTAATTAAACTATTCTTCTTATCAATTAATTCTTCAATACTCATATTCATATATATTTTTTTATATTCACTAGGTTCTAACATATTATTCACCTACTTTATTTATTCTGTTAACTATTAATTGATATTTATCATATCTCTTTTCTACTTTAGCATTTATATATAATATATCTCCATTATTTATATTACTATACTCTTTATATAATCTAGGAAATAGTATTACATCTATACTTGTAAATTCATCACTAGCAGTAATAAATGCCATCTTATCATTTTTCTTAGTATTAATTTCTTTAATTTTATCTACATATATTACTGTATCTATATTTTTATCAAAGTATGATTCTATATTACTTAGTTCTACTATATTATTATATTTAGCTTTAATCTTACTTACAGGATGATTATTTAAATATATACCAAATAATTTTAATTCTTTTTCCATAATAAATTTTTCATCAAATTCATCTACTTTAATTATTTCTGGTTTTAATGCATATTCTATATCTAAATCTTTTATTAATTCTCCATAATTTATAATGGAATCTAAATTATGTATTAAAGTAGCTCTATTATATTCAAAATCACTAAATACATCAGCATATATTAAATTTTCAAGTATATTTCTATTTACAACTTTACCATAACATCTCTTTATAAAGTCAAATATATCTTTATATTTACCATTATTATTTCTTTCACTTACTATATAGTCTACTATATTAGTTCTTATTTCTTTAATAGCGTTAAGTGGAAATCTTATTCCACTTTCTTGTTTAACAAATTTATCAATACTATAGTTAATATTAGGTCTATATATTTCTATATTATTCTTTTTACATTCATATATATATTTCTTTAGTTTTAAGTTATCATCTTTATCTTCTGTTAACATATGAGACATAAATATTTCTGGGTAAATGGCTTTTAAATAAGCCATTCTATATGAAACTAAAGCATAACCTACTGAATGTGATTTATTAAATGCATATTCTGCAAACTTTAACATTAAATTATATACTTTATCTACTAATTCTTCACTATAACCATTTTTTATACTATTTTCTTTAAATTTATGGCCTATTTCTAGTAATAGTTCTTTTTTCTTTTTACCCATGGCTTTTCTTAATATGTCTGCTTCTCCTAAAGAAAAGCTAGCCATGATATTACTTATTTTCATTATTTGTTCTTGATATACCATTATTCCATAAGTATCTTTTAATACTGGTATTAAAGATTCATCATAGTAATCAATTCGCTCTTGTTTATTTTTTCTTCTTATATATGATGGAATGCTAGCCATAGGTCCTGGTCTATAAAGCGCTATGGCTGCTACTATTTCATTAAATGTAGTTGGTTTTAGCTTACTTAAGAAATCTATCATTCCATCTTTTTCAAATTGAAATATACCTAATGTATTTGCTTTAGTAAATATTTCTATTGCTTTAGCATTATTAAATGGAATAGTACTAAATGTTAAATTAGTATTATATTCTTTATTTATATCATCTATTATATTATGTATTAATGTTAAATTCTTAATAGCAAGAAAGTCTATTTTAAGTAGTCCAATCTCTTCTAGATAAGTCATATCATATCCACTAGTATAAAATAATGGGTGTTTCTTATCTAGGGGTATAACATCATCTAGTTCTCCTTTAGATAATACTATACCAGCAGCATGTATAGTAGTTTGTCTTTTAAGTCCTTCAAACTTATATGCTATCTTATATAGTTCATCTAATCTATCATATCTTGATATATAAGTTCTAACTTTTTCATTTTGATAGTTTTCTTTTAAAGATAATTTTTGATCTATTAATTTACATAAACCATCTACTATAGGTAAATCCATATCCATACTTCTACCTACATCTTTTAATGCTTGTCTTGCACCCATAGTACTAAATGCGATAATTGGTGCTACTGACTTCTTTCCATACTTTGATATACAATATTCTATCATTTCTTCTCTTTTAGTATTTTCAAAGTCTATATCTATATCTGGCATACTAATACGTTCAATATTTAAAAATCTTTCAAAGATTAAATCATATTTTAATGGGTCTACTTCTATAATATCCAAGCAGTAAGCAACAAGTGAACCAACAGCGCTCCCCCTACCAGGACCAACTATTATATTATGTTCTTTAGCGTATTTAATAATATCATATACTATTAAGAAGTAATCAGAAAATCCCATCTTATTAATTACATCTAATTCATATTTTAATCTTTCTTGATACTTGGTACCTATAGAGGTACCAAATTTACTTTTAAGTCCTTCAATACATTTCTTTTTTAAATATGAGTAACTATCTAATCCATCCTCATTTTTAAATTCAGGCATTAAATTTTGATTAGTAGGTATTTCTAAATTACATAAATCATATATTAATTCATTATTATTTATATTACCCATATTAATGGCTTCTTCATATGTCATTAAATAATTATGTAGTTTGTCATTACTTACTATATCCACTGGTGACCCTTCTTTTATAGAAGTCCAATACTTAATATATTTATTATCTTCTTTATTAAGATATAGTGTTTCATTCATATATATAAGGTCACCAGTTAGATTATCCATCTCATCCTTATTCTTATATGTTTTAAATATATACTTGTATAATCCTCTTATATCATTATATATACTAATACTATTAAATGGTACTAAACATATTAAATCACTAGAATACTTTTCTAATTCACTTAATTCTATCTCCTTAGTAGATATAATAGTATTTATCTTAATTAAATTTTTATATCCTAGATAGTTCATAGCGTATAATACTATTATATTATTTTTATATTTAAGTTCTAATCCTACTACTGGTTTAATATTATTTTTTATACATTCTTTATAGAAATCCATTACTCCATACATATTATTATCAGTAATAGTAAGGGCATTAATATTATATTCTTTTGCTTTATTTATTAATGATTTAATACTTATTAATGATTCCATTAATGAATTATCTGTTTTTATATAAAGTGGTAAATATTTCATATTAATCCCTCCTTGTAATTATTTTACTATATTTTACTTTATTTTTAAACATAAAATATTTGACAATACTATCTAAATATGTTAAAATCATAAGGCATAGGAAGAAAAAACACTTTGAATGGAGGTATATTATGGCAAAGAAAGTTACAGCAAAAAAACCACTTGCTGGTAATAGAAGATCTCACTCTTGTAGAGCTACAAAACATACTCAAAAAGTTAATATGGTAACAGTTACTTTAGAAGATGGAACTAAAGTTCGTACTAGTGCTAGAGAAAAAAGAACAATGAATAAATTAGCTGCTTAATTAAGAATGTTTAACATTCTTTTTTTTTATTAAAAAAGAGATGAATATTCATCTCTTTTATAATGTACGTCCAGTATATAATTCTTCTTGACTTTCTAAACGTTCTAACATTTTTTCTCTTATTAAAATTCTTTTTGGCATTGCAGCCATAACTATTATTTTTCCAAAAGATCCTTCTCTTCCTTCAACAAAATATTTGGCTTTAATACTCTTATAAGCTACTTTTTTACTTGTTTTTTCAGTTTTACTAGCTAATTTATCCATTCTAGTAAGTACATCTATTTTTGATTTAGAAACTAATTTTCCTTGTTTTGCTTTAAGAGATGCAAGTCCTTTATTTAATTCTTTTCTAATAAATTTTGATACTCGATTATCAGCTTTAACTATTCTAGAATTTAATACTTTTTCTGTAAAGTTAACTCTTTTATTAGTTATATTTAAATTTAAATCCTTAATTACTTCTAATGCATTTCTTTTTACATTCATTAATTCCTTAGTAAGTTTTGCTTGTTCTGTTATTAATGCCTGTAATTTAATAGCATCTTCCCTCTCATATGTTCCATCATCAAGTTTAGATTTTTTTACTTCAATTAACTCTTTATTTATTTGTTGTAATCTATGAGTAATAGCCTTAACCATCATTGCTTTACTATATTGATTACTATAATTTTCATTATTTTTGTCTACCCCATTTACTGTATCTACAGCTTTTTCTAAATTATAAGAACTTATATTGTTCTCATTTTCTAAATCTTCCTCTTTTTCATCTTTTACGGTAAGTTCCTCAGTTTTTAATCTATTAATTTCATTTTTTATAACGTCCTTAATTTTAGGACTTAATATATCAACACTTATAGCGTTTATTTCATCCATTACATCAGATGCTAACTGAACTTTTGTAGCTCCATCTAAATCAGGATTAGTATACGCTAATTCATTTCTCATAGTTGATATAAACGCTGGTGTTTGTTTTTGAATTAAATCTCCAAACTCTTCTTCAGCTTTTTCAAGTTTTTTATCAATTGAAGCTAATTTAGATGCTTTTTTTTCATCACTTAAAGTTGTATCAGTCTCTATTTTTGCTCTTTCTTTTAATAATTCAGGTATTTGATTTAATGTTAAATTAAATTTAACAACTAAGTCATTTGGTAACAAAGATTCTAATTCAGGATTGCTTAATATAGTATGTAATTCAAAAAGATTTGACTTCATATCTTGAAGATTTTTATCATTTTTTGATTTTAAATATTTTTTATACTTATCTATTAACCCAATATATGTATTTAATCCAGTTAAACTTGTATATCCGTCATTAGTCATATTATTCACCATCTTTTTGATTCATTAAATCTTCAATTTCTTTCTGTTCTTCTTCAGTTACTTCTCCTAAATTATAAGTATTTTCATTTTCTTCTAAAGTTGAAACAAATACTTCTTGTTCAGATACCCCTTCTATTGTGTAACAAATAAATTGTTTATTGTTTTCTGTATTTTCTAGTATATCAATTACATTTATTGTAATATCATTACCATCCATATTTTTAACAACAAGTTTATTTTCTTCCATCTATATTCATCTCCTCTATTATCACTTTATACTAACCAAAAATCAATGTCAATCTCATTTTACAAACTTTACATTATTAATATACATATTAGACACTTTTATATATTATACCTTTATGTTAAAATATATTTAGGTGATATTATGTTAAGTTTTTTAAAGAAAAACAAAGGTGTTTTTTTTACATTTTTTCTAACTGCACTGCTTACATTATTAGTCTTTTTAGAAGTTGGAATTCTATCAGGAACTATATTGATAAGTGATTTAAATGCAGAATATCAACCATTACTAATGCAAGTAAGACGTATACTTACCGGACAATTAGGATTATTTGATTATAATACTGGTATGGGTGATAACTTTATAGGAACATTTTATTACTATGTCTCCTGTCCACTCAATATTTTAACCATATTTATTAAAAATATTAATTTACTTGTAATAATACTTGTTACACTTAAATTATCATTAAGTGCTACATTCGCATATCTATTCTTTAGATATCAATTTAAAGAAGAAAAGAAATGGTATTTAACCATTTTCTCATTAATGTATGCACTTACTTCATTTTCATTATCTTACTATTTACATATAATGTGGTTAGATATATATATGTTATTTCCACTATTATTATTAGGTATAGATAAAATAATAAAAGAAAAAAAACATTTATTATATTATATTAGTTTAATACTTATTATTTTTTGTAATTACTATTTTGCTTACATGGTATGTATATTTTCTTTTTTATATTTTAATTACAAATTACTATTACTGGAAGAAGTTAATATTAAAAAAATATTAAAAGAGAATCTACATTTCATAATAGTTAGTTTCTTTACTGTATTAAGTGCTAGTATAGTACTTCTTCCAGTTGCAAGTGAAATAGGAACTTATTCTAGACAAAATGCACAATTATTTGGTGGAGAATCTCTAAAGTTCTCTTTTGATATATTTAATATAGTTAAACATTTTATATTAGGTAATTATAGTAAAATAGGAATACTAAATGATAAAAGTTTTTATACATTCTCATCTATAATAGTAATTCCTTTATTATATTTTTATTTTATTAATAAAGATATTAAAAGAAAAGAAAAAATATTAACAAGCATAATCTTTATTATTTATATACTTTCAATGAGTTGTAATTATTTAAATTATGCATGGCATGGTTTTGTACCACCAAGCTTCTTTAATGGTAGATATACATTCATGTTTATATTATTTACATTATTAATATGTATTAAAAGTATATATAATATTAAAGAATATAAAATATACCATTACTTAATAGTAGTACTTACTTTATTAGGCATTATATTCCTTGTAAAGACAACTGGTTTAGTACCATTAGAAAAACCAGATATTATAAAATTACTATTATTTATAGCATATATACTTATATTAATCTTAATACCTACAACCAGTTATATAAAATATGCTCTATTCATATTAGTTTGTATAGAAATAAATCTAGGTTCTTTTGATTATTTAAACAGATACAATTTTAATGTAGAAAGTAATAATATATCACAGGAAACATCAATTAAATATATAAAAGAAAAAGAAAAAGATTTATTCTATAGAATAGATGATAATACTACTAATAGTGATAACTATTCAATATTATATAACTATAATAGTATAGATTATTTTATGTCTACAGTTAAAATAGACCTTGTAAACTTCTTTGTTAATATGGATGTAGGTAATCATGGATATACTAAGAATACTATTTCATATGACGGTGGTTTTTACCACCTATCATCACTATTAAATGTTAAATACTATATTGAAACACAAAATATGGAAAATGATAATTATGATAAAATTAAAGATTATGATGATGGATATGATATATACTATAATAAATATAGTTTAAATTTAGGATATATGGTAAATGATAAAATATTAAATACTAAACTAGATAAAAACGGATTAGAAAATTTAAATAATATTTATAAAGATATGTCTGGTATAGGTATATTAGATAAAGTAGAATTAGAAAAGATAGATGAATATAATTATAAATTTAAAAATAAAAAAGATAGAGATTTTTATTTACTTATAGATTTAAAGAATTGGTATTCATATAGTGATTTAGAAGTAACATTAAATGATTATTTAACACTTGGTAACTCAAACAATACACATAATTATATTGTTAATAATGAATTTGATAAAGATAAAGATATTACTATATATTTGAGTGCTAATAATGGTACTATAGAAGATATTGAAGGAGTATATGTATATTATATCAATAATAAAAAGTTTGAAGAAAGTATTAATAAATTAAAAGAACATCAATTAGAAGTTACAAAAGTTAAACCAAATAAAATTATTGGTGAAGTAGAAGTAGATGAGGATAATATATTATTTACTTCAATTCCATATAGTAAAGATTTAGATATATATGTTGATGGTAAAAAACAAGATAAAATAAAATTACTTGATACTTTTATAGGAGTTAAACTAGATAAAGGTAAACATAAAATAGAAATTAAATATACTCCTAAAATGTTATATATATCGTTTATACCAAGTATAATAAGTAGTTTACTATTATATTTATACATAAAATATACAAAGAAAAAGTTAACTAATAGTTAACTTTTTTTATATTATTATTTAATTTATTTACTATGGTATAAGCATTATTAAACAAAATATCTTCAGATTTATCTTTTGAAATATATTTTAATAAATCTTCTTCTATATCTTTTTTTATAGTTGAATAATTATATATACCTACTAAACCATATTCAAAGTCATAATCAGCCATAAACATCATATTATCTGTTGATAACATAACTTTATCAAAGCCAATAATACTTCCTACATAAAGAATATGTTCAATATATTTTTTTCTTTGTATATCTTTAGGAGCTGTATGACCACAACTTATAAAATGAGAATTTGATAAAAGCCCTACATACCCATTAACTGATTTTAAAGCATATAACTCATCATCAGTTAAATTTCTAGGCCTATCATACAATCTTCTAGAATTAGAATGACTAGCATAACATAATACTTCTTTTCCCCTATTTATGTTATCCTTTACTACTTCTATAATTCCATAGAATGTTGGTTCATTAGCATGTGATAAATCAATGCCTATACCAAGTTCAATAGCTTTATTAATAAATAATCTACCTTCATTAGTTAATCCTTTATCACTTCTATTACCTGAACCATATCTATTTTCTTCATTCCATACAAGTAATAAAGAACGTAATCCTTCATTATATAATGGTTCTAAATCATCAATAGATAAATAATCACAACCTTCAATACTATATATAAACTCTATATTAGGTAGATATTTTTCTAAAATTGCCTTAGATATTTTAAACATATCTAAAATAGAGACATCTTCTCTATAGTAATTAGCACCTAACTCATCTATCATTTCTTTTTTACTCATAAAATATAGATTAGCAAATATACACTTAACACCACTACTTATTATTTCTTTTGAAAATTTCTCTATTTTAGAATAATCATTATCTATATAACACTTATAACATATACTAAGTAAATCATAATGTGTATCTACCATATTACATTACTCTTTCTGTTACATTAATATCTTCAGTATTTTTATAATATTTATCATAAAACTTCTTAACAACTAACATTAATATAGTTCTTTGAGTTACAGCAGCTAAATAATTATCAAACACACCACCATATCCAAAAGGTTTATCATTTTTTACTTTATCCGAATCATCATCTTTATATACAGCATTAACCAATATATTTTGATGAATTAAATTATTTGGATCAAAATTTGCTACTGGACCAGTCCATCCTTGATGTGAAAAACTTCCAGTAGAAAATTCTGATGGAGTATATGTTTTATCAAGTCCTAATGGATGTTTTACATATATACCAAAATTACCTTTTTGTGGAAATTTACCATTAGGGAAAGTAATTTCCCCCATTCTTTCTATATAAGATTTATTAACATAAGTTAAACTATACATTGACTTAGCTAAAAGTGCTAAATCATCGCTGGTTGTAAATATACCAGCTGAACCTACTGCTCCACCTAATATTCTAGCTTTAGGATCATGTACTAACCCTAGCTGGTTACCATTACCAGCTGTATTATTTGATTTAGGATTAAACATAGTATTTTTTAATCCTAAAGGTTTAATTAAATATTCATTCATTACATCTTCAAATGACATATTTCTACCTAATTTATCAGATAATATTTTAGCAATTGTTTCACCACATATAATAGCACCTAAATCAGTATAATTATTTTCTTCTCTACTATTTGATTTTAAGAAACTAGTTTTTAATTTTTCCATAGCTTCTTCTTTAGTACTTGCATCATCTATTCTACCATCCGTATAAATAATGCCATGTAATCTAATTAAATCATTAAATGTAAAATCCTCTAATCCTTTATAATCAGGATTTATATCTGCAATTTTAGTATCTAAATCTATTATCTTTTCTTGTTCTAATTTAAATAAAAGTAATAGAGTAAATACTTTAGTAATACTTGCTACATCAAATACTGTATTTTCATCTACTGGAAGATCTATATCTCTTGAACTACTTCCACCGATTATTTTTAATTTATATTCACCATTACCGCTTAAATCTGGTAAATATATACAACTAGATATTCCTGTTAAATAATTTACTCCATATTTATTTTCACTTGTTAATAGTTTACGTGTTTCTTCATAAACTTCTTTAGCAATACTTTCTAATGCTTCTTCTAAAGAATAATCTTTATTTACTAAAATACTAGCAGTTTTAGAAATTAATTCATCATCTTTTATTTCACTACCACTTTTCTTTAATTCTTCTATTATTTCATTTACATATTTATCACTCATTTTATCACCTTCTATATTTAATTTTATCATAAAAAAAAGGATTTTTTAATCCTCTTTTCCAAATATATGCATTGGAACACCTTTCCATTTGTCATTATTAATCTTATTACTAGATTCAAATATATTATCTAGCTTTTGTTTTATTTGTTCTCTATTAAATGGTTTAGATAAATAATCAGCAAATCCCGCTTTTAGATATCTTTCTTGTGCTCCTGCTACTGCATCTGCAGTTAGCGCTATAACTGGTGTATCAAAACCAGTTAATTGTTTCATATGTTCAAGAGCTATCTCTCCGTTCATTACTGGCATCATTATATCCATAAGTATAATATCATATTTATTTTCTTTTACTTTATCTAAAGCTTCTTGTCCATTGTAAGCTTCATCTATATTAAAGTTAAAATCAGATACAGCTTTTCTAGCAACTTTAATATTAAGTTTATTATCATCTACTATAAGTAATTTCATATTAGAATACATACTTAAATTTTCTTCACTTTTTAAATTAAGCATTGCTGTATTATATAGTGTTTCTTCTGACTGTGGTTTATACATCTTACTTATTTTTTGTGGTAATTGAATCATAAACATAGATCCTATACCAAACTGGCTTTGTACATTTATCTTTCCACCCATCATTTCAACAAGATTTTTAGTGATTGCTAAACCTAAGCCAGTTCCTTCAGTTGTTGTATTTCTTTCTACATCTAGTCTATCAAACTTATGGAATAATCTTTCTATATTTTCTTTCTTAATACCTATACCTGTATCTTTAACTGTAATAATTAAATTACAAATATCTCCTTGATTTATACATTTAACAGTAAAATCTACATTTCCTTTTTCAGTATATTTAAATGCATTAGAAAGTAAATTATTTATTACACCTTTAACATGTACTTTATCACCTAATAATTCATAAGGTATATCTTCTGCTATATTCATATTAAAGTTAATTGGTTTATCACCAATTCTAGTACTAGTAACACGAGCCATACTTTCTATTTCTTCTCTAAAGTGATATTTATTTTCTACTATTTCTAACTTATCACTTTCTATTTTATTTATATCAAGTATATTACCTACTATTTCAAGTAATGTTTGACTTGCATTAATTATATCTTTAGAATTATCTACTACATCTTCAGGTAGTTTATCTTTAAATTTTAAATTATCTTCTGATAAACCTACAATAGCATTAAGTGGGGTTCTAATCTCATGTGACATACTAGATAAGAAATCACTCTTAGCTCTATTAGCTCTTTCAGCTTGATCTTTAGCTAACTCTGCTTGTTCAAGTAATTTTACATCTGGATTTTCTATTGTATGATACATCAATAAAATTATAAGAGTTTCCATTGAAGTTGCAATTGTTATTTCAGGATTATTTTTTTGAATTAAATTTGATAATCCCATCAAACCAACAAAAACAATAATTGGAATGTTCCTACTAGTTTTTATGTTTTTAAAATTACTTATTAAGTATATAATGCATCCAATTGTCGAAATTGTTGCAACAAAATATAACATATTAACTGCATCGCCATATGAATAAGCAGCACTATTTGAATAAAATAAATCAATTTTAAGAAATAAGATTATCAAAGCTGATATACCATAAAAAAATGGTACTATTTTTTTTACAATAGAAAGAATTTTTTTATTATAATTAATTGACAATTCAGCAGCATTCAAAACATATAATGAAAAAACATATAAAAAAGAAACATAATAAACTAAAAAAGTTTTATTAATAACTATAGATATCAAACTCTCTATTCCATACGCAGATAAAGTTAATGTACATAATAATTCTAGCATAATACCAATTAAATTCATTGAAACTAATATTCCAAATATTTTTGTTTCTGTTGTTTTAATATGTTTTTTTGAAAAAAATAAGTAATTTAATATTACTGAGTAAAAAAAACTTATTGTAATAAAAGCAAGTCCAACAGTATATTTCATATAATCACCATTCTTTATTCTATACTACCTCTATTATTAATTATAACAATTATCTAAAAAAAAAGGAACATTTATTTTACTAAAACTGTTCCTTTATTTTCAACAATAGAATTTAAATTAAATAACTCAGCATCAATGCAATCATTTGTTAATCCCATACTTTTTAATTTTTTAACATCTCTTTTTCCACTTCCAGTTAATGAAAATCCATTTTCAAAACTATGAATATTAAAATATAATTTAGAACCTGTTTGTGCTAATATTGGTTTGCATCTTTCTAACGCATTACTTAATATCATATTAATATCTGGACTAGATTCAGGATGTAATTCAATATGTGCTATAAAACTATCTGTTACATCATCTTTAACAACTTCACACGATAAAATATTATCTCTATCCTTTAATATTTGTTTTGCAACTAAGAATGGAGGATATTTTTCACCTTTTTTAGGAATTCTTCCTCTCATATATACTCTATCATTTTCATCGATATAACCATATACACTCATATCAGCCCATACTTTTCCATCAGCATCTTTTATAAAGAATGCATCAGTTGCTTCTGGATTATTTTTATATCCTTTCATTGTACATGGTGAATTAGCAACTAATCTTCCCAATTTACCAGGAGCTACTCTTTTGCCATTTTCATCTAATACAGCAACTTCTACAAAAGGAAAATGTTTTAATCCTACAGCTTCTCCTGCTAATATATTTTTTGGATTTAAATTTCCATATGCTCTAAATAATGTATATAATATTGAGCCATGTTCACAATCTCCGGCAGCTTCAGACATTTTTACAACAGAAAATGGAGTATGTGTTACACTAGTACCCATTTTAGCCTTTTTCATAGCTTTATTAATAAATGTTTCTTCGTTTATTTCTAATGCCTCTCCGCAAGAAAAAGCAAGGAATAAGTTTTCTAATGAAACATTTTTATACTTAGGATTATACAATATATTCTTTGCAACACTTAACCAAAATGATTTTGTAGCAGCAACATAATGCGGTTTATACATTAAAAGCGTATTTATAAATTGTTGTTCTCCATAACAAGGTTCTAATGCTAATTGACCACCTTGAATTAATGAATCAGAAATACATGATACTAAATTTGTATTTGAATATGTTGGAATATGTGCTAAGAAAGTAAATGGTTTAAGTGAAAATCCACCATTTAAATCTTTATTATGAAATCTACCTACAGTAATAAAACTTCTTTGTGAATGTACTATAGCCTTAGGTCTTTTTTCATTAGTAGAACCACTTGTATATGTAATAACAAACTCAGTATCTAAAGTTGAATCAGCTTTTATTTTACCTGTATAACTTTCACCATTTTTTATAAATTCTAGTTGAGTTATAATTCTATCATCATTCTTTTTATATGCAACAACTTTACTTGTATATATTTCCGGATGAGTTTCCATTTCAAGATAAGCATTTACACCATTTTTTAATGAATCAGCAAGTGATACCATTGCAATTTTTTTTATCTTGCTTTCATCTATACCTGGTTTAATTTTTTCATAATAGTTATCTTCAACAAAAATTATTTTTGAATTTGTTCCATTAATAATTTCAGTAATATAATCAGTTGGATAATTTGGTCCAAAAATATTTAATTTAGCACCTATTAAACTCGCTGCTCCCATTAAATATACTATTTCCGGACAATTTGATAAGCAAACTGGAATCTCACTTCCTTCACCAACACCCATGCTTCTTAAAGATTTTGCATATTGGTTAACTTTATAGAATAATTCTTTATAAGTTATCTTAGTACCTTTATATAATAGTGCTACATCATCTAAGTTATTTTTGTTCTTATTAAACACTTCTTGATACCACGAATGATTATGATTAGTTTCAATATCATCTAATACTTCAATAACTGTTGGTTTTCCTGGAACAATTTTCTTCATGCACTTACTAGCTTCTCTATAAATTTTTAATGCTTTTGCTTTAAATAATTCCATTCCTCTTTTTATATTCATATACACACAACCTCTTCTTTTTTATATATACTACCACTAAACGCACCAGTATACAAATTATTATTAAACTAAGTATATTATAACAAATAAAAAAGGTGTTTTACAACACCTTAAAATTTATTTTTATTAACTTAATGCCTTTTGATTTACTATATAAGAATCTAAATCAATACCACATGATAAAGCATACTCAATATAATCTCTTTTACTAACCCAATATTCTCCTTCAACAGGTGTATAATATTCTTCAACATATGTATCAGGTAATTTATCTATATAATAATTTATTTTTTCATCATAATCATAAGTATCTATGTTATTCTCAGTAGTTAATAGACTCATATAATCATTATAATCTTGTTCACTTACCCATAAATCTCCATTAGAATTTATAAAATATTTATCTGTCGATACTAAATGTTCATCATTTGTACATTCAGTAATACTTTCAATATAATTTTTTTCACCTGCTTTTATTTTATTAAACGAATTTATTGTAGCAAATGCAGTCGGTATTAAAACAATTGTACTAATAACTCTTTTTACAACATTCTTATTTATTTTTAATTTTTTTGTATTTATATCCTCTGATAATTCTTCGTCAATTGTACTAATATAATCTTCGTCAAAATAATAATTTTTTTTCATAAGTAATCCCCCTTTTTTCCCATGAAATTGCTTATTATTCTAGCATTTTTTACTAATTTTGTCAAATTGTGTACATATGACATTAAATATATAAAAAGGTGGTTATATTACCACCTTAGAATAAACTAATTTGATTAGATTCTTCCATACCATCAAATATACCCATTACTTTCATTTTATCTATTAAAGTACCAGATATTTTAGCTCTTTTTTGACAGTTTTCAATACTTAAGAAAGGACCTTTTTCTCTTTCTTCTACTATGTTTTTAGCAACTGTATCTCCTAATCCTTCTATTGCGTTAAATGGAGGATAAATACTTGTATCATCTTTTACTCCCCATACAGTAGCAGGACTTTCCATTAAGTTTACTGGTAAGAATTTAATTCCACGAGCAGCAGCTTCTAAACATACCTTTAAACTTTCTAGTTGACCATTCTCTTTATTAGTAGCTTCGTATCCTTTATTTTGTATTTCTATTATTTTATTTTTAATAGCGTTATACCCTTTTATCATAGTTTCTACATCTACATCAGTAGCTTTACTAGTTAACCATGATGCATAAAAGTATACTGGCATATGTACTTTATACCAAGCTATTCTAAATGCACTTATAACGTATGCAGCTGCATGCGCCTTAGGGAACATGTATTTAATCTTACCACATGAATCTATAAACCATTTCTCTATTCCTGCCTCTTCCATAGTTTTTTTATGTTCTTCCCATGTAGCAGGATCTTTACTAGCTTTTCCTTTACGTACAAATTCCATTATTTTAAATGCTTTTATAGGTTTAACACCATGATACATAAGATAAACCATTATATCATCACGACATCCTATAACTTCACTAAATGGTACTACATTATTTTTTATTAAATCTTGTGCATTACCTAGCCAAACATCAGTACCATGTGATAGACCAGATATTTTTATTAATTCACCAAAAGTTTTTGGTTTAGTTTCTTCAACCATACTTATTGTAAATGGTGTACCAAATTCTGGTATACCAAGTGTACCAGTTTTACACATTATTTGTTCATTAGTAACTCCTAATGCTTTAGTAGAAGTAAATATACTCATTGTATCTTTATCATCTAGTGGTACTTTTAATATATCAGTTCCAGTTAAATCTTGTATCATACGTAACTGTGTTGGGTCTGAGTGACCTAATATATCCAGTTTAAGTAGGTCTGCTTCAATTGAGTGGTAATCAAAGTGTGTTGTTCTCCAAGCACTTGTTGGGTCTTCAGCTGGAAATTGGAATGGTGTAAATTGTGATACATCCATATAATCAGGTACAACTACTATACCTCCTGGATGTTGTCCTGTTGTTCTTTTAACACCAGTACAACCTGCAGCTAAACGTTCTATTTCAGCACTTCTCATAACTTTATTATGTTCTTCACAATATCCTTTAACAAAACCAAATGCAGTTTTTTCTGCAACAGTACCTATAGTACCTGCTCTATATACATTATCTACACCGAATAATACTTTTGTATATTCGTGAGCACTAGCTTGGTTTAAATCTGAGAAGTTAAGGTCTATATCTGGAACCTTATCGGCATTAAATCCTAAGAATGTAGCGAATGGCATGTCTTGTCCATCTTTATACATTGGTTTACCACATATAGGACAGTTTTTATTAGGTAAGTCGAATCCTGTAGAGAACTTAGCTCCAAGTTCATTACCTTCTTCATCTTTAAATTCACTAACTCTACAATCAAGACAACGATAATGTGCTGGAAGTGGATTAACTTCTGTAATACCCATCATGGTAGCAACGAATGAGGAACCAACAGAACCACGGGAACCAACTAAATAACCATCATCATTAGAGTGCTTAACAAGTCTTTGTGCGATAAGGTAAATTGGGTCGAATCCTCCACCTATTATACCTCCAAGTTCCTTCTTAACCTTTTTATCTAATGAAGCATCATTTAATTCTCCATCTTCTTCATTCCAATGATTAGTAAAGTATTCTTTTAAGAAACTAACAACAGAATCTTTTCCTTCTACTAATGTACCATGTAATTTAGTAAAAGCTTCATCTTCTATTTTAGCCGCATCATAATCAGGATGTTCTTCTGATATTATAGTTTTCCAACAATTAAATACTACATCTCCATATAACTCTTTAGCAATACGTTCTTCAATATTACGTGGAAGTTCATCTCCATACCAAGATGCAGCTTTATCATATACTAAGTCAGTAACAACTTTAGGACAATCTAGATAAGATAGTCCATCATCACTCTTAACTCTAGGTGAGAACGGAGTTCCACCTGTATCAATGATAACCTCTATCTCTTCAGTCATATCAAGTACTTTGTTAGTATTTTCTACTACTATTTCATAAGCTAAATCATCATCTAAGAAATTAAAATCTTCTAACATTTCTCTAGTTGTTCTATAGTGTTGTGAAGGTATGTTAGTTATGCTTTGTTTAGCTAGGGGGTGTCTACCCCCTCCTGGTACTTTTTGATTAATAATTATTTCTCTAAATATTTTATCTCCTCTATCAAAGTGATGTACATCTCCAGTAGCAACTATTAATTTACCAGCTTCTTTAGTAGCATCTATTACTTTCTTAATATGTGTTTTTAATTCTTCTTCATCAGCAAAGTCACTAGTTTGTATTAAGTGACCATATACTTCAGGAGGTTGTACCTCCACATAGTCATAGAAGTTTATTATATTTGTAAGTTCTTGACCTTCTTTAGATCTTGCTTGTATAAATACTTCTGATTCATAACAACCACTACCTATTAATAAACCTTCTCTAAGTTCATTAAGTTTACTTCTTAGTATTCTTGGTGTTTTATATAAGTATGTAGTGTTTGCTAAAGATATTATTTTAAATAAATTTTGAAGTCCAGTCTTATTAAGTGCGATAGCATTAAAATGGAATGTACGACCAAATTTATGTATTTCATCTTTAGATATTAATCTATCTAAATCAGATATTTTTTCAAAGTTTTGTTGTTCTAGTTTATTTAACATTTTAGCAAATACATATGCAGTTCCTTCGGCATCGTAATCAGCTCTATGGTGTGCATCTTCTTCCCAAGGTACATTATATCTTTTTACTAATGCAGACAAGCTATGTCTTGCATAACCTTGATCTAATGTACGAGATAATTCTAATGTATCTATTACAGTATTTTTAAATTCTCCTAAATTGTATTTCTTCATAGACATTTCTATAAATGAAATATCGAATTTAGCATTATGAGCTACCATCGGAAGGTCTCCTGCCCATTCTAAAAATTTCTTTGTTACAGTTTCTTCATCATCTTTACCTTGTACCATTTCATCAGTAATACATGTTAAATCAGTAATCTTTTTAGGTATAGGTCTATGTGGATCTATTAATTCGTCAAATCTATCTACTATGTTTCCTTCACATATTTTAACAGCACCTATTTCAATCATCTGGTCACCACCAGCTGCATTAAAACCGGTTGTCTCTGTATCGAATACTACATAAGTAGAAGTTTTAAGTTCTAAATCACTTGGTCTTACTACAATATTTACTGTATCATCAACTAGTGTAAGTTCAGTACCATAAAGTCCTTTGAATATAGGAGGATTTTTTAAATCTTCTAATACTTTATCTAATTCTTTTTGTAAATCCTCCTTAGGTTCTTCACATGCTTCATCAGCTAATTTAGTTTCTAATTCTTCCTTTTTAGCTTTTAATTTTTTTACTATACCCTTATTATGTGCTGTTATAATTTGAAAAGCTATTGGGAATGCTTGACACCCACTATGGTCTGTTATAGCTACTCCTTTATATCCCATATCAATACAACGTGATACTAATTCACAAGTATGTTTACCTAAGTCTAATCTAGTTAATCCATCCATTTGACTCATCATTGTATGAGCATGTAATTCTACTCTTTTTATAGGAGCATCATCTATTCTTTTTTCTACTTCATGTTCTACTTTATTTATATCTATTAAACTTAATACTTCTTCATTAGAATATTTATCTTCTTTTACATTTCCTCTAAATTTATACCATTTACCAGTTTTTAATAATCCAGATATTCTTTTATTTTCTTCAGGACCATTAACAAAAATTTTACCATATATACTATCTGTATAATCAGTTATTTTTAAAGTATAAATTACTAAGTCAGTTTTAGTTTCACGTATATCAAGTCCAAACAATTCACCTTCAATGGTTACACCATTTGTAGGTCCAGTAATACTATCTAATCTA
>Ga0310691_10002821_pt1 | contig 22062 bp, 17 predicted proteins | sample 176DNAGHGlowgp2_FD_203887 | JGI IMG/M metagenome (GOLD analysis project Ga0310691, IMG submission 203887) | Sheep rumen microbial communities from Palmerston North, Manawatu-Wanganui, New Zealand - 1766 DNA GHGlow gp2 (v2) (version 2) | ecosystem: Host-associated > Mammals > Digestive system >...
ATCTCGCAGATGTCTAGTTCGTCATCTACAACAAGTATTTTCATAAATGCTCTATAGTTGTGAATGATACAGATAATTATTTTGGGCGTAAAGTAACCGCTTTTTTCTGAGAAGCCGGAATAAAGCGTATTAAATTGTTATGACAATATCCAATGCACACCTCATCCCGTGTTTCACTTTTTATATTCCTCTTTCGCACCTCAGCCATTCTTGCGTCCCTGTGGTGGCTAATGACAGGTCAGCGGATTTATGCTACCTTCTGGCCTATTAAAAAGAAAACACCCAATCTTACATTTTTGGGTGTAAAATTGGGCGTAAATCTCGTAAATCACTGATAATCAGGCAATATTGCGGAGAGAGAGGGATTCAAACCCCCGGAACGGACTAGCCGTTCACCGGATTTCGAGTCCGGCCCAATCGGTCACTCTGGCATCTCTCCTGAATTGCGGGTGCAAAGGTAATAAAAAGTTGAGAGTTGAGAGTTGAGAGTTGAGAGTTTTTTACTGCTGAGGGGTGATTTTTTCGTTTCAGGGGGCTTTTTTGCTGTCTTTTCTGCCCGAAACATCACTTTGCAACTGAGTTGCATGCGCTTTTCCGTACCTTTGCAGCGTGAAAGATGAATGATGAGTGACGAATGACGAATGATGAATGATGAAATAACTAAAATATAGAATTATGGTACTGAATTGGATTGAAAGTTACTGGGACGCGTTGGTCATGATGACGGCGGAAATGGCGCCCTACCTGCTACTGGGTTTCTTCATCGCAGGACTGCTGCACACGTTCGTTCCGCATACATTGTATTCTAAACACCTGGCTCCACGCAACATGAAGAGCGTGGTGAAGGCTGCTGCCATTGGTATTCCCCTGCCGCTGTGCTCGTGCGGTGTGATTCCCACGACGGTCTCGCTGCGCAAGGAGGGTGCCAGCCACGGCGCCTGCACCAGCTTCCTCATCGCAACGCCGCAGACGGGTGTCGATAGCATCGCTGCCACGTACTCGCTGATGGGACTGCCCTTCGCCGTCATACGGCCGTTGGCAGCGCTGTTTACGGCGATGTTCGGCGGATGGCTGGTGAATAAGTTTGGAAGACCCACCCCCGACCCCTCCCGTGAGGGAGGGGAGACCTGCGGAGAGAAGCATTGCTGCTGTCACCATGAGGAGGAGGAGCATGAGGAGCATTGCTGCTGCCACGAGCATGAGGAGCCTGCTCCCCTCCCTCACGGAAGGGGCTGGTGGGAGGGTCTTCGCCAAGCCCTGGACTACGCTTTCGTGGATATGATGCAGGATGTGGGCAAGTGGCTCATCGTGGGTCTGCTGATAGCGGCGCTCATCACGGTGGCTGTGCCGAATGAATGGCTGGCAGCGCTGCACGACTACAAGCTGCTGAATATGCTGATTGTCCTGGCTGTGGCGATTCCGATGTATGTCTGCGCCACGGGCAGCATTCCCATCGCGGTGTCGCTGATGGCCAAGGGTCTGACGTCCGGTGCTGCGCTGGTGCTGCTGATGGCTGGGCCTGCCGTGAACTCTGCATCGATTCTGGTGATTGGCAAGGTGTTCGGCAAGCGCACGCTGTGGCTCTACCTGCTCTCCATCGTCATCGGTGCCGTGCTGTTCGGCCTCGGCATCGACTACCTGCTGCCGCAGGAGTGGTTTGCCGTGCAGGCGGGCTTCGCCAATGACGAACATTGTGCGCACGGATTGTCTGTCATGGATTGGGTGTGGGTGGCAGCCCTCATGCTGTTGCTCATCAATGCCTTCTGGCAGATGCACCGCCACGGCCATTCCTGTGAGTGCTGCCATGATCATGACCACAACCATGAAGCCCACGAACATGAGGCACACTGCCACGAGCACCAGTCTCACGAGCATACTGCCCACGAGCACGCCAGCGCTGAAGTGACCCGCTACTCAATCTCCGGCATGAGCTGCAACCATTGCAAGGCTAACGTGGAGCGTGCCATCCGCGGTGTAGAAGGTGTGGAGGACGTGTACGTGAATCTGGCGACAGGAATCGCCACGGTCACAGGACATCACGACCCGGAGCAAGTCCTGCGGCGCGTCGATGAATTTGGCTATAGCGCAACGATAATTCGCGAGAATTAAGCGCCGTATCACAAAAAATGCCTATCTTTGTCGGCAGATAGTAATTATTCTCCGACAATGAAGGCATTTTTTTCATCTCTCTTCCTTCTCTCCTGTGCCTCTCTCCTTGCGCAGGAGGCTGCCACCGGCAAGCGCATCTCCGCCGTTGAGGCAGTACGTGTCTCAACACCTGTGGGGACTGCCCCTCGCCTACCCTATCAGCTATGGGTGAAATATGCCGACGGTCATAAAGCCTACCGCCAGGTGCGATGGAGCAATTCCGCGCTAGTCACCGAACAGGAGCAGGCGGCACAGCCCGTGGGCGCAAGCTATCAGGTGGAGGGCTACATCGTGGGTGATGACAGCACACCACAAGGTCTGCCCATCACAGCTAACGTGCAGGTCGTAGCAAGCGGCTACGCCACGCCCGCTGCGATGCCCGTCGCCCAGCCGCTGCCGCTGAGCGACGTGCAGTTGACAGGCGACAACCGCCTCACGCACAATCGTGACATCGACATCAATCACCTGCTCACGCTCGATGTGCGACAGCAGCTCTATAACTACCGAGATACTTACGGGTTTCCCACCGACGGCTACCCCGTGTCGGACGGTTGGGACTCGCCCACTACGAAGCTGAAAGGCCACGGCAGCGGACATTACATGAGTGCCTTGGCACTTGCCTACGCCAGCTGTACGGATGCGGGAAAGCGTAAATGTCTGAAGGAGCGCATCCGCACGATGGTGGATGAGCTGCGGCAGTGTCAGGAGCGCACCTTCGTCTATGACCACGCCCTGGGTCGCTATCGCGAGGCCCGCGACCTGGCTCCCGAGGAAGAGTTGCGCGAGATGAAAGGTACATGGGCGGATTTCGACCGCTACAAGCAGGACTACGCTCACTACGGCTACGGCTACCTCAACGCCATCCCTGCCCAGCACTGCGTGCTCGTGGAGATGTACCGGCCGTACAACAACGAACAATGGGTGTGGGCACCGTACTACAGTGTTCACAAGCAGCTGGCGGGCCTCATCGACATCGCCAACTACGTGGATGACAAGGCTATCGCTAAGAAAGCATTGCTGATTGCCAAAGATATGGGGCTGTGGGTGTGGAACCGGTTGCACTACCGCACCTATGTGCAAAGCGACGGCACGCAGGCCGAGCGCCGCAGCCGCCCGGGCAACCGCTATGAGATGTGGAACATGTACATCGCCGGCGAAGTGGGCGGCATGGCGGAATCGTTGGCACGACTGTCCATGATGGTAGATAATAATAAGGAACGTGCGTGCCTGCGTGAGGCGGCCACCTTCTTCGACAGTCCCGCCTTCTTCGAGCCACTCGCTCACAACATTGATGCCATTCGCACACGCCACGCCAACCAGCACATTCCGATGATCACAGGCGCATTGGCCTCCTTCCGCGCCGGTGGCAGCAACGACTATTACCACATCGCACAGAACTTCTGGACAATGGTGCAGGGACGCTACCGCTATGCGATGGGCGGCGTGGGCAACGGCGAGATGTTCCGACAGCCCTACACACAGATGCTGGCAATGACCACATCGCAGGACCCGACGATGAATGAGACGTGCTGCGCCTATAATCTGGCTAAGCTGACAAAGGACTTGAACGGCTATGCGCCCAACGATGCCCGCTATATGGACTACTACGAACGCCTGCTCTACAACCAGATTGTGGGCTCGCTGCACGCGGAGCACTACGCAGTGCTGTACCAGTACGCCGTAGGTCGCGATGCCTCTAAGCCGTGGGGCAACGAGACACCGCAATCCACCTGCTGCGGCGGCACAGGGGCCGAGAACCATGTGAAGTACCAGGAAGCCACTTACTTCGTAGGTGGCGACACGCTGTGGGTAGGCCTCTACCTGCCCACAATAGCAAAGTGGGAAGCGCAAGGAGTTGTCATCCAGCAAGACTGCGCATGGCCTGCCGAGCGTACCGTCATCACCTTCCCCGAGGCCAAGAAACCCTTTACGCTTAAGCTGCGTGTGCCATACTGGGCCACAGAGGGCTTCGAGATTCGGGTGAATGGTAAGGGGGTGGTCAATGGAGCACAGCCCTCCACCTACGTGACGCTGGCACAGCGGAAGTGGGCTGCCACAGACACGATTGAGGTGGTGATGCCCTATACCCGGCATATTGACTACGGAGCGGATGTGGTGGATGACGCATGGATGGGCGCATATATGCAAGGACCGTTAGTGATGGCACAGGATGCTAACGGACAGTGGTTGCCTGACTATGCGGCCGACCAGCATATTACGCATTACTTTCCATTTAAGAGAAAGAGCAATGGGAGGCTGGAGGCTTCTGCGTCGGTCGAGCTTGCGGAGGCGATGGAGTTGGCCCGCTCGCGCCAACGCGAACAGGAAACGTGGATGGCGATGACGGTCAAGGTGCCAGGGTATGCGCCCTGGGCGCCACACGGCTATGCGCGCATGATAGAAGTGTTAGAGATGAAAGAGATGGAAGCCAGCTCGCGACTCTCCACCCTCAACGCCATCCTCACGACGATGCGTCCGGGTAATCTGGCAGAACCCGAGGACTTGGAGCCCTTGCAGGCAGCACTCGCGCAAGCTCAGCAGCAACCCGCGACGAAAGCACGCAAGGAAGCCATCGCCTACGCAAAGATGGTCATCAGCTATGTCACTGACGGCAGCGGCACGCCCGACATGATCCGTAGGGCTATCGGACAATTGAAAGAAAGCAAGTGACGAAATTGTCACGCAGTGGCAATACACCCTTCCAATAAAGAAAAGCCCGCCGGGAATCACTTCCTGACGGGCTCGGTTTATTCAATTAAAAATGTTAATTACTCTTTTGAAAAACTCGGCTATGAGTTAGTCGAGACGACTGTTAAAAACAGAAGCATTACTGACGATTGCTGCAATTGCTACAATTGCGAAAGCAATAGAAGTTGTTACTGTTGTCATAATCCTTTTACCTTTTAATTCTACTTTTTGTTATCCTTTTGTGTTCTTCGTTGATGGGCCTCGCTTGGCCCTGTGTTTTTCTTTTGACAATGCAAAGGTACAGCCTTTTTGACGTTTTGAGCCGAAATATATGCTAAAAAGCATAGAAAACATGGATTTCGTTGACTTCAATCAAGAAACAAAGGACTTTCTGCACTTCTTGATGTATATCGGGTCAAAGAGGTGTAATAAGGACACCTTTAAGTGTTAAATTCTTGTTAAAATACGTGTTTTTCAGGATGTAAGGTGCACAAGGTATAACGTACAACGTTATATTTGCACCGTGGATTAACCCTAAAGCTAAGGAGGACTGACTATGAAACCCAAAAAGAAAATGTTCAATCAGGAGGAGTACGAATTGGACAACTACCTGAACGATGAGGACCTGTACTATCAGGCATCAAGTAACAGTATTATGTGGTATAGCTAATACCCCCCTAAAAGAACAGCCCCGCCGATTGGCGGGGCTGTTCTTGTGTTATAGGTTGGCGAGTGTCTCGCGGATGGAAGCAATCTTCTGTTGCGCATCGGCTTGCTTCTTGCGTTCCATCTCCACAACGGCCGCAGGGGCATTCTGCACGAAGCGTTCGTTGCTGAGCTTCTTCTCCACGCTGACAAGGAAGCCTTGGAGGTGTTCCAACTCAGCCTCCAGCTTCTTGCGCTCGGCATCGAGGTCGATGAGCGAACCGAGGGGGACTGCATATTCCGTGGTGCCCACGAGGAAGCTGGCGCTGCCCTTTGACTTCTCTGCGACGACGTTGATGGCGGAGAGGTTGGCCATCTTCATGATAGCAGAAGAAAGACCCACTCCCCGCTCCCCCGTTAGGGGGAGAGCCTCACTATCGTTCGAAGACTGTGAGCCAGCCTCTCCCCGCCCTGACGGGAGGGGTTGGGGGAGGGTCTTTTCCAAGGTCAACGGCTCGCGGGGGGCGATGTTCTTCTGCGAGCGGATGGCGCGGATGGCGGTGACAATCTCCTTGACAGTCTCGAAGTCGGCACAGAGCTGACGGTCGGCATCGGTGGCTGCAGGCAAGTGCAGTTCAGCGCGCATAATGCTCTCGCCAGCTTTGCGGTCGTAGAGGGCCTGCCACAGCTCCTCGGTGATGAAGGGCATGAAAGGATGCATCATCTTCAGCAAGATCTCAAAGAACTGGAGCGTAGCATCGTAGGTGGCGCGATCCACGGGCTGCGGCTTGCCATCTACGTAGGCGGGCTTCACCAATTCAAGATACCAGCTGGAGAACTCGTCCCAGAAGAGCTTATAGACGGTCATCAAGGCTTCGGAGAGGCGGTACTTGCTGAAGTCATCAGCCAGTTCTTCGGCTGCGAGGCGCAGCTTGGCGGCGAACCACTGGGTGGCGATGCGGGCGGCTTCAGGCTGTTGGCCTTCGGGAGAACCCTCAGGAACGGTAACAGGGGCGACAGCCCAGCCCTTGACGAGGCGGAAGGCGTTCCAGATCTTATTGTTGAAGTTACGGCCCTGCTCGCAGAGGCTCTCATCGAAGAGGATGTCGTTGCCGGCAGGGGCGCTAAGCATCATTCCCATACGCACACCGTCGGCGCCGAACTTCTCGATGAGCTCCAGCGGGTCGGGGCTGTTGCCCAGCGACTTGGACATCTTGCGGCCAAGCTTATCGCGCACGATACCGGTGAAATAGACATGGCGGAAGGGCATCTGATGCTCGTACTCGTAGCCGGCCATAATCATGCGAGCCACCCAGAAGAAGATGATGTCCGGACCGGTCACCAAGTCGGCGGTGGGATAATAATACTTGATCTCCTCGTTGCCGGGGTTGCGGATGCCATCGAAGAGGCTGATAGGCCAAAGCCACGAGCTGAACCAGGTGTCGAGGGCGTCCTCGTCCTGACGCAAGGTAAAGCCCCCTCCGTCTCCCCCAAGGGGGAGAGATTGGAGAACTGGGTATTTCTCTAAAGCAAGCTTGTAGGCTTCTTCCTCGTTCTCTGCCACGATGACCTTGCCCCACGGACTCTCCTCCCCTATGGGGGAGGTCGAGAGGGGGCTACCCGTGGGCTCTATATACCACGCAGGGATGCGGTGGCCCCACCAGAGCTGACGGCTGATGCACCAATCCTTGATGTTCTCGAGCCAATGGCGATAGGTGTTCTTGTACTTGGCGGGGTAGAACTGAATATCATCGTTCATGACGGGTGCCAGGGAGATGTCGGCCATGTGCTGCATCTTCAGGAACCACTGCATGGAGAGCTTCGGCTCGATGGGCACACCTGTGCGCTCGCTGCAACCGATCTTGTTGTCGTAGTCCTCAATCTTCTCCATAAGGCCGGCGGCCACCATGTCCTCGGCAATCTGCTTGCGGCAGGCGAAGCGCTCGGTGCCGACATACTTCTGGAGGTCGATGACAAGACCCTCGGGGGAACCCTCGGGAACAGCAGCCAGGGCTGCCTGCTGGGCGGAAGCGATGCGGTCGCTGAGGGTGGCGTCGTCGTTAAAGATATCTATGGCTTCGAGGTTGTACTTCTCACCAAGCATATAGTCATTGACGTCGTGGGCAGGAGTCACCTTCAAGCAACCGGTACCGAACTCGATATCGACATACTCATCTTCGATGACGGGAATGACGCGACCCACAACGGGAACGATAACCTTCTTGCCTTTCAGCCACTGGTTCTTCGGGTCGTTGGGGTTGATGCACATGGCCACGTCGCCCATGATGGTCTCGGGACGGGTGGTGGCGACAACGGCATAGTAACCGCGGTCATCCTTGTGGACAACGTTTCCTTCCCCAGCGACGAAATCGCTGGGCAGACTGTCTGCCAGATAGTACTTCATGTAGTAGAGCTTCGTGTGCTCTTCCTTATAGACGACTTCCTCATCGGAGAGGGCGGTGAGGGCCTTGGGGTCCCAGTTCACCATGCGGACACCACGGTAGATGAGGCCCTTGCGGTAGAGATCCACAAAGACTTTGATGACGCTCTCGCTGCGGGGACCGTCCATTGTGAAAGCCGTGCGATCCCAGTCGCAGGAGCAGCCCAGCTTACGCAGCTGCTTGAGGATGATACCTCCGTGCTCCTCTGTCCACGCCCACGCGTGCTTGAGGAATTCCTCGCGGGTGAGGTCGGCCTTCTTGACGCCCTGTTCTGCCAGACGGTTCACCACCTTCGCTTCGGTGGCGATGCTGGCGTGGTCAGTGCCGGGCACCCAGCAAGCGTTCTTGCCCTCCATGCGGGCATGACGCACGAGGATATCCTGGATGGTCTCGTTCAGCACGTGACCCATGTGCAACACACCCGTGACATTGGGTGGCGGGATGACCACGGTATAAGGCTCGCGGCCGTCGGGCTTGGAGCTGAAGAGCTTGTTATCTAACCAATACTGGTACCATTTTCCCTCCACTTCAGCGGGAGAGTACTTACTACTAATTTCCATTATCTTATTCTTGTTTCTTTGCTTCGTTCCATATCGCATCCATTTCTGCGAGCGTCATCTCGGTGAGCGGCTTGCCGATGCGGATGCTGTGTTCCTCGAGATAGGTGAAACGGCGGATGAACTTACGGTTGGTGAGTTCCAGCGCCGTGTCGGGGTTGAGTTTGTAGAGGCGGGCTGCGTTGATGACCGCGAAGATGAAGTCGCCCAGTTCCTGGGTGCTCTTCTCCTTGTCGTCGCGGTTGAGTTCTGCTTCCAACTCGTCGAGTTCCTCACGTACTTTGGCCCACACCTGCTCACGCGTCTCCCAGTCGAAGCCTACACCACGGGCCTTGTCCTGAATGCGGTAGGCTTTGATGAGCGATGGCAGGGCATCGGGCACGCCACTGAGCACACGCTTGTTGCCGTCCTTCTCGCTGACCTTCAGCTGTTCCCAGTTCTTGAGGACTTGGTCAACGGTGATCTCACCCTTTTCGATGCGCTCAGCCTCGGGGCCGAAGACGTGCGGATGGCGGTAGATGAGTTTATCACAAAGCTTGTTGCAGACGTCAGCGATGTCGAAGTCACCCGTCTCGGAGCCTATCTTGGCATAGAAGACAATGTGGAGGAGGACGTCGCCCAGCTCCTTGCAGATATCGGCCGTGTCATTCTTGATGATGGCGTCGGCCAGCTCATAGGTCTCCTCAATGGTGTTGGGGCGCAGGCTCTCATTGGTCTGCTTACGATCCCATGGGCACTTCTCGCGGAGGTCGTCCATGACATCTAGCAAACGCCCGAAAGCAGCTAATTTTTCTTCTCGTGTGTGCATACGCGTGGGAATTTGGCCGCAAAGGTACAAAATTCTATTGGAACGCGCGCACGAAGAAGAGCGAAAAGCAACGTGCGAGGGTTAATTTGTTGTCGATAAGGGAAAGGGGGATGCCGTTCAGGGCTTCTCAATCAGACAAACGGCGTAAGCGGAGATACCCTCCTGACGACCCGTAAAGCCTAGTTTCTCGGTTGTCGTGGCCTTGATACTTACGGCATCCGCATCCACGCCCATGACTTCGGCCAGACACGTCTGCATGGCAGGGATGTGCGGATTCAGCTTGGGACGCTCAGCACAGACGGTGGCATCGATATTGCCCACACTATAACCCTTGGTGGCTATCAGCGCCACAGTCTTGCGCAGCAGTATCTTGCTGTCGATGTCCTTAAACTCGGCTCCTGTATCTGGGAAGTGGTAGCCAATGTCGCGCATGTTCGCAGCACCCAGGAGCGCATCGCAGATGGCGTGAATGAGGACATCGGCATCCGAATGTCCGAGAAGTCCAAGGGTGTGGTCTATCTTGATGCCACCCAGCCACAGCTCGCGACCTTCCACAAGCTGATGAACATCGTAACCGAAGCCAATACGCATATTGAGTTTAAGGTTTAAGGTTTAAAGTTTAAGGACTATGGTTAGCGGCGACGGCGACCGAAGAGGTCTTTGATGCCGTCGATATCGAAGGCGAGCGTAAAGCGCATGGTCTGGTCGAGCGGGTTGGACTGAGCGGTAGAGAAAACATACGCTGCATCAATGGAGAAGACGCTCATCTTGAAGCCCGCACCTGCGGTGATGTACTTACGATTACCCTTATTGGCAGCCTCATCGTGGTAACCTACGCGTACGAAGAAGCGGTCGTTATAGCTGTACTCGGCACCCACAGACCATTGAATCTCCTCCAACTCCTCCTTGAAGCCATTGGGGGCATCGTGGAAGCTCTTGAAGATACCGGCGATAGGCGACACATCGTAGTACTCGCGCTGCACACGGTCGGTATAGTCGTTATCACTCTCATCGGCCTCCTTCTTGGGGTAAGTGGGGACGAGCAACTTATTGGCATCGGCAGCAATGGAGAGACGGTTGTACTCGTCGAAGGGGATGGTGAAGTTCAGACCCAGACGCAGGTTCGTGGGAATAAACTCTGAGTTGTCATCACCGCCGTAGCTGATCTTGGAACCGATATTGCTGATGTTCAAGCCCAACGCCCACTGACACTCACGGTTGCCAAGCATGAAATAGTTGTTGTAGTACAAAGCGATGTCAGCCGCAAAGGCCTTACCGGCAGTACTCTCAGCGGTGTAGTCGTAGGTGATATCGGAATAGATGAAACGCATGCCTACAGCCATCGAGAAATAGTCAGACAGCATACGCGAATAAGCGGCATCGACAGACAGCTCATAAGGCTTGATGGTCATGCCCTCGATGGCCGAACCGGCATCGTTGTCCCACAGCGACACCTCGCCCAGCGAGAAATAACGCAGTGAAGCACTAATGGCATTGTAGTCGCCAATGCGATAGTAGGCTGCCATGTGCGCCAGGTTGATGTCGCTCACCAATTTGCGCAACCAAGGTGTGTAGCTCAGCGCCACACCGGCACGGCTTACGCAGAACGGGTACTTGGCAGGGTTCCAGTACTGCGAGTTGACATCCGCCTCGGTGGCAGCACCGATATCACCCATACCGCCAGCGCGCGCGTCGGGGGCGATGGCCATAGAGGTGACACTGGTCGTCACGGGGTTGAACATATTCTCCTTATCTTGAGCTGTGGCAGGGATTGCGACGGCCCAGACAAGGAACGGAAGGAGATATGAGAAGATTCTTTTCATGCGTTGACGGGGTTTCCGAAAAACAGTTACCATCTATATAACGAAAGGAATCGGAATTTATTGTCTGCGATTGATAATGAGTTTCTGTGAAGCTGTCGCTTCTTCGCTTTTATCGCATTTCACACGAGCCCGATAGAGATAGACACCGCTACCCAACGGGAAGCCGCTGCCAGTGGTGAGATCCCACGGGATGGCATAGAAGCCGGTGTCGTTGCTGCCCGTTTCCGTGTGGCTCCACATCAGACGTCCACAGAAGTCAAAGACTTCCACTGTGAACTCGCAAACGCTGCCCGGTCGGTCGTAGGACAGGAGGAACTGCGTCTGGTTCGTCGCCGGGTTCTTGCTGGCTTTCAGGTTCAGGATGTTCATCGGCAGGCCTGGGTCAACCACGAAGTTCAACGTGATGGAATTGGAATTGTTCAGCAAGTCCCAAGCACGGAACACCAGCTGATGCTCGCCCTCGCTCAGCTGAGGGATGGAGAAAGCCACATGACCACGCGTGTAGTCACCGAACTCACCCGTGAAATAATCGTTGAGCGTGTAGGTGGTCATCGGGTTCCCGTCGATGATGAGCTCCAGGTCGTGTCCGAGGCCGTTGCCTGCGGCGCTGATGCCGTTCTCATCCGAGATGTCAGCGACGAAGTAAGGCGTAGCACCTACGGTCTGGCCATCCGTGAACGAGTCATCGCTCAGGTAGGCATAGAGCTTGGGTCCATCACCATCAACGATACCAGGCTCCGTGCCACCGAGCAGGAAGTCGTGGTTGTAACCATTGGCTTCGTAGCGGCAATCGACGGTGTTGGCATAGAAGAGAAGGCGACCGGCCTCGTTGGAATAGCGGATGTCAATGGGGATGGGACATACGAGGTCGAAACGTCCGTTGCGCACGCTGTCCTGACCGTTATAGAGGATCTTGTCGTAGGCATTGAAGGTGAAAGCCTCGCTGGCGCCCGTGTTGTTGCGACAGGTAATGAAGCTCTCGCTATCGTAAAGGCGTGCCGTGAGGACACCCTTGAAGTCATTGATGGCCTCCCCGCTATTGCGCTCAATATGGCCTGTGAAACGAGCCTTTCCACCGGCATGGAGCATGAAGTCATCCGCCAGGTCTGCCACGGGTGTGCCGTTGATGGCATCTAAGACCACCTTATTTCCTGGGTTGCCGAAGGTCAGGGCGGGGTCACCCAGCAGGGCATAGTGCAGTTTGTTTTCGCTGGAGGGGCTGTTGATCTTACTGATACGGACTGCATCACCCACACGGTTGGGGCGTCCCAAGGCATCCGTGGCGAAGAGCGCCTTGCTGAAGGCGATGTTCAGCGGTTCGTTGGACTGCGCATAGACCGTGCGGGCAGTGCCGTAGAAAGCGACAGCAGCACCGTTGGGATTCAGGAAGGCCGTCTCGCCGATATTGCTCGTCTGGGTGTCGAAGGGCATCACGTCGCAAGCCGCCGTGACCCACAGCGGCGCACGCGGCGACTTATAGCCCGCGAAGTCCTCGATACGGAAGACCATCTCGTGAGACAGGCAATAGGTGGCAGCATGTCCCGTGTAGTTCATCATCAGCGCCCCCTCCTCCATCTGCTGACGGAGAAGCTTCTCGATGATGGGATAGCGGTTGCCGCTGGCCGAGGCGACCATGGGATAGGCATCCCAGATGACCTTACGCACCTCTAACTGAGGGTAGTTGTCCTGAATGGTGTTGGCCACATTGTTCGCCATCTTCAGGTGCTGGTTATTGTCACCATCATCACCCATCACACAGACGACATTGCGCCAGGCGCCGATATTCTCGCCACGGAGATGACGGATGGTCTTATCTACGGCCGCCTTCGCCTCTGTCTGCGAGCGCACGGGGAAACGGCCCACACCGATATCGGGCTTATCCGACACCATCGAACGTCCTTCGCCGTCATCCAGAAGCCCGTAGTACTCTTCCATGACATAGCATTGCGTGTCGCTGGTGGAGTTCTCGCTCTCGAAGCAGAGGAGGAAGTTGTTGGGATCCAACTGGCTCCACGCAGAGGTGCGCATGCGGTTGTCCCACGCGCAGTCGCCGAAGAGCAAGAGGTAACGCGGACGGTCTGCATCCGTGGTAGCACGGTCGTAGAGCATCTTCAGGAAACGACGGTAAGCCGTCGCATCGGTCGTGCCGCTGGAGAATTCATTATAGATATAGTCAGCCCTGAAGACGCCCACGCGCAGGCCATCGGCCTCGCGGTGTGCAGCGGCCAGTCGCTCAGCCTCTGCATCGTAGATGCCACTGGCTGGCGTGATAATGACCATGTCCAAAGCCCCTGTCGCGTGCAGGTTCTGATTGCCAATCTCACCGACGATCGTGGGTTGCGGGAAGCTGCCATAGGCGTTGACATTCAAGGCGACATAACGATGCTCCTCACCGTCGCCATCGACCACGGCGCGATAGCAGGGGGAGCCGTTGACCGTCGTGTTCGTACCAGTAATCACTGTCGCAGGCTTTCCGCGTTCTGCCAGGCGCCACAGCTGCAGTTGCTGGCCTGAGGCGTAAGAGATGTTGAAAGCCTGGGCTTCATCCAGCGTCTGCGCGAACTGTATCTGCTGCACGCCGCCATCCAAGGCCATCAGGCCCGTATATTTCAACGTCAGGAAATTAAGGCGTGCGTGATGGCCTTTCGTGCTGGTGATATTGACGGCATTAGAAGCCGCCGGTGCATTCACCGTATAGGATTTCTCCACAACGGTCGCCGAGGAGTAGTCGGCCAATGCGGAGAGGGACATCATACCGAGGGCGTTGTTGTTGAAACGCGTGGTGACCTGTGTTGCAGAAGCCTCTGCCGCAGAGAATCCCACGGTCAGCCGCCCTTGCGCCCCCGAGCTGCGACACGGCAGGGTCAGCGTGTAGTTGCGGCTGTTTCCGCTGGCGTAGTCATAGTCCTCAAACAGCTGACGGCCGCCATGGAACCATGCATAGGTCTGGGGGTGATAGGAGACGTAGGCATCAAAGGTCGTGAGGGTGCCTGCGGGCGTTGCAGAGGATGAGGTAGAGGGGAATGCGGGTACAGGCGAGGCAGCCTCCGTGACAAAATAGCAGGCCGCACGGGCATAATGGTTAGGAATGTGGCGTCCGTCACGGAAGGTCTCCAAGCCATTGGCATAGAAGAGATAGCCATCGGCCACAGGCCACAAGGACACTTCCTCCAAATCGTCGAAATCGGTGTCGGCATCGATGAGTTCTTTCTGCAGATGTCCGCCATAGCCATAGACGCGCACATTGGCCGGATTGCCAAAGCCCATCTCACTGATGGCCGCGTGTGTCAAGTGATAAACGCCATCACTCTCCACGCTGATCTTCACCCAACGGCCGTTGGCAAGTACACTCTGTGTGGCCCAGCGATTGGCGGCAGCAGAAGCTTTTGCCTTGAGCAGACGCGGATGGGATGCCTTCACAGTTGGTACAATCTCCACCTTGCCGCTCAGCAACTTGTAGTAAGCTCCGGCACGTCGTACGATAGGCACAAAGCTAATGTCCAAGAGTCCCTCCCCACGGCTGATGCCTACATAGCTATGGATGGTCAGCGTGTCTGCAATCTGCTCCGTACTGCCGGGGATGGCGCTAAGGCGCTCGGTCTCCTGCTTCGTGAGGGGAGCCCACTCGGGATAGCGCACAGCCACAGTGTAGTCAAACAACCGGTAGTCCGTCTCCAACGGCACGACCTCATGATAGGACGGCACGACGCTGTCAATACGCAGCTTCTCCCAATCGAATTGGGTGAAGTCCTGCGCCGCAGCGAAGAGCGGAAGGAGAAGGAACAAAAGGAAATATCTTAAAACTCTGGACATTTGAAAAGGATCATTTGACGTTAAACTCCAGCACCTTCTCATCTTCGAGCCACCCTTCCAGATGGTCATCGATGTGCACGGGGCCTACGCCCACGGGCGTGCCGGTGTAAAGGAGATCGCCTGTCTTGAGGGTGAAGAACCGACTGATATAACTCACCAGCTCGTCCACCGTATGCAGCATATCGGCTGTGTGCCCTGTCTGCACCGTCTGTCCGTTGATGTCGAGATGGAAGTGCAGATCCTGTACCTCGCGTCCGACATCGGCCAGCGGAAGGAAGCGGCCCACCACAGCAGAGCCATCGAAGCCCTTGCAGAGTTCCCACGGATGCCCCTGTGCACGGAGTCGTTGCTGCAGGTCGCGCGCCGTAAAGTCAATGCCCACGGTGACCGCATCGTAGTAGCGATGCGCAAAGCGGGACGAGATGCTACGCCCAAGGCGGCAGATGCGCACCACCAACTCCGTCTCATAGTCACAGCGCTCTGTGAAATCCGGGATGAAGAATGGTTTACCGCCACTGAGCAACGCGGAGTCTGCCTTCGTGAAGATGACAGGGTCCGCAGACGCTGTCGCGCGCGCATCTTCTCTATGATATAACGTTTCACCGAGCTCTTTATTGTGCTCAGCGTAGTTCATTCCTACAGCAAATATCTTCATACGTGGGTCATGCTTTGTCTGTTGGACGAAAAAGAGGAGCCTATGCGGGCTCCTCTTGCAGCGGAAGGAGAGGGATTCGAACCCCCGGTGCCTTGCGGCACGGCGGTTTTCAAGACCGCTGTAATCGACCACTCTACCATCCTTCCAATTGTTGAATGTGCCGCGCTCATGGCAAACACATTTCGCACTCTTGCGGTTTGCGGGGGCAAAGGTAAGGAAAAAGTTTCAAGTTTCAGGTTTCAAGTTGAAAGTTTTTTCGTTTTTGCCTTATTTTTTTGATAGTCCCCGCCACGGGCCTTCATCGGGAAGGGGTGCTTCGACAACTATTTCCTCGTGACTCACGGGGTGTTCGAAGCGAATGCTGCGGGCATGCAGGCTGATGCTGCCATCGGGATTGCTACGCGGTGCGCCGTATTTCAAATCGCCACGAATTGGACAGCCCATGGCCGCCAGCTGGCAGCGGATCTGGTGGTGGCGTCCCGTGTGAAGGTGTACCTCAAGAAGGGTGAAACGATCCGTGTGACCGATGACCTTGTAGTCGAGGATGGCCTGCTTGGCATTGGGACGCTCGTGGTCGTAGGCGTAGCTCTTGTTCTGCTTCTCATTACGCAGGAGCCAGTGTGTCAGCGTGCCTTCCGGCTCACGCGGCTCGTTTTGCACCAGCGCCCAGTAGGTTTTCTGTACGGTTCCCACACGGAACATCTCGTTGAGACGCGTCAATGCCTTGCTGGTTCTCGCGAAGACCACTACCCCACTCACGGGGCGGTCCAAGCGATGTACGACGCCGAGGAACACGGCACCGGGCTTGGCATACGTCTCCTTGATATACAGTTTCACCGTCTCGGAGAGCGGGGTGTCGCCGGTCTTGTCGCCCTGCACAATCTCCCCTGCACTCTTCGAGACGATGATTACGTGGTTATCTTCGTATAGTGGAATCACCTTTGCAAACTACTCCCCTCCCTGCTTAGGGAGGGGTCGGGGGAGAGTCCTACATGTTCATGCCGCCGTCAACCTGAATGACCTGTCCGCTGACATAGCTCGACAAGTCAGAGGCGAGGAACGTAGCGCAGTTGGCAATGTCCTCCACGGTACCGCCACGACGGAGGGGTATCTTGTTGCACCATTCCTTGCGGACATCCTCGGGAAGCGCCTGTGTCATCGCCGTGTCAATGAAGCCGGGGGCGATGGCGTTGGCACGAATACCCTTGGGGCCCATCTCCTGTGCGATGGACTTCGCGAGGGCAATGAGACCAGCCTTGGAGGCAGCATAGTTGGCCTGACCGGCATTGCCGTGAACGCCCACGACGCTGGCCATGTTGATGATAGAACCGCCACGCTGGCGCATCATCACGGGTACACAAGCGTGGATGAAGTTGAAGGCCGATTTCAGATTCACGGCAATCACGGCATCCCACTGCTGCTCGGTCATGCGGAGCATCAGGCCGTCCTTGGTGATACCTGCGTTGTTCACGAGAATATCGATGCTACCAAAGTCAGCCTTCACCTGCTGCACCACAGCCTCGCTCTCGGCAAAGTCAGCGGCGTTGCTGGCATAGCTCTTAGCTTTCACGCCGAGGGCGGCGATCTCAGCCTCAGTCTCCTCGTTCACGGCGAGGTCTGTAAAAGCAATGTTAGCGCCTTCAGCGGCGAACTTCAGGGCAATGGCCTTGCCTATGCCGCGTGCAGCACCCGTAATCAATGCAGTCTTTCCTTCTAATAATTTCATTGTTATCTGTGTTTATAGTAATTTTCAATTCTCAATTTCCAATTCCCCTCACTCCATTCCCAGGGCACGATGCAGGATCTTGGTGACCATCGGGCGTGTGACTTCGATATTCATGCCAACCCCAAGGCGCCCATAGATGTACGGCACCTCAAGGCCTTTGGCCGTGGCCTGAATGATATCGGTATAGAACACGACGTCATCGATGTCGAAGATGCCCGCCTGACGGCCTTCCTCTAACGTCTTGGCAAAGATATCGTGCTCCTTCTTGTCGTACTTCTTACGTACGCTTCCCACTTTCCAGATATTGCGGAAGAAGGCCGACCTCAGATTGCCGTTGCGCTCCACCGCCTCCTTCATCAGGCTCAAATGCGCAAAGAGCAGCTCCACGAGTTTCTCCAGCGGCGGCAGCTGACGACGTGCCACAGCCAGGAACATGGTTGAAATGCGCATAAGTTCGGCATCGATGACAGCCGAATAGACCTCTTCCTTGTTCTTGAAGTAGGTGTAAAGCGTGCGACGACCCTTTCCGGAAAACTCAGCGATGTCGTTCATCGTGGTGCTGTCAAAGCCATTCTTGGCAAAAAGCTGGCGAGCCACATCGACCAGCAGTTGGCGCGTTTTCAGTTGCGGCATAATATCTGGTTCTTTAAGCTGTGCAAAAGTAGCAGATTTGTACGATTCATGCAAGAAAACGGGCATTTCTTTTTGCACACGTGAGCAAAAAAGGTACTTCCAGTGCATTTTTCCGTCCTTTCTTTTGGTCAATTCACAGAAAAGGCGTACCTTTGCACCCGCAAACGACAAAAATGCTTGTCGGAATATCGCGGAGTGGAGCAGTTGGTAGCTCGCCAGGCTCATAACCTGGAGGTCGCTCGTTCGAGTCGAGCCTCCGCAACTAAAAAAAGTAGAGGATGTGCGATTGCACATCCTCTACTTTTTCTTATTATTTGAATCGCTTACTCAGCACGGAGTGTGAAGCGCTTGAAGGCAGTCACGGTGAGAGCCTTGTCCACGCTCTGGAGATACTGAGCGACCGTCATGTTCTTGTCCCAGATGAACTCCTGCTCCAGCAGGCAGTTCTCCTTGAAGAACTTCTTCAGACGACCCTGAGCGATGTTCTGAATCATCTGCTCGGGCAGGTTAGCAGCCTTCTCGGCAGCCACCTTCTCCTTGATCTCGCGAACCATCTGAGCCTGCTCGGGGGTAATCCAACCCTTCGCCATATTACTCTCGATGTGGTCCTCGCTGTCAACGTGAGCGGGGTTCACGCCAGCCTTGCGGATAGCAGCCTCCACAGCCTTGGCAATCTGCTCTTCCTTGGTCTTCTCAACAGCCACGCGCAGCTCGCTGTCGATGGTCTCCTGGGGAACGGAAGCAGCGTCCACAGCCACGGGGCTTGCGCTGGCCACCTGCATGGCAACGTTCTTGCCGACGGTAGCGTCCTCAACGCACTTGTTGAGAGCAACCATCGTGCAGAGGGTGTTCTTGTTCTGGTGGTTATAGGCGGCAATGCACTCGCCCTCGACCACATTGTAGCCGTCGAGCTCCATCTTCTCACCGGTGATACCGCTGCGATCCACAACAGCGTCGGCGACAGTACCCTTGCCCATGGGCAGAGCCTTCACCTCGTCGAGGGTCTTGCAACGAGCAGCCACAGCAGCGTCGAGGATGTCCTGTGTCAGCTTCACGAAGTCGGCGTTGTTGGCCACGAAGTCAGTCTCGCACTTCAAGGCGATGATAGCAGCGAAGTTGCCGTCCACCTTCACGAGTACACAACCCTCGGAGGCCTCGCGGTCGCTACGCTTGGCAGCCACAGCCTGACCCTTCTTGCGGATGATCTCGATGGCGGGTTCGATTTCTCCGTTGCTCTCTTCGAGAGCCTTCTTGCAGTCTGCCAGACCTGCGCCAGTCATCTCGCGCAGCTTCTGGATATCTTTGATTGATACAGCCATATTCTTTTTCGCGGGCTTAGCCCGCAGTTTAATGTTGATAGTTTAATGTTTAATGGAAAATGTTTAAAGTCTAAGGAATAAACTCAATGCGTAGTTAACACATTAAACTTTAAACCTTAAACTTTAAACTAATCTTTAAGCCTCTGCGGGAGCTTCCTCAGCCTCTGCCTCTTCCTCCTCTACGCGGGCGCTCTGCTTGGCAGCCTTCTTGCCCTTCTCGCTCTTCTCGCCCTTCTCGGCAGCAGCCTCAGCGTCAATGCGCTCAGCCTTGCGCTCCTCGAGACCTTCAGCGATGGCAGCTACGCATGCATCGAGGATCACCTCAACGCTCTTGCTGGCATCGTCGTTAGCGGGGATGACGAAGTCCACGTTGTCGGGGTTGGAGTTGGTGTCCACGATACCGAACACGGGGATGCCCAGACGGTTAGCCTCGCGAACGGCAATCTGCTCCTTGAGCACGTCAACGACGAAGAGAGCAGCGGGCAGACGTGTGAGGTCAGCGACAGAGCCGAGGTTCTTCTCGAGCTTAGCGCGCTGGCGGCTGATCTGCAGGATCTCACGCTTGCTGAGGTTGGCATAGGTGCCGTCAGCGGTGAGCTTGTCGATGTTAGCCATCTTCTTCACAGCCTTGCGGATGGTGGCGAAGTTGGTGAGCATACCACCGGGCCAGCGCTCGATGACATACGGCATATTGATGGACGTTGCCTTCTCGGCAATGACCGACTTGGCCTGTTTCTTAGTAGCAACGAAGAGGATCTTGCGGCCGCTCTTGGCGATGTTCTTGAGAGCCTCTGCAGCTTCATCCACCTTCACGACGGTCTTGTGGAGGTCGATAATATGAATGCCATTCTTCTCCATGAAGATGTAAGGAGCCATGGCGGGGTTCCACTTACGCTTGAGGTGACCAAAGTGGCAACCAGCTTCAAGCAGTGTGTCGAAATTTGTTCTTGACATAGTTTGAATAGATAAATTGTTTACTTTCTTTTGGGTTAATTGTTAACCAACCATGCGGTAAACCTCAGGTGTCCGCACGATTTAGATACTAAACGCAATTTATGCAGCCCAGCAAACTGGAGCCGATATATTAACGTTTGCTGAACTGGAAGCGACGACGTGCCTTGGGCTGTCCGGGCTTCTTACGCTCAACCTCACGGGAGTCGCGTGTCATGAAACCTTCAGCACGAAGGGCCTTCTTGTCCTCCTCATTGATCTTGACGAGTGCACGGGAGATGGCGAGGCGGAGAGCCTGGCTCTGTCCAGTGTAACCGCCACCAAAGAGGTTGGCCTTGATGTCGTATTTCTCTGCAACGTCGAGCAGGTTCAGAGGCTGCTTCACGACGAACTGAAGGATGCTGCTGGGGAAGTACTCCGTCAGGTCCTTCTTGTTGATGGTAATCTTACCAGTGCCCTCTGTCACATAAACTCGGGCGACGGCGCTCTTGCGGCGACCTAATGCATTAACTACTGCCATTTCTGTTTATTTGTAGAGGTTAATATCAATGGCCTTGGGGCTCTGTGCCTCGTGCTTGTGCTCGGGACCCTCATAGATATAGAGGTTCGTGATGAGGCGAGCGGCCAGTTTGTTCTTGGGGAGCATGCCCTTTACAACGCGACGCAGAAGTTTCTCATAGCCGTTGGGCTTGGCGATGATGTCAGCGGGAGTGCTGGCTTTCTGGCCACCGGGGTACATGCTGTAGCGCAGGTACACGCGGTCAGTCATCTTCTTACCGGTGAGCTGGATCTTGTCAGCGTTCACGATGATGACATTGTCACCACAATCGACGTGGGGAGTAAAGCTGGGCTTGTACTTACCCCTTAGGATTTTAGCCACCTTAGAGGCGAGGCGACCGAGCACCTGGTCAGTTGCATCCACAACGACCCATTCTTTCTGTGCTGTCACCTTGTTGGCAGAAATGGTCTTGTAACTTAAAGTGTCCATTCTTCGTTGAAATAAATTTTTTACTACTAATGTTGTCGTTTTGGCCATCGGCGATGGCCGTTCAGAGGTTTCTGCGATTCACTAACCGCTCTCCCAGGCCAATGAGAAAAGCTATTAACACGCAGACTGTGAGCCGTTTAAACGACTCCCTGATAATAATCGGCTTGCAAAGGTACGACTTTTTCTTCATTCCCCAAGCATTTTTCACACTTTTTTTATTCTGCAAGTCATAAATTATGCCTACCTTTGCGGCCGATTTGAAGATTCCAAGACTCAAAATCATTAAAAATCTCCCATTCACCCCATTGGTTCCATCAGTCCCATTGGCCCCGTTAAACAATAGAACAATGAAGAAGCTACACCTTATATATATTATAGCAGTAGCGTTGCTCGCGATGTCTTGCAAAAACGACATGACTTATGCCGAGCAGAAGGAGAAAGAGCGCGACGCCATCAACAACTTCATCAGCCGCGACATCACGATCCGCGACCATGATGGCAACGCCCTCATCCACGTCGGTCGCATCAATGTCATCGACGAGGACCAGTTCGTAGCTCATGGCAACAAGACCGATACCACCAAGAATGAGTATGTGGTCTTCGGCAATTCGGGTGTGTATATGCAGATTCGCCGCGAGGGCGTTGGCAACCGTCTGGAACCCGGACAGAGCAAGCAGGTTATTGCCCGCTACACGGAGTTCAACATCCTGCGCGACTCCCTGCAGAGCAGCAACGAGACGCTCTACTACAACACCACGCCGGACATCATTGACATTTCCAACACCTACGGCACCTTCACCGCCTCCTTCAATATTGACGACGGCGGCGGTGCCATGTACCGCACCTATGGCTCTACAAGTGTCCCAG
>Ga0310691_10002822_pt1 | contig 22058 bp, 17 predicted proteins | sample 176DNAGHGlowgp2_FD_203887 | JGI IMG/M metagenome (GOLD analysis project Ga0310691, IMG submission 203887) | Sheep rumen microbial communities from Palmerston North, Manawatu-Wanganui, New Zealand - 1766 DNA GHGlow gp2 (v2) (version 2) | ecosystem: Host-associated > Mammals > Digestive system >...
GATTCTCGTCAAAAGAACGCCAGTGGCGTTACAGGAGAGGAGAATTCCGGCAGGATCACGGCAAGATTCTCCGCAAAAGAACGCCAGTGGCGTTACAGGAGAGGAGAATTTCGGCAAGATCATAGCAAGATTCTCCGCAAAAGAACGCCGGTGGCGTTACAGGAGAGGAGAATTCCGGAGCAGATTACCGGCAGTGGTCGAGCAAGTCAGCTGCTGGCATAAAAAGACTGCCCCTAGGATCCGGGACAGTCTCTATACTCAACTTATTAAGCTTATTATTTTATTCTTCGTCAGGCTGAGGATCGGGCTGAGGCTGAGGAGTCTCAGTCGGATCGACGGGCGTCGGCGTCGTCTCAACAGGCTGAGGAGTTGTCTCAACGGGCGCAGTGGTAGGTGTCGGCTTCGGTGTCGGAGTATTTCTCCTGGTCGCCTCGGTAGCCTGAGGAACCATCTCCGTTGTATGGATTGAGCTTGAAGAAGCTGTCGTATCATCAGACTGTTCCGGAAGCGTATCTTCAGTAGACACTGTCGTCGGATCTGTCTCAAAGATCGAAGAAGACTCACCCGCAGTAGGATCCATAATGTTTATCTTATCGTTTTGGATATATCCGGACAGACCGTTGGAAAGCGTGATAGAACTGAACAGTTGTCCCTGTGCTACGACAGTAACCGGATCACCTCTGTTAAGTGATGCTACAAGTGCACTGTTGACGTCCTCCTGACTGAACACGGGAGTGCCGTCCTCTGTAACGTAATAAACAAGATTGCTTACGGTCGTTGCAGTTGTCTCGGGTGTTCCCTTAATGAGGTCCTTGAGATTGAATATAAGGAACATTACGCCGAAGCCGATGATCACACTGATAAGGAAGATTACAAGAGGTATGACAAAAGCTGCGATCTTGCGGTTACGGTCTTTGTTGCCGGCCTTCTTGGAAGGATCCTCATATCCGTAATCGTAATCATCCTCGTACTCATCACCGTCATCATAACCGTCATTGTCATTATCATAATAATCAGGCTCACTCTTGGGATTGAACGGTCTTGTATCTGACGAAGATGGCTCATATCCGTCATTTCTCCTGCGTGGAGATGATGCTGCAGGATCGCCGAAAGGCGTGTAAGAATCAGAAGCTGCCGCTGCTGCACCTGCCGAAGCTGCCGCGACAGTACCGTCGGAAGCCAGATGACTTCCGATCACGGCGTCGCCGGGAAGTAGGAATGTCGATTCCACTTTCATGCAGATGGCAGTAAGACCTGACTTGATCCCGTAGTTCATGGCGGAATTGATAAGTTCTCTTGCCTTGTTCTCCGGGCTGATCGGGCGCACGAGAATGAGGTTGCGCATCTGCGCCGGCATGAGATGAGAGATACCAAGACCCATAAGGAAGATCTCGTCATTATCTTTCAGCTTGAGCTGTACTTTCTTAAAAGGAACGACGGGACCGTCCTGGGGCATCTTGCCGAGGTACTGGGTAAGATTCATGTTATCCGGATGGCTCAGTTCCTGCTCAGGAGTGATGACACCCATCTGAACATACTTATGTGCAACTGTCTGCTCCTCGGTAAGCAGCATAAGACGGTTGTCGCGGAAGAGCGTTGCCTTGGTATTGCCAACATGGATCACTCTCAAAATGTCGCCTTCGATAACGATCATGGACATTGATACTTTGAGGGGGGTACCCGTGGATGCGGCAACATTGCAGACTTTCACATTGAGAACATTGATAACCTGATTTGAGAATGCCTCGAAGTCGAGCACGGGGGATCTGGATGCGTTTGCTACGATGATTTCGAGGTCTTTATTGAGTTCAATGTTGAGCATTGCGCTCGCATTGTCGGGACCTATACAGGAGAATACCGCACACACCTGAATGGGCGATGTGGATCTTGCTGTTCTCAGGAATTCGTTGGGAAAATCTTCCTTTTTCCTCGACAGAGTCAGGAAAAACACATTCTCCTGCGGTTGATTTGCTATAAGATTAGTCTCACAGATACACGTTGCAACTGTTTTACTCATTTTAGTTCCCCCAAATAAAGTTATGCAATTTCTGATTTGTTGCTTTGAAGTCAATGATCATCATCCAGGGATTCTTCTGGACCTTATACATGTTGTCCTCGGGAACCCTGTACTGCTTGATGTTCTTGGATCCTGCCGCGCCATTGTAACCGACTCTCATCAGATCCTTGGGCGACATATTAGTCTCAAACATACCGGTCGATTTCTCAAGGAGGATAACCTTCTCGAAATAATTCATGTCAGAGACCTTCTCGATAAGCACCTGCGCCAGCGTTCTCTGCCTTGAAGTCCTGACAAAATCGGAATCCAGATATCTGATCCTGGACCAGGCAACGGCCTGAACGCCGTTAAGCGTCTGCCTTCCGCTTGAAGTGATATGCGGAGAGTTAGAGCCGGTCCACTTATTCTGATAATCGATATGCTCATTGGCATACTTAACCTCTCCGGGACTTACTGTGATGTCAACGCCGCCGCACAGGTCGATGACACTTGCGGCACTGGAGAAGTCAAGCATTACAAAACGCTGGATATCAAGATCAAATGTACGGTTAATGGTATTGATCATCAGACCGATGCCGCCATACCTGTAGGCTGTATTAAGCTTCTGGAGCTTATCAGTGGCCGTCTTTTCTGTGTCGCCGTTATAAACACCTGTATCACGCATAAGGGACACGAGCTTAACGGTATTCTTCTCACTGTTGATCGATACGATCATCATGGCATCGGTACGGCACTTGTAATCATTAACCTTTCGCGAATCCACACCGTAAACAAGGATATTCTCGACATTGGGATCCTTCTGTGCGACCTCGATAATAGGATGCTTGGGATCATAATAAACCCTCGTGTGACCGCCGTCTTTCCATGCAGAAGTTACATCACCGCCGGTAAGGCTGGTTCCTTCCGCCAGCTGGATCGTATCATATTTATCCCTAGATACGATCGGGATATAGATATATGTCTTGCCGAATGTATACCAGAAGTAGAGGAATACACCGACTATCAAGCCTAATATAACGCAAAAGAAGCGGATGATTGCCGTCAGAATCCTTTTGCGGGGCTTTGTATTTGCACCACTGTTCTTTTTACCCATCAAATAAACTCCTTATAGATGTAAGGCCGTGAGTATTATAAACTACTTTTCACATTTTTCAAAATATGCAAAAAATATAAAACTGTCCCGGATTTACCGGGACAGCCGTTGATAATAACAAAAGGTTATGTGATATCAGATAACACCCTGGGCGATCATTGCATCTGCAACCTTCAGGAGGCCTGCAATGTTAGCACCTGCAACATAGTTGTCAGGCATACCGACCTTCTCTGCCGTTGTATCAACATTGTTGAAGATGTTCTCCATGATACCCTCGAGCTTGCTGTCAACCTCATCAAAGGACCAAGACAGTCTTGCGCTGTTCTGGCACATCTCAAGGCCTGATGTAGCAACACCGCCTGCATTTGCAGCCTTACCGGGGCAGAAATAAACCTTGTTCTCCTGGAGATACTTTGTAGCATCAAGTGTAGTAGGCATGTTAGCGCCCTCTGCAACGATCTTTACGCCGTTAGCAACGAGTGCCTTTGCAGAATCGAGGTTGAGCTCGTTCTGTGTAGCACAAGGAAGAGCGATGTCGCAAGGGATTGTCCAGATGCCCTTCGAACCGTTCTCATCAGCTGTATACTTAGCTGAGGGAACTGCCTTTACATACTCGGAGATACGCGCTCTTCTAACTTCCTTGATATCCTTTACAACATCAAGATTGATGCCGTTCTCATCATAAACATATCCGTTGGAATCAGACATGGCAACAACCTTTGCACCAAGCTGTGTAGCCTTCTCGCAGGCGTATGTTGCAACGTTGCCTGAACCGGAGATAACAACTGTCTTACCTGCGAAGGAATCATTGTGCTTCTTGAGCAGGCAGTTTACGAAGTAGCACAGACCATAGCCTGTAGCCTGTGTTCTTGCAAGAGATCCGCCGAATGAGAGTCCCTTACCTGTAAGCACGCCGGAGAACTCGTTAACGATCTTCTTATACTGACCGAACATATATCCGATCTCTCTTGCGCCTGTTCCGATGTCACCGGCAGGAACATCGAGGTCGGGTCCGATATGTCTGTAGAGCTCTCTCATAAAGCTCTGGCAGAAAGCCATAACTTCGTTGTCTGACTTGCCCTTGGGATCGAAGTCAGAACCGCCCTTTGCACCGCCCATGGGGAGTGTTGTAAGAGAGTTCTTGAAGATCTGCTCGAAGCCGAGGAACTTAAGGATTGAAAGATTAACAGAAGGATGGAGTCTCAGACCGCCCTTGTAAGGTCCGATGGCGCTGTTGAACTGGATCCTGTAACCACGGTTGATCTGAATCTTACCGTTGTCATCCACCCATGCTACTCTGAACATGATCTGTCTCTCAGGCTCAACGATCCTCTCGAGGATCTGCTTCTCCTGAATGTCGGGACGAATAGCGAGTACAGGCTCAATTGAAGAAAGGAACTCAAATACAGCCTGATGGAACTCGGGCTCGTTGGGGTTCTTCTTAATAACACCCTGCATAACACTGTTTAAATACGCGTTGCTTACTGTGTAATCCATAATTACCGCCTTTCTGTTCGCTGTTTTGCAAGTTGAAACAGCACATCTTTCATTTTACTGCTAAAAGTCGAAAATCACCAAAGCAGTTTTTTACAGTAAACAATAATAATATAAACCATAATTTATGGCAATAGTTTTTTGAAAAATGAAAGCAGCAAGTCAAAAACTTTCAAAATCAAGGGACTAACGTGATCTTCGTCCCCTCCGTGGGTTCAGCCGGAGCACTGCTCTGCGCCCTGAACGGATCGTTCTTTGTTATTTCCTCAATTGAATCGATTCCAAACACGTGTGAGATCTCACCAAAATCAGTGATATTAATGATCCTGTCAATTGAAATAAACAGGAGCAGAAGCATAATTATAAAGAGCAGACCGCGTCTCAGGAGCATCATCTGTCTCTCGGCCCTGTACTTGGCGTCAACGCTCTCCTTGGTGGTATAGCCCACAAGAACATATACCTTGCGCATATCCTTCCTCGGAGGCCTGTTCTTATATTCATTAACCTTGCGCTTGAAGGCACTCCTGACCCTCCACGGAAGATACTTGAAGAAGCGCACCGTAGCACGCCACGAAGAACCTACGACGCCGAGGAATGTTCTTCTGAACCTGCTCCCGGCATCCGATATATAAGACTGGATATCTCTCTCATTATTCTCCGACATAGCTCAGATTATACCATATTATTCTCCGCTTCTTCATTGTATTTGCTTACAAGCAGTTCTATCGCCAGCTTCCTGTATCTGTAGAATGTTGATTTGCTCATGAACAGACTGCTGCAGACCTCTCTGACCGGCATGTTCCTGACATAGCAGTAATAGATCACCCTCGTGCATACACACGGAAGCGACATTATATAAGTCAGGAGCTTACCTGCCTCATCCTTTCTCCTGATATGCTCGCGGTATTCAGATAAAGTATTAACCATGTACCCGGAATACCCGTCAACAAACCTCTCGTATACCATGAGCCTTTCATTCGAATTATTCGCGAAAGCAGTAGGCGCCGAAGTCCTCACAGGCGCATAATCATGAACGTACATATTTCTGATAATATTGTCACGTTCCTCAAATGATTCATAGTAATAGATAAGATTGCGCTTCGCCTCTTCACTGATCGTGCTGATGTCTCCTGCAAGCGTGCGCAGCTTTGCCGTTAATTCTTTCTCCGTCATAATAAATGCGGAATTCCGAACAAGTGTTTGACAACAAAATAAACAAAGTATACAATAAAAACAAATAAATGTTTGGAGGTGTCATATGTCCAATTCTACATCCAAATCAGCCAAGTCTATTGAACGTGTTTATAATTTTGTCTGCCAATACATTCACGAGAATGCCATATCCCCTTCTGTTCGGGATATCTGTGCCGGTGCCAACCTCAAATCGACTTCTTCCGTACATTCTTATTTGAAGAAGCTTGACGAGATGGGACGCATTGAATACAGACCGGGTCTCAGAAGAGCCATTATCCTCAAGAACACAGATCCTGACGCCATTCCGGAGACACCTTCTATCCCAACGACAGATCTCGTCTCGCTTCCCTGCATAGGTAAGATAACGGCAGGTGTACCGATACTGGCACACGAGAATTATTCTGACGAAGAGATCATTGTCAGCAGATCGCTTATCGGTAATGGCGAAGCCTTCATTCTCAAGGTTAAGGGCGACTCAATGATCGACGCCGGTATCCTCGACGGTGACTATCTCATCATCCGTAAGCAGAGCTTCTGTGAGGACCGCGATATTATCGCAGCTCTGATCGAAGACGAGGCAACTGTTAAGCGCTTTGGCAAGCTCAACGGCAAGCCCTATCTCTTCCCTGAGAATGAGGCATATGCTCCCATACCTTTTTACGATGAGAACTGCCGCATTCTCGGCAAGGTTGTCGGACTACACAGATATCATATTTCCTGACCTCCTTCCTGCCATAACTTTAATAGGTTGAAGGTCATGATTTCAACAAATTTGTATTTTTGGTAGTGATTTTAGGACATTATGTTATAACGCTCAGAATATCATCAATCAATTTGTAACTTTCAGGCGATATTTTGTAAATATCCGGAATAGTCCTGAACCATGTCAATTGCCTCTTAGCATAATGCCTTGAATTCAATTTGAGATCATATACAGCCTTGTCAAGAGATATCTCTCCGTTGATATATGGCTTGAGTTCTTTATAACCTATCGCCTGGAATGCAGTAGTCTTAAGATCTCCATAAGTACTATAGAGCCACTTAGCTTCCTCTACCAATCCGAGCCCGATCATAACATCCACTCTTCTGTTGATCCTGTCATACAGCTCATCCCGTTCGATATCAGGCCGGAATAACCTGAACGGATACATCGCTCCGGATACCATCGAATCATTATTCTTCTCGGTGAATGTTCTGCCGGTTGCTTTATATACCGCATACGCTCTGATGACCCTTCTGGTATTGTTCGGGTGTATCTTGGCTGCAGCCTCAGGATCAACTTCAGATAATTCCTTGTATATCTGATCTATTCCCTCTTCATTGAATCTGTCATACAAATCGTTTACGACCTCATCGTCAACCGGCACCTTGCCATAGTCAATGCCTTTGATCAAAGCGGATATGTATTGACCTGTCCCACCGCATAACACCGGAAGCTTGCCTTTGCGCAGCACTTCATCTATCGAAGCAAGCGCATCAATGTTGAATTCACTGACCGAATAATTGCAGTCAGGATCCACTATATCGATCATGTGATGTACGACCCTGCGCTGATCTTCAGTTGTCGGTTTGGCTGTTCCTATATCGAGACCTCTGTATATCTGCATCGAATCGCAGGATACAAGCTCTCCGCCACAAGCTTCGCAAAGCTTCATGGCCATGTCGCTTTTCCCGCTTGCGGTAGGTCCGCAAATAACGGGAATGTATTTATAACCGCTCAGGTACTCCTCAAGAGATCTCATTATCAGACGATCCTCTTAAAACGTTTTTCCAGATCAGTACGTGATACTTTGAAGAATGTGGGACGCCCGTGGGCACAATGGTACGGATCGTTAAGCCCTTGCATCTGAGACAGCAGTTCCCTGATCTCGACAATATCCAGCTTATCACCTGCTTTGACCGCAGCTTTGCATGCTGTAGTCTGTATCAGATGGTACCACAGATCATTCTTGTCAGGCGTATCATGCTTAAGATCTGACAGTACATCTTCAAACATCTTCGCAGGACTTACCTTTGTATTCATCATCGGAACGGCACGCAGCGCAATCTCTCTGTCATCAAGAACATCGATATCATATCCGTTACTCATGAAATTATCGATATTATCAGCTATAAAAGTATAATCAGAAGATGACACCTTGATTATCTGAGGAACCAGAAGCTTTTGAATGCTCCCGGCTGTCAGAGACGCTTCCTTAGATATCTTCTTACCCATAAACCGCTCATACAATACCCTCTCATGAGCCGCGTGCTGGTCCACAAAAAACACGTTGGAATCCGACTGCATCACAATATAAGTAGCAAACAAAGTGCCGATATAATCGGCATTGATAAGCTCGGTTATTTCAGGATTGCATGAAGGAATATCGACAACATCATTCAAATCCATCCGAACCTGTTCTTTTACGGGTTCTTTGTCGATAGAGACAGGAAGACCGCCCTCCATGGCAGAGACATCCGGCTTATACTCGGACAGAAGCTCCAGGAGCTTATTTGCGGCACTCACATCACCCTGCATATTCTGAACAGGAGCGTGAACAGGCGCAGCAAACGATGATACATTCATCGAATATGATGACGGCCGCGCCAGAGTCTTGGACTCGCCGGCAAACCCTTCCGGGGCGGATTCATCCTCGAACAGCACATTACGTATTCCGTGATACACCAGCCTGAAAATATCAGACTCCGAATCAAATCTCACCTCAGCTTTCTGGGGATGAACATTTACATCCACAGTTCCCGGCGGACAATATATCATGAGAAAGCACACAGGGAACTTGCCCTTCATGACGGCATTCTTGTATGCTTCTTCTATCGCCTTGGACACAGTCTGATTATGGACAGGTCTGTCATTAACAAACACGCACTGCATCGATCTGTTGCCCCGTACAAACGACGGCTTACCGGCATATCCTTCAATCCTGTAATTCTCGTATTTGTATTCGAGACGCTTCAGATTATCAGTTGTCTGTTTGCCATAGATGGAATAAATGGTATCAAGGTCATCTCCGTTACCGGGAGTGGACAGTATCATCTTGCCGTCTTTGATGAGTTTGACGGATATTTGAGGATTGATGATCGCCAGCTTCTCAACAAGCTGACAAATGTACATTCCCTCTGTGGAATCCTTCTTGAGGAATTTATACCTTGCAGGGATATTACGGAAGAGTCCTTTGACTTCAACTACTGTTCCGTTATCGCATGCACCGTCGCCCTCATAAACTTTCACGCCGTTCTCATAAACGATCTTCGTGCCGATATCGCTGTCCCGCTGCTTGGTCAGGAGTGTAATATCCGAGCATGCGGCAATTGAAGCAAGGGCCTCGCCCCTGAATCCCTGAGTTGACAGGTTATAAACATCTTCGATCTTACTGAGCTTGGAGGTCGCATGAAGAAGAAAGCATTTGGAAGCATCTTCCCTGTCCATTCCGCATCCGTTGTCAATCACTCTTATCATGCTAATTCCGCCGCCGTTGAATTCGATCTTGATTGAATTAGCTCCGGCATCGGCACTGTTATCAAAAAGCTCTTTGACAACCGATACCGGTCTGTCGACAACTTCACCTGCCTTGATAGCATTGGCCGTCTGCGTATCGAGAATGTTAATCCTTCCCATAATCCTCCTCCTCGGTGATCTTAACGAGTTCATAAAGGATATTCATCGCTTCAAGAGGAGTAAGTCTTGTAATATCAATACCGCGGACACATGAACGCAGTTTATCTTCTTTACGGTAGACAACATTGCCGGGATCAAATATTGATTCCTGACCGGGCATTGCTTCGGCGGACGGCATAACGATGCCGTTCTCCACCTGGGTGCTGCCTGCAACCTTGAAGTTGCCTATCCTTTCGAGTTCGGAAAGGATTGCCTTGCTCCTGCCGAGCACATCAGAAGGAACGCCGGCGAGCCTTGCAACTTCGATTCCGTAACTGTCTGATGTTCCGCCGTCCACGATCTTGTGGAGGAATACGACGCCGTCGTCATTCTCCTTGACGTCAACATGATTATTGAATACTCCGCGGCATATGCGGGCAAGCTGATTAAGTTCATGATAGTGCGTCGCAAAAATCGTTCTGCTGTACAGGACATTGGGATCCATAATATACTCAATCACTGCCCACGCTATCGACAGTCCGTCATATGTGCTCGTGCCTCTTCCGACTTCATCAAGAAGCAGAAGGCTCCTTCTTGTCGAATGCCTCAGGATATAGCTGATCTCCTTCATCTCGACCATGAAGGTTGACTGTCCCATCGAGATATCATCCGAAGCACCAATCCTTGTAAATATATGATCCACAAGACCTATATGAGCGCTCTTTGCCGGAACAAAAGACCCGATCTGCGCCATCAGGACGATTATCGCTACCTGCCTCATATAGGTTGACTTACCAGCCATATTAGGTCCGGTAAGGACCATAAGCCTCTTATCGTCATTAAGCTCCGTATCATTGGATATGAACCCTGCGGGATCATTTGTCATCTTCTCTACAACGGGATGCCGCCCTGCCTCTATCTCGATAACCTCGGAATTATCAACTGAGGGACGCACATAATTCTCTTCTGAGGCGAGCTGTGCAAGCGATGCAATTACATCGATCAGAGCAACGGCCTTTGCAGTTGCAAATATCCTTGAGCACTGTTCGGAGACTTTTGTCCTTATCATGTTGAACAGCTCATACTCCAGCGCAATACGCTTGCTCGAAGCATTGACGACCTTATCCTCAAGCTCTTTGATCTCAGGGGTCACATAACGTTCGTTGTTAGCCAGTGTCTGCTTGCGGATATAGTTCTCCGGCACGTTGTCTGCCTGTGACTTGGGAACCTCGATATAATACCCGAACACCTTGTTATAGCTGATCTTCAGCGTCTTGATCCCTGTCTTCTCGCGCTCGCTTGCTTCCATCTGAAGAATGTACTGTTTGGCATTCGTCGCTATCTCATAGAGTTCATCGCACTCCTGCGAGAAGCCGCGCTTAATTATATCTCCGTCCTTTACTGTCAGGGGGCAGTCCTCGGAAATACTGGAATCAATGAGGTCACATACATCTTCAAGCGGATCGAGCAGGTCTTTGATCCTGCGCCATACTCCCTTGTCAAATCCTGATACACACTGAACGAGGAACGGAAGTTTGGACAGCGAATTACGAAGGGAGATCATATCCCTGGCGTTACAGCTGCCAAGAGATACCTTGCCGGCAAGTCTCTCGATATCGTAGAGACCCGTCAGGCACTCGAGGAGTTCCTGTCTGGCAATATATTTATCATATGCCTCCTCAACGGCATCAAGTCTGCTGTTGATCAGCGATGTTACTATAAGCGGTTCTTCCACCCACTTACGCAGAAGTCTGCCGCCCATCGCAGTCTTAGTTCTGTCAATTACACCGAGAAGCGATCCCTTTTTGCTTTTGGATCTTATCGTTGATGTCAGTTCCAGATTAACCCTTGTGAAATAATCAAGCTCCATCGTGTCTGACATCTCAAAGCAGGTAATGCTGTTAAGATATGATACTCTGGAAGTCTTTGTCTCCTCTGCATACAGCACAATCGCACCGCACGCGGACAGCAGCATCATAGGATCGTAGAACTTATCTATGCCATCGCACTGGATCTTCGCCTTTTTGATCACATCGCCCGAGAAATCACGGTCGCTTCTCTTTGTAAAGGAGCACGGGAATCCTTGTCTTATCACCGAGAACTCCGCTGTCGCTTCGAAAGCCTGGTTATACAGGAGCTCCGACGGTCTGTATTTACCCACGATATTCATCAGATGTTCGCCGTTTGCTTCAAATGTAAGCTGTGTTGCTTCGAATTCACCCGTCGAGATATCTGCGATTGCCACGCCGAACTGCGAACCTACGCAATAAACGCTCATCAGGTAGTTGTTATCCCTTTCGAGCTCGCCGCCCATGAAATCCTGGGCAGTTCCGGGAGTCAGGATATTGACGATTCCCCTCTTAACAAGCCCTTTGGTGAGAGCCGGGTCTTCAAGCTGCTCGCAGATGGCAACCTTATAGCCTGAAGAGACGAGTTTCTGGGCATATGACTGGTATGAATGGAACGGAACACCGCACATGGGTGCCCTCATGTTATTACCGCAGTCTCTCCTTGTGAGCGCCAGTTCAAGAAGCTTTGACACGAATATTGCATCGTCAAAAAACATCTCGTAGAAGTCGCCGAGCCTGTAAAACACAATAGTATCAGGAAGATTCTTCTTAACCTCGACATACTGCCTCATCATGGGAGACAGTTCTTCAATCTTGATATCAGCCAGCCTGAGCAACGGTGAATTCTGATTATCTGCCATCAGTGAACCTCACCAGCTCGCCGTCAACAGAATACGGTCTGGCATAATCGATCCTGACCATTCCGAGACGTCCCTCAAGATCATCCTTGTCATCGGCAGCAAGCCCTTCGGGAACAGTGAAATTAACAAGATGATTAGACAAAGTCCTTCCGGTATAGATGCCGGGCTGCTGCTTGCTCTGTCCTTCGATCAGGATCTCTTCGGTAAGTCCCACCTTAGCCTGATTTGACTTGTAAGCAAGATCATTCTGCAGCTCAAGCAGCCTCGCGAACCGCTCGGATACTATGTCCGACGGGACCTGGTCTTTATAAGTTGCCGCAGGGGTGCCGGGGCGCTTCGAATACTGGAAAGTAAATGCAGAATCGAACCTGCAGTACTCCACCGCTTCAAGTGTCTTAACAAAGTCCTCCTCGGTCTCACCGGGAAAACCTACTATTATATCGGTAGTCAGAGATCCTCCTTTGACCTCCTGCCTGAAATAATCGGCAATATCAAAAAACTGTCTTGATGTATAAGGCCTGTTCATCGACTTAAGAAGCCTGTCAGAACCTGACTGCAGAGCCAGATGCAGGTGCTTCTCGGCATTGGGATAATCCCTCATGATGTCGATGACGCGGTTATTCAGGTCCTTGGGATGCGATGACATGAATCTTACTCTGGAGAAGCCCTTGATATTGCATGCCGCCTCAAAGATGTCGGCAAAAGTCTTGCCGTCATCATTACCTTTACCGTAAGAATTCACATTCTGTCCGAGCAGCATTACTTCCCTGTAACCCTGCTCCGCAATTATATTCAGTTCTTCAATGATCGAATCAAAGCTTCTTGACCTCTCTCTGCCCCGGGCATACGGAACGATACAGTAAGTACAGAAATTATTACATCCGTACATGATGGGAACGAGAGCTCTGAACTTGCGTTTCCTGTCTATTGAGCAGAAATCATCCTCAGCTATATAATCAGCACTTCCGATGTTGATCAGCTGCTTTTTGCTCCTTATCGTATCTCTGAGAAGAGACGGAAAATGATACAGATGCTGCGGGTCGAAAACAAGATCGACATAAGGATATGATCTCTTGATCCTGTCGACATTCTCCGGCACCTTCATCATGCAGCCGCAGACAGCTATTGTCATGTCACGGTTCTGCTTTTTGTCCGATTTATAGACTCCGAGGTTGCCGAATAATCTGTCCTCCGCATTCTCCCTTACAGCGCATGTGTTAAGAAGGAGAACATCCGGAGTGCTGTCATCAGCCTTAGGTGTCAGTCCCATCTCCTCGAGCATTCCGCTCAATTTCTCGCTGTCAGACTCATTAAGCTGGCATCCGTATGTAAGCACTTCATATGTAACCTGCCTGCCAAGGCGGGCACTCATTGCACCGTAATACTCAGAGAGCTCCGATAAAGCTTCCTTCTCTAACTTCTTATCGTCTTCTGTTAACCTGATTATCGCCATTTATAAACTCTCCACGGGTCTTCACGAATAATAATTATACTAAAATATGAGAAATTATGTATTCTTTTGATATAATATTTTAGATTTACAGAAAATATGGAGTTGATCATAACCATGAAGATATTGTCAAATAAGGTTTTTAAGATATTTGCGTCATTACTTGCAATGATCCAGGTAATGTCCGTATTGAGTCTTACATCCCTTGCCGTCAACGAGGATCTTGACGATCCCAACGATGATATGACATCACAGAACGAACAGAAATATGACCTTCTGAACGAGAACAAAGAGAATTGGCCGGAAATAGCCGCAGAAGCATATGCTCTCGTCGATCTCGAATCAGGCGCAGTTATAATGGGTAGCGATTATAATACACAGAGAGCGCCTGCATCAACGACAAAGGTCATGACTATTCTCATAGCACTCGAGAAGCTCAATCTGGATGATGTCGTAACGATAACACCGGAGATTGCGGCAAAGCTCCGCAAGATCCCCGGAGACTATGTCAAGCTCGGTCTTCAGGAGGGCGAACAACTGACAGTAAAAGACCTTATCTACGCAGGTGCCCTCAAATCGGCAAATGACGCCTGTCTGGCACTCGCCATGCATATTGCAGGCACTGAGGAAGCATTTTGCGATATGATGAACGAGAAAGCAAAGGAGATCGGATGCCTTAATACGCACTTTTCTTCTTCTTTCGGCTATGCCAACCCTGACAATCTCACAACGGCATATGACCTTTGCATAATCCTCGGATATGCCGTAACCAATACGATCTTCTCCGAGATATCAACTTCATATTCTTATACTATCCCGGCAACCAATAAATACAGTGACTCCCGCAAGATCAATAATGCCAACAGATTCATCAGGACTACAGAATACAGTTACGATTATTATATAGGCGGTAAGACCGGCTTTACGGATAATGCAGGATATACACTGGTCGGTGCAGCAAAGAAGAATGACAGGACTCTCGTTGCGTGTGTCCTTAAGGCAAAGAATTCCAGCATCAGATATAAGGATCTCAAGGAGATGTTCGAATACGGTTACTCCAGCAGTACTACTGTCAACATCAGTTCAAACGAATTCAGCACTGCAGTGAATCAGACAAACGCCCAGATAACTGATCTTCTTGCCGATACTCCGCTTTATGTTGACTCCCAGCAATATGCATGTTCAGAGACCATGACTATCCCTTCATCCCGCGCATCACTCGGAAGTTCCAACATCGTCGAGCTCTCGGATGTAGTGATAGATACATCCATGCCGGAGCAGACTCTTAAAGTCCCTCTGCTGAAGGTCTATTCAGACGGCAAGAAATACATAGTAGGCGCGATCACCATAGACATCAAGGCCAAAGCGCCTCACATCGAGATCAACCCAGTCAAGGAGACAGGATGGACCGGTCTTAAGAATGTTCTTATTGTCGTTGCGGGAATATCCGTTCTTCTGCTCGTACTTGTTATCGCCCTGCTTCTTCTGAGAAGATCGATCATCAGTAAGCGAAGGAGACAGAGATATCTCGCCAGATCGAAGAAATTATGAGAACATATCTCTGATCTCCGCTTCAATCTTCTCGTAATCGGGATTCATCGATCTGTAGATATCATCGGCGACCCGTACGAATTCTCCGCCGATAACAACTGTCATCTGTTTGCTGTCACCGGATAATATCAGCTCATATCCGCACGCTTCGGTACCGCCTGCAAGAACAAGGTCGAGTTCTGAGAGCTTATTCATCAATTCATTTATGGCAGAACTGTCATCTATAACAGACTTGGTACCGTCATCTCTTAGGAGAGTTATGCTACGGACTGTAAATGACGAGGCTCCGCTTGTTCCGCCCGATCTGCTTCCGCCGTCAGGAACAAAAAATGACTTGCGGTCACCTGCGACGGTCTCGGCATCATAATTGGCAATTCCCTCCTCCTTACTGTGAATTGACTGTGCGTTATCTTCAAATGAATCGACATTTCCCGGTTCAGCCTCAGGTTCAGCAGCAACATTATTGCTCATATCCTTTACCGGAGTCGTACCGGACTTAGCTTTCCCGTCAACAAGCCTGAACAGTATTAGTCCGCCAACCGACAGAACTATTCCTGCAGCAGCAACGATACCGATTATACGGCTTACCTTTGCACGTTTGGCCGATGACAGCGGCGACACGCCCGCAGCATGCGGTCTTATCTCCATCGCACCTATATTCCGGAGGATACGATCACGCATATCACCGGTCACTTCGACATTACTCATAAGTTGCTTGTACTTATTATCCAAGGTCGTATTCCTCCTTCAATATTTCTTTTAATCTGTCCCTGCCGCGCTTGAGCTGAGATCTGACTGTAGATTCTCTTCTCTTAAGAACCTGTGCGATCTGAGCAGTTGTCAAATCCTCCTGATAGAAGAGGTGAATAACTTCACGGTAACCTTCAGGAAGGCTTTTTACAGCTTCCCACAGGTACGACAGGTCCTCTTTCTTCTCTGCTACAAGTTCTTCGTTAAGTTCGTCTGCGCGTCTTATATTATTTGATTTGATCTTATTCTTAGAATGATTTGCAGCTACTGTAAACAGCCAGGATTTCTCATGCTTCTCATTCTCAAATACCGGCGATGTCCTCATGTAAGAGATAAGCGTCTCCTGAAGGATATCTTCCGCATCCTCATAATTATGTACATACGTATATGCAAATCTGAGGATCTGATTGCCGTAGGTGTCCATCAATCTTGAAGCGATCAATGATACATCGTCAGGAATAGCGGTTGCACTTGCCCCAGCAGCATCTGACATGAACACTGCTCTAATCAGTCTGACAAGCCCCGGATACAGGCTGTTTACCGCTAATTGATACACTTACTTACTACTGAACTCCTTAAATCACGTCATCAATATGCCAGAGTGTTTGCTTCTATGATCGAAGATATTATTTCAACCGCGTCCGATTCAGGAACTTCATTGTCGAAAACAACGCTGAAATTAGCATTGCCGTCATTCCACATAGCGAGTTTTACAGAACCATCGGCACCTTCCTGAATAGTAACCGTGATATCGTGGTTCTTGATATCGTGCTTCTTTGCATTAGCATCATAGATTCCTGATATATCCTCAATTGAATCTCCTTTCCTTGCTCTGAATGTCACAGATATATCAGCTGCAGTTGTCTTGATCTCGACTATACCCTGATCAGAAGATCTGTACACGGTCTTATCAGACTTGTACTCGTCAGGCAGAACATAGTTCATTCCGGTCTTCTCATTTGCTTCCTTAAGATCCTTGTTTTCTGTCCAGGGATTAGGGATCTCAGCAGTTGCCTCACCCTGAGTTGCGGCAGCAGTATTATCAGCAGCACCTGATGTCTGTGTGCCCTCAGTCTTGCCGCATGCGGCAAACAAGAACATAAGCGCTGTAATAAGCACCGGTGTTATTATCTTTCTCATATTTAATACCTCCATCGTGTTTCCGTGTTTCTGTTATATATACAATCCTGCAATACAGAATGTTGCATATTTTACATAAAATCAAAAATCCCAGGAATTGATGTACTTCTCCTGTTCAGCCGTCAGAGTGTCTATCGTTATTCCCTTCGTATTGAGAAGGATCTCGGCAACCCTGTTGTCTATCACCTCAGGTGTCTGATATACATCTATAGCCAGATCTCTGCCGCTAGCTGCTATATATCTGGCTGATTGAGCCTGAAGAGCGAAGCTCATATCCATGATCTCGACAGGATGACCGTCACCCGAGGCAAGATTGACAAGCCTTCCCTCGGCAATAACGCAAACAGTCCTGCCGTTATCAAGCTTATAGCCGATAATGTTATTACGGAGCTCGCTGCTCGAGACAGAACTCTCCTTAAGCTCTTTTACATTTACTTCACAATCGAAATGGCCGGCATTACAGCAGATCGCACCATCCTTCATCATGAGGAAATGTCTCTTAACGATGACATCCTTACATCCGGTAACCGTTACGAAAACATCACCTATCGGTGCCGCCTCGTCCATCGTCATTACGGAATAGCCTTCCATTATCGCCTCGCAAGCCTTAACGGGATCAATCTCAGTAACTATGACCTTGGCACCAAGTCCCTTCGCTCTCATTGCAACGCCCTTGCCGCACATACCGAATCCTGCAACGACAACAGTCTTGCCTGCGACTACGAGATTTGTTGTAGCCATGATAGCTGTCCAGACAGATTGCCCCGTACCGAACCTGTTGTCAAAAAGGTGCTTGCATCTTGCATCGTTGACAGCGATGACGGGATAGCTCAGCTTGCCTTCCTTCTTAAGGATCTCAAGCCTGTGAACACCTGTAGTAGTCTCTTCGCACCCGCCTAAGATTCCGGGAACAAGATGCTTCATATCTGAATGAAGGAGCATACAGAAATCTCCGCCGTCGTCGATGACGATATCAGGTCCGAAGGACAGAGCCATCTTAAGATGCCTGATATAGTCCTCTTCATTATCGCCGTGGATCGTATAGACATGCATTCCGGAATCGGCAAGAGCAGCTGCAACATCATCCTGTGTAGACAAAGGATTGCAGCCGGTCAGAGCAACATCAGCGCCACCTCGGGCAAGAGCCCTTGCAAGACATGCAGTCTTGGCTTCCACATGAACAGATACGGAGATCTTCATCCCCTTGAATGGCTGCTCTTTTATAAGCTCTTCCTCGATTGCCCGAAGCACCGGCATATTACGGTATGCCCATTCGATCTTCTCATAACCGTAAGGCGCGAGTTTGATGTCTTTTACTTCATACTGTGGTACATCCATAGTAAACACCTACTTCTAATCAGATTCTGGATAAAAATTCTTTGATAAGCGAACAATCAGCATCAGATATCTTATCTGCACTGATTATTACTTCCTCAGCGGACAGAGGACCCTTGGACAGGCCTGCAGCCAGATTGGATATGCAGGATACGGCAGCGACTCTCATGCCGCAATGTGTTGCCGCAACGGCTTCAGGGACTGTACTCATGCCGACAGCATCCGCACCAAGCATCCTGAGAGCTCTTATCTCTGCCGGAGTCTCATATTGAGGACCTTTGGTATATGCATATATACCCTTCTTGATATCAATTCCGAGAGATTCTGCACTCTCTTCAAGGATACTTATGTATTCGGGATCATAAACATGTGACTGGTCCGGGAATCTCACCCCGAAAGAATCAAGATTCGGTCCGCGGAGGGGACTCTCGGCAAGGAATGAGATATGATCCTCGATTATCATCAGGCACGGAACTTCACTGCAGTCGAGTATGCCCCCTGCAGCATTAGTCAGGACGAGAGTCTTTATTCCGAGTCTTGCCATTACACGCACATAGAAAGTAACCGTATCTATGTCATATCCTTCATAGTAATGGAACCTTCCGCCGAGCATATAGCACGTCTTACCGGATATCTCCGAGATATACAGCTTACCTGCATGACCGGGTGCCGTACTTATCGGGAATCCCGGGATATCGGAATAGGATACCTCTCTGATAATGTCACACATCGAAGCCAGCTTGCCAAGTCCGGACCCGAGTACGATACATATCTCAGGACGGACATCAGACAATGAAGCGATGAATTCCGCCGACTGTTCGATCTGTCTGATATATGATTCTTTGTCTGTCATGATCAAACGTTCTTTCCGCAGCAATTCTTGTACTTCTTGCCGCTTCCACAGGGACAGGGATCATTGCGTCCGACCGTTCCGGCAGCCTTGCGGATAGGCTGTGAAGGAGCACTGTTATTGGCAGCACCTTCAACCTGTTTAGCCTGCATTGGTGCAGATTCGGCAGCCTTAGACTCCTTGGCTACGGCAACAGCCGACCTCTTCTCAACTCTTCTCTCAGAAGAGAAATTAGCCTTCATGAGCATCTGAACAGAGTCATTCTGAATTGCCTCGTTCATCTCATCGAACATCTCTGAACCCTCGCGCTTATACTCAACAACAGGATCATGCTGACCTACTGAACGCATTCTGATAGCCTGTGACAGCTGATCCATTGCATCGATGTGATCCATCCACTTAAGGTCAACGGTCCTGAGAAGGATCGCGCGTTCTGCCTCACGGAAAACCTCAGATGTAACGGCCTCCTCCTTCACTTCAAGTGCTTCCTTAGCTTCCTTGACTACACCCTGAACGAGTTCATCGTAATCCGGGAGTTCTTTGTTATTGTCCTTGATGTCAGCAATAATAGGCAGCTCGCCGAATTCCTCTTCCAGCTTCATTCCGAGGGCAAATCTCTCACTCTTGGTAATCTGTCCGTCGAGGGAGAAAGAGCCGACGATTCTGTCTGCGACAACCTCGAGCATGTTCATGAATATCTCGTGAACGTCCTCACCGTCAATGATCTGTCTTCTCTGCTTATACGTAATCGTTCTCTGAACGTTATTAACGTCATCATATTCGAGGACATTCTTACGCGCACCGAAATGCATTGCTTCCAGCTTCTTCTGAGCCGAGTCGATCATTCGGCCCAAGGCCTTGACCTGAATCTCGTCAACGCCCCAGCTGTCTGCAAGACTGGTGATCCTGTCGCCGCCGAAGATCCTCAGGAGATCATCCTCAAGTGACAGGAAGAATTTGGACCTACCGGGGTCACCCTGACGGCCTGCACGTCCCTTGAGCTGGTTATCGATACGGCGGGACTCGTGTCTCTCGGTACCGACGATGAAAAGTCCTCCGAGCTTCCTTACTTCCTCCGCCTCAGGCTCGATCTCTGCCTTGAACTTTGCCTCAAGCTCGGCGAACTTGGCTCTAGCCTCAAGTACGAGTTCGTCATCAGTCTCGTTATGAGCCGTTGATGCTTCGATCATATCATCCTCATAACCAAGACGCTTCATCTCCTGCTTTGCCATGAACTCGGCGTTGCCTCCGAGCAGGATATCCGTACCACGTCCTGCCATGTTGGTAGCGATGGTGACCGCTCCCTTTCGACCTGCCTGCGCAACGATCTCAGCCTCTCGCATATGGTTCTTGGCGTTGAGCACATTGTGCTTGATTCCGTATTTGGTGAATGCCCTGCTGAGGAACTCGGACTTATCAACGTTGACTGTACCTACAAGTACGGGCTGACCCTTGTCATTAGCTTCCTTAACAGCCTTGAGGACTGCGGAATACTTGAGCTTCTCGGACTTAAACACAGAATCGACCTCGTCAATTCTCTGTATAGGGCGGTTAGTAGGGATCTGGATAACATCCAGCTCATAGATCTGTCTGAACTCAGCTTCCTCAGTGTATGCCGTACCGGTCATACCTGAGAGTTTCTGATAGAGACGGAAGAAGTTCTGGAATGTAATGGTTGCAAGTGTCCTGTTCTCCTGTGCAACCTTTACGCCTTCCTTTGCCTCAATAGCCTGATGCAGACCGTCACTGTAACGCCTTCCCGGCATGAGACGGCCGGTAAAGTCGTCAACGATGATGACCTCTCCGTCCTGAACGATGTATTTCTGGTCACGCTTGAAGTTGCCGTGAGCCTTAAGAGCATTATTGATGTAGTGCTGATACTGGAAATTATCAGGATCTGACAGGTTATCGATATTGAAGAACTTCTCCGCCTTGGCGATACCGTTCTTGGTAAGTACTGAAGTATTTGCCTTCTCGTCGGTAACATAATCGGCATCACCGACGATCTCATCCATATCGACCTTATCATCTGTCTCAGTTACGACAAACTGCTTCAATGTACGGACGAACCTGTCGGCATCCTGATAAAGGCTTGATGACTCGGAGCCTCTTCCCGATATGATGAGAGGTGTTCTTGCTTCGTCGATAAGGATACTGTCGACCTCGTCGACGATGGCATAGTAATGCTCCCTCTGAACGATCTGTTCCTTGCTTACGACCATGTTGTCTCTCAGATAATCGAAACCGAACTCGTTATTTGTACCATAGACGATATCACATTCATACATTCCCTTGCGGTCCTTGTTAGGGATATCGTGAATGATCAGTCCGACTGTCAGACCGAGGAACTTGTAGATCTTACCCATCCACTCGCTGTCACGCTTGGCGAGATAATCGTTTACCGTGACTACGTGAACGCCTCTGCCCGTAAGAGCATTAAGATATACAGGCATCGTGGCAACGAGCGTCTTACCTTCACCGGTCTTCATCTCGGCGATCCTTCCCTGATGGAGGACAATTCCGCCGATAACCTGTACTTCATAAGGCTTCATACCCAGAACACGCCATGATGCTTCACGGACAGTCGCAAATGCTTCCGGAAGGATGTCATCGAGTGTCTCACCGCCTGCCAGTCTCTCCTTGAATTCAACTGTCTTGTGCCTTAATTCGGAATCAGAGAGCTTGGAATACTCTTCATCCAAACCCATAACCTTCTTAACATCAGGCATGATCCTCTTGATCTCTCTTGTGCTGTGTGTACCAAAAATACCCATTCATTCACCTCATATATCTAATTTTTTGTTCTTCAGTCTGTCCAGTGCGGTCCTGTACCCGCCATCCTGATTGTTATAGCAGTTCTTGACTCTTGATATGGTAGT
>Ga0310691_10002823_pt1 | contig 22055 bp, 24 predicted proteins | sample 176DNAGHGlowgp2_FD_203887 | JGI IMG/M metagenome (GOLD analysis project Ga0310691, IMG submission 203887) | Sheep rumen microbial communities from Palmerston North, Manawatu-Wanganui, New Zealand - 1766 DNA GHGlow gp2 (v2) (version 2) | ecosystem: Host-associated > Mammals > Digestive system >...
ACAGCCACTCTGCAAGTGGCATATTCCGTTTCAGTTCCCTATTTTGCTTTGCCATTCATCTTTTTATATTTTGATCGATTTTACCCCTGATTTCTGTTCCTCCCCCATTGAGGCACAAAAAGGTATGAACAAAATGCCCATACCCCTTTAACAATCTCCTTTATCATTTCTTCTCCACATTCAGTATTCCATCCACTTCATGCCCCGCACAAACCGTCTTCCCTTCTGCCAGCCGAAGAATTCTTTCCACGCTCTCCGCTGCTTTCGCTTTATCTCCGCCCTTCAAGGTCGTCACCACCTTGACACCAGGAATATAAGCATCCCCTGTAAACAGATAATCACCTATCTCGTAGGTCAGGCACGATGGATTGTGGCCTGGCGTATGATACACCTTGGCCTGTACACCGTCAACATGTGTCAGAACTGTCCCTTGACACATCTTGTTATTGCTGCCACGCCGCTTTTTGTGGGGGCAGCCGTGAGGGCAGAGGGCTATTCAGGCAATATCTGGTCTATGAACTGCTGGGGCGTATAGATTTTCAGTGGGCCATCGGTCGTTGCAAAGTCTGAGATATTGAATGAGACGAGAGCATCACAACCCACCTTTTGAGCTACCTGATGCTGGCAACTGTCCTCTAAGTCCTTGTATCCTTTATCAGAAATGCCTCGGAAAAGGCTATCCTTGTCATGTTCTGCAACATCGAACATCTGAAGTATCTTGTTCAGGATAATCCGAAGATTCTGCAGACATTCCTCGCCAACCAGCCCCTGCTCTTTATGCAGGTACTTTAGGATGATGAAATGTATGGTATAGAAGGCTCCTACCGACATGAACATCTGCGCATGCTTGTTGCGGAGCTCTTTCAACAACTTTTCGGCCACCTCATACTTCTCGCGGTGCATGAAGTACTCCAGGATGACATTGGTGTCGATAAATACCTTCATATCAGATGCCGTATTTATCGGTTAACGCCTCCTCGAGAAGGTCATCAGCACTGCTGCTGGAATCAGCCATAAAGCCACCCAACTTGAAGAACCCCTCAGAGTCGTTCTCCAGGGCCCTAATCTTCTGCGTGAATTTTTTTGATTCAGCACTTTCTTTAGCCAAGGCAGCCCGTTCCTGCTCTACCAGTCTTTTGGTGAGCGCAGCCCTGACGGCCTTAGTTTGTCCCTGTATCAATGTCCAAAGTGCATCAACTGGCGACACTTCTGCATGTGGATATGTTGTTGTTACCATAATCGTACTGTTTTGACTGTGCAAAGTCAGTGCAAACCGAACGCAATAGAACCTGTTCTAATTGCTGAGGTGCAGCCTGATTTCGTAATTTCCTGTGCAAAGATACGAAAAGTTTTGGAAACTAACCATGCTTTGCCAAGATTATTTTATAATTTGATGTGTTGTCAAGAACCGCACTTCTGTCATTACGTGACAAGGGACCTGTCCCCTCTATGTTCCCTAAATGCTCTTCTATCCGATGACGTGATGGATTTCTATGGTTCGTCACTATGAACTCCATCACCTCATTATATCTAGCAGCCCAACGCTCATCTTGTGTCATACATTATTCTGTCAGTTACTCTTCTTTCAACGCGCCTACTCCAAGCACTTCATAATCAGATGCTGCATATTCTCAGCAAACACATCCCTTAAATCCGTGCCATTATCAAGCATTGGCCCTCCATCATGAAAGAGGGTTGTTACCTCTATTATTACATAGCCATTATCTCGAGCAGCGTCACGAGCATTCCTTACCGTCTGCCCATAACTACGACTTGCCGCAACAATTACCTCACAATTGGCGCTCACGCAAGCCTCTATCCATTCCTTCTGGTTTGAATACGGGTCTCCTTGACTTTCCAAACCTACAATTCTCTCATTACCATCATTGTCTTTGATGGTTCCAATCACATAGGAATCATAATCATCCGCATTCCAAGGTCGGATTATCGAACTGAACGGCAATGACATTGCCAATCTTTTTATACTTTGAGACTTTTCTCTTTCAGCAGAGCCCCATACCAGAATCATTGTTTTCATAAGCACTTATTTTATTCCCTCACTTTCTTGTGCCTCATTCACGATGTCATGCAGATCCTGCTTATTACTATATTTCGCAGAGAGTTCCTCACGTTTGAATTTAAGTCGGTCCATAAGGAACTTATACCTCATTTCAAAGTCATCAAAGATGGAACTCCACGTTTTGACATATATTTCATAAATGACTCCATCGTTATTACCATGTTGAATCAAATCTTTCTTACCCCAATGTACGCTGTTCTCTTTCTCCGATTTAATAAAACCGCTTTGATCCGGTTTGTTGCCAACTAAAATAAAAGTCCATCTTTCACTCGTAGAATTAAACTGGGGCTGCTGAAATATTAAGTTCTTATAAGTTTTTATCTGGCTCACTTCTATCTCACCTAACTTAACGTTGGGGCGTTTAAGCTCTACAACAATATTCTCTATGGTCTGGCTATCCATAGTTTGACGAAATGCGAAAATATCCATTTCCTTGTTCACGTCAGGATGCTTAATCTTTTCCTCATTAATTCTACTCTTACTAATACCTTTGACATCACCATGTATCATCTCTAGGTATTTTTCCATAGCCTGTTGGAAGTCAGTCTCTTCTTCAGCCACAATATTATATTGTTCTCCAAACAGCCAGAATGCTTTAGACACCAATTTTTGAACATCAGCAACCTCATATGCTTGTAGTGATTCATCAAACACCATTGCTCTTAATGCAGAAACCGTTCGATATCTGTTCTCCAGCATCTCAATAGTATTTGTGATTGAAGACATTTCTGTAGTCTTCAAAACCTTTGCAAGCCTATGCCTCTCATCATCAGTCATCTTGTTGATGCTTTCGATAATCGACAACACATCCTCGCGTTTATTGGTCTGAAGCAACAGTTTTAAACACCCCACAAGGGCTTTCGCAGAATCATTCTTAAGGTTTTGGAATATCTTGGGCTGCACAGAATAGATACCTGTCACAGTATCTTTCAAGTCATTATAGAGTGGCAGATCATATTCGCTTGAAGGTATCTCTACCACACCACTTTTCTCATATTTATTCCATAACTCGTTTCCTGCCACCTTCTGAACAAATTCTTTCTCCTTCGTGGCTATCCAGTCTGCAACCCTTTTATGTAGGTGTCTGAAAACCTTATCTTTCTCGGTCTTAAGTATCGTTATACCCTCAAAAGCGAGTTGAGGGTCTACCGCCGATTTTGCCTTAGAAGATGGGCCAAAATTTTCAAAGTAGTCTGAAGTAACATATACACTATGATGGAATCCAGTATCCTTCCTATTTAACTTAGTTGTTTCTTCATAACGCTCCAGCCCCTCCTCATTCAGATAATAAACGCTATAATTTTCTTTTGTCTTTTCCTTCCACCTAATAAAGGTAAGATTAAAATGATACGAGTAATTATCGTCATCTTCAATTTTTACCGGCCTTGCGTCAGTTTCTGCTATAATTGTTTCATAATCCAAAGGTACTCCATTAATCAGTAACGACTTTCCACCATTCTCATTGAGTTTAAGGAAAACAGCATATTCCTTCTTCAGGTAATCAATAAAATCCTTTGATTCGAACAGTTCTCGGGTGAGCCTAACATTACTGAAGTTAACGACAGTTCCAGTATCTTCGTTGTGTACTATAACCTGCCCTCCTTCATCAGAATGGTCATTGTAATGGTCATTCTCTCCTTCATCGATAGAAATTGTATGCTTTAACAACCGTTCTCCTTCCTTGTAAATTGAGGTCCACGTTGCTCTTGAAGCAAAGCAATTGAAAGAATATCTACCCTTACCTTTCTTACCCTTTACCTGGGAACTCCATTGGAAAGATTTCTTTTTGATAGAATCCTGATATTTACCAAAAGTCTCATGAAGCTGAGATCTAATGATTCCGTCACCATCATCTCGGATTACCAATGATGTAATAGCCCCCAATTCTGTTGCTTCATATTCAATGCTAACAGACGTGGCATTAGCATCAAATCCATTCCAGATATACTCACATATAGCTTTCTTAGGGTCACTAGTGACACCACTCATTATACTAGTATCCGTTATCGTAACTTTTTGTTTGCTCATATCATTACCTCCCTTCATTTATATTAACTTCGCATCCTTAGCTGTATCTATCTTCAGTTTCTTCTTCACATCCGTAAAGATGTTCTTCTCATCACCATCAACTCCCAGTACGAAATGAAATAGCCTCTCCTTGTCAACTATCCCAGGGAAACTGCTATCGGTAGCATCTGGATACGAACCTCTATGACTATTAATATCATAAAGCATTTTTTCCACCTGTCTCAGTCCCGTTGGTGCATTATAGAATTTCTCAATCCTATACACCTTGTTATACTCTTCACGGTATGCTTTATTACCCACATTTCGCTCTTTAAACTTAACCGATAGGGTCTCCGGTTTCATTTCCACATACTCTTTCCTGTCTATCTCAAAGACGAATGGATCGGCCACATCATATACTTCTGCATATAATTGGAATGAACCTTTTGCTCCATCAAGTTTATGACCATTACAGTTAGCACAACAGGGATATAGATTAAAGAAGCAGACACTCAGAAAAGTATATTCATCTTTTGGTTTCCAATGATCCAAATGATAATACACCTCCTTATTATCATCAGCATACGTAGCATCTGCATTATTACAATACACACATGTCTGTATGCCGATTTTCTCCATCATATATTTCGCCAATACCGGGCGAGCGTCTTCATAGCGCATTCTATTTACCACCTCTTCATAAAACTTACACTGTCGTGGTTCTTTTTCACTGCGCTTCTTTTTATCTTCTGGCAGGCGCATGCCTCTACATTGTATCATTGTAGATAGCTTTCCTGGGTCAAGCAGACTGTCAAACTCTATTTTCTTCTCTTCAAACTTACTTGGCAAAAGGCACTTAAGTTCGTCATATTCCTCAATAATCTTATCTAAATAAGCAATATACGACAGCTTATCTTCCAAATCCCCATTTACCTCAATGATATCTGTTTGCAGATTTCTTAAGCCCTGTTTCGGTTGCACAAACCTCCACGTCTTATCATTGAAGAGTGTTTTCGCGTACTCCTCTGCCATTTTCTTTATTTCGTCTGTTAAAAGTATCTGCTTCATCCCTCTTCAAATCCAAAGTGCCTTTTCACCTGCTTCTTCAAATACTCGTCACCGATATTGTCAATGAAGTCCATCTCCTCCCTCGACAATTGCCACCACGACACATTCTTTTTCAGAATTTCATTAATCTTGGTTCGAGCCCATTCGCCAATAAAACCATTTCTAAGAAAGAAACTCTGATATAGGATGTCGCTGATATTAGCTGCCAAAGGTTTTATAAACTGCTCTCTACTTTGTGCCTTGCCTTTATCAAGATACAAAATGTTTTCTCTAGGCATATCCGACAAGATAAACGGCGAGTGCGTAGCTATAATGATATTAAATGCACAATGCAAGTTCAGCCGCAGGCTCTTAATCATATAAAGAAGTCTTGAAAGGAAAAGCCGCTGATATTCTGGATGGAAACAAATCTCAGCCTCATCTAGTATAAGATTGATATGCCTATAGGCCACTCTCTCCTTGGGTATCGACAGCAAGTTTCTAATATGATAGATATAAGTGCTAAATGTATACAACAGTTGCCGTTCTCCCGAGCTGAATTTCGAAATCTCTAAAGGTTGTCCTTCTTTCTCTGGATTTTTGATGGTCAGAGTTGGTATAAAGAACGATGGGGGTAGCATATACATAATTTCAAAGAGTTCACTTCTGGCTTGAACATATGGAATGCCAACTAAATCACGATAGTAGTCAATTCCAAATGAACTCCGTTCTAACACCTCAACGCCCCTTTTCTCAATTACCCGCAACAAACTACATACCTGTACCACCTTTATAGTAATATGCGATTTGTCACGTTTAATTTTTGCGGTCAGCCGTCTTAACTCATCCATCTCTGGAATGGTCAATCTTGTTTTATCAAACAAGTCCAATTTCCAATGATCAAAATCGCCATAGCTAGGATATTTTGAAGCAATGGAAAGAATTTTGTATACAAGATAAGCAGCTGCAGCCCGTGTTATGTCATGATCTAGTTTTAAATCCTTAAAACCCATTCGATTCAACAGAATCGCCACTGTCGAAAAAGGATTATTCTTGACGTAGCTTTCAATATTTAGTACCGCATTAAAGATTCTATCATCTGATATTTTCTTTTCCTTGTATTTTTCCTGTACTAAATTTAGAGAGAACTTATATTGTATGTCGTTCAACTCATAGTCATCAAAGAATCCCTTGCGTTTTCTGTAATACAAAAGAAGAGCTGAGAGTCTGTATACGGTGAGTTGATATTCTGTCACCATATCAATATTGCCTTTCTGATCTCTAAAAGGGTTTAGGACGATAGGTGTCAGATAGCCATCATTTTTATGATACAAGTGACTAATCCATACCGTTCCCTCTTGTTCTGGAGAAAAAGCCCCACCTCTATCTGGTGATAGAGACGTCTCGTCAGCATAATCCGAACTGACAAGCGACTGCAGCGAGTAGTTGGTTACTATCGTGTAGTGCAGTGAGTCAGCCATTTTCGCCATCTCATTCACAAGCAGCTGGTTTTCCTTACTTTGTCGGTAGCTTTGAGTGTTGGCACTAAACATTCTAACTTTCTCGCCATCTTTAATGAATATTACATCATTACCACGACAAGCGATACAATACAGATGTCTATCTTGTACATAGTATAGTTCAGCATAGAGCCCCTCTACAAACAATAATCGCCATGCAGCATTTCGTTTCATCCCTCGCTCTACCAGAGCGCTAAAGTTATTAATGATGCGATAAATCAGTTCCAGTAGTGACGATTTTCCACTACCATTTGGACCGACAATAGCCTGCACCTGTATGTTTCTTCCAAAATACCATGATGTGTCTTTGTATTCAGGATTCAGATATATTCTATCATTTTCGTCAACTCGCACACTGTCATTGAACACATAGCAGTTTTCTGTCAACACCTTTCTGAACTTCGGGTCACAAAGTTGCTGATTGATAGTCACAGCAGAAATATTCAACTCCATAACATTCTTCTCTTGTGGAGTTCTCCTCTTGATCGGATATGCCCTTTCTGGTCTTGGCTCTTTCATATTATCACACCCCTTATTAGACCACAAACAGCCACAGTTTCTTCAACCGCAGCTGTTATCCTTTATCTCATAAATCCTTGTTTCCGCAATTCCGTAAGTCCTTGCGTTATATCTTCTATAGCGACTCTACCTCCCCATGCTCTTTGAACATATTCAGGTGTTATACATCCGTAATCCATCGAGCACGACCGCATTTCACTTTCAATAAACTGAGAAAGCAGCGAGCGCAGTTGAACTTGTTCTGCGACTGCCGAGTCGCGTTCGAAATCGACGTCAGTCAACTCATGTAAACGAGCGACAACATCTTCCTTCATACATTCCATATCATCCATCTTTATGTCTGCCCCATTGAGGGAAGAACAGATAACTGCAAAACTGCCAAAATGCTTTCAGAAAGGTCATCATCTCTCCTTCACTATCACCCAAAAGGTTTTAAAGATAAGGGAACGCAGGGACGGGTCCCTGTTTCATCACATCCTATATATCATGCTTTTCCCAATACCTGTAAATCTTTCCAGTTGGCGCAGAGAGGCTCTTCTACCCTTCAATTCTACCAATACAGACCTTCTAATCTCATCTGGTAATTGCTGGAAAGCACTGATGTTCGTTGCTCCTGTCTTTTCCTTTATAAACATCATTACCTGGTCATCTGAAGGACGGCCTTTCGAGGCTTCTTCTATATCGAGACAGGTAACATCATCAGACAAAGGTTCATACACTAAGGCATTCAGTTCATTGTATGGTATTCGGTTCAGAACAGTTTGAGTATCACACAATGGGAACAACACGCCATCCTTGTCGCAGTATTCTTGCCAGCTACTAAACTCGTAATCATTGACATTCGTCACTATTCCGGCCTTGAGAGGATTTTGGTGTATGTACCTTAAAAGGGTAACAAAATATGCCATGTCGTTTACCGGCTCACTCTTAAAACGCTCGCGAAACAGATGACCGTCTCTCGAATACTTGTGATTATAATAGTAAACATAGGAGGAAGCTATCCTTTTGATTGCCATACCTATCGTATCCTCACGTTCACGAATAAGTAGATGGATATGATTCGACATCAAACAGTATGCATATAATATATAGTTCCTGCCTCCGGGAGTACCATCAGGCTCATATGACTGAGCCATCACGTCCAACGTAGTGAGAAACTGGTAATAATCCTCCTTGTCCTCAAAAATATTCTGATGGTTTATACCACGCATCATCACATGGTAAATACCAGTTCCTGAAGATTCTCTTGGCTGCCTCGGCATTAGCTAACTATTAAGTATTCGTGTTTTACACTTCTGTGAAACAGGTACCCGTCCCCGTTCCCCAATGTATCTTTATCTTAATTTTAGGTATTCTAATCGTGCTTATATATAATTATGCTTTGCAAAAATAACGTTTTTCCACCTCTTCTATTGCATTTCTATGCGTATATTATTCTTTTTTAACCCCAAAACGGATAATTTGGAACATATTTGCACTACCAACTCTATTTTTTTCCAAGAACAACTCCAATTACAATCCCGCCAACAAATCATTTGCATTTCTCCTCCTTTGTATACTCAAATCAATCTGTTGTTTCAAGGCCACGGCTGCGTCTGTATTGATATGCGTCCCAACATGTCCATCTCTTGTTATGAGGAAATTCACAGAGTCATACACAAATTGACTATCTGCGCAATCATAGATGCTCTCAACCCGATACACCTTATTCTCGGGGAATCCTACAAAAACACTTCTTCCTCCACTGCAGTTAAAAAATCCACACAACGGATCTTTCTTTCCAACAAGCATAAAGAGTAGCCTGTTCAGCTCTGAGGTACTATTGTAAGTTACAAATCGTCTTCCACCGATAGTCATACTCATCCCTGACCTGTAGTCCCAATTCCTACCCTCAGGCGTCAGCTTCCAGATACTTTCCATGCTCTCATCATCCGATGGAAGGAAAGCAAATATCACCTTGCACCTATACATGATTTCCAATCTTTCTTTGACGCTCTGAGGAGAAATGCCAGACACTTCAGCATAATTTTCCTGATAATAACTCAAATAATCCGTAACTATTCTATTCAACACAGAATCCCTGAATCCTTCGTAGTCTATGTCATAATAGATGTCAAACAGATTAATATACTGCCCTATCCACTGACTTTGAAGCATTTTTTCAAGAATTGCTTTTTGGCTATCTCTCGCATCTTCATGAATAAACAAAGCTGCAAAGTATTCTTGCATCGACTTATGTACCCACCTATAATAAATCCCATCCTTCACAAACAGAGGTACGGCGGTTACAATATCCTTGATAAAGTTCTCACTCACGAAGCGCTGGCCAGAATACTCATTTTGTATTTCGTCTAAAAGCCTTACCAAATCTGCCTTTGTAAACTCAATTTGGAACTGGCGTTTCATGCATTTGAAACCTAAGTACCTCAGCACCTTCTTGAAGTCCGACATATTTAACCCGGATTGTTTCCGACGGACAAATCCGCCATCCTTCGTGAGATCGTGCGACTCAAAATAGGCATCAAACACCTGTTGGTAGAATTCATCCTTCCTGATTGGCACCTTTTGTTTATAGTCAAATGCCGTAAATAGCAATGATGTCAGCAAAGGTGTCCGTAGAAAGTCCTTAACATTCGTATAGGAAATATTATTCAATTTCTCGATGAGGATATTCGACACCTCGCCGTTATTGTCATACTTCCTCAAAAGATCTGTTGCCTCACCCTCGGTCAGAGGCTGTATGCTAAATACCGAAAAATCGCCAAATGTCATCAGCGATATCTCCGGCCGTGATGTAATGATATAGGTATTGTCCGGTGCTTTACTTACAAGTGACTTTATCTCCTCTGTCACCATAGACTTCTGCTCATTTGCCACTTCGTCATATCCATCGAAAAAGAACACAAAGCCACCCTGCTGTATCAGTCTCAACAGTAAATTGTGGTCAAATGCCTCAGCCAACGAGTCTATTTGCTCCTGCACAATATCCAGTAGCGTATTCTCTTTCGTAATCCTCCTCAGTTCCACAAACACGGGTATGGCCAACACTTCATCTATAGCCGATAGGAATAGCCTCTTCACCAGCGTCGTCTTCCCCATGCCCGCCGTGTCTCGAATAATCATCTTCGAGTGCTTCCGCATAAACTCTATGGGATACTTCTCCATGACGGCCTTTTCTTCCGCATTGTTCTCCTCCTGAATGGTTAACGGCACATAGATATCCTTCAGTCTGCGCTTGCTGTTTCTTAGCACCAACGTACTGACCACAGAATGTCGTTCATACGCACTTTTCAGATAATTCTCAAAATGCGTAGTCATGGGCACAAGATGCTGCTCATAGTCAGCCTTGAAACCCTCATATATCTTCTTCAGCCCGGCAATTGCCATTTTCTCAACTACCGCTTTTGCTGTCGCTATTCCCAATGTTTCTATCATAGTTTGCTGCAGATTTCCTTTTTGCCAGTTTGTTGCGATTCCATCGCCTTTCCTTCTCGTCCCGTTTGCCATGATACTATTGCGACCTTATTTCGTCTCTTGCCCCGCGAGGTTGCTGAGCTTGTCGATGTATCTATCGTGCTTTTACTCACACTTCTTTTAGCCACTCCACTGGCACATGCGCAATCGCCACGCTCGCCACACCTTCTATCTCCACTACTACCCTTTTACATCTCTTCACACGCCTGATTACGCCCGTCACGCCCTCAAACACGCCACCCATAATCTCCACGCGCTTGCCTTCCTTCCCCACTATCGTCTCGTTGTCCAGAAACATCACGCTGTCGTCAGTCCGCGAAGCCACCCGCATAAAGTTCTCCATCTCCCTATCCGCCACCGTCATAATGACGTGTTCCTTGGAGACCGTATGGTCCATCATATACCTCAGCGGCTCCAGCACCTCGTTCCTTCTCTTCAACTCGCTCACCCGTTCCTGTGTCGACCGCACAAAAATCAGGTTATTGATAGCCGGCACCAACTCCCTCCGCAGTTCCGCATCCCCGTCACTCTGCGATTCCACCACCTTATACCTTATCGGCACAAAGTTCTCTATTCCCAGCCGGTCCAGCTCCGCCTTCACCTTCATCTCCCGCTGATACGTCACCCTCATCGGAAACCACGTCTTGGGGTCACCACACATACTTGTGTCGCGTCCCGATTCACTTTCCGTTTCTTTCGTCGTCATCATATCACTCTGGTCTTCAGTCGCTTTATGAATTCAACATTTCAATATCGATGCAATGTCGGTGTCGCCCGACTTCTTGCCTTTCAAGGCACAAAGATAGTGAAATATTTCTATTTTTCTTCAATCTTATGCATTTTTTTAACAGAATCTCTCATGCCATCCTTTTCCTCCCTCGTCTATCATCGTAAAAAACGTTATAAACAATTTGCCACTGCAACTCCATCCAGAGTCACAGGGGCATGTGTCAGGACCTTACACATTCGCTCGCCACACCTTCTATCTCCTCCACTACCCCACTGTCCTCCGTCAGATCCAAGAAAGCTTCTCTTAAATGAAGAAAAAACAAACCATTATTTGGATGTTAAAGAAAAAAAATCTATCTTTGCATGCAAATTGCCAACAATGATTCAGTACAGTATAGAACAACTATCAGAAGACAACTTCGAAAAACTTGTAGCCGACCTGTGTAAATACTGGTTTGGAGAAGGCATTCATTCCTACGCCAAAGGCAAAGATGCTGGCAGGGATTGTTATTTTGATGGTACCGCAAATTCATACCCATCAGAATCAAATCCCTGGTCAGGCAAAATAATCATTCAGGCCAAGCATACCACAGATCTAAATGCTTCATGTTCTGACAATGCTTTCTTTAGCAATCAAAGTAGCATTCTGAACAAGGAACTTGAAAAGATTAAGAATCTTATAGCTGAAGGTGAAAAGATTGATGGATACCTGATAGTCACCAATCGCAAACTGACTGGCGGGATCCATCCTGCCATTAAAAAACATATCGGGGACTCCCTATCTATAACCCAAGTCGACATTGTCGGAATAGAAGATCTTCAAATGCACATTTCATGTCACCCTGAATTGGTAAAAAGATACGGTCTTCTAAGCCATTTAATACCTGATAGGTTTTACGAGATAGATATACGTAATGTTATTCTGCTCTTTGCTAAAGATAGCACTTGGAAAAAAAGCATAGTTCCAGATAATAACAACGACCTCTCTTACATCGACAAAATTCAGAAAAACAAACTGAATGGCGTTGATGAAGCATATTTCGCTTCCATCAAAGATCATTCCTTGAAGTTCTTTGATAGTATCGATGACTTCTTGAAGGATCCCAGGAATTCAGAACTTCTTTATTTGTACGAAAATACCGTTTCTGACTTAAGAGGTTATATCCTGAAGAATCTTGAGCAACACAGTTTTACGCAGATTCTTGAGTCTATTATAGACGCTATCGCTGGTGAGCCTACTGATTCCGACATTTTTAGAAAACGGAGTCTGGTTCGCATATTTGTACATTACATGTATTGGAATTGTGACATTGGTGGAAAATCATAAAATCAAAGTAAATGCTTACACCTACAAAACATACCAACTTGGATTTATCAGTCCTCAACATTGGAGGAATTATTATCCAACAGTTATGTGCCTGCCCGATTCTGCCATACAATGAGCTGGAAGAGAAAGTTACATATTTGATGGGGGATTCTGTTAAGCCCATTTTCATGAATGCCCTTAGCTTTTTATTCCTTCTTGGGAAAATAAATTATAAGCCACAGACAGATGCAATAGAACTTTTTGAGAAATGAAACTTAAGCAATTATATTCTAATAGCAACACTTTCCACAATGTCAAGTTCAACGATGGGCTTAACGTAGTTTTAGGAAAAGTTTATCACAAATATGATAAGTTGAAGGACTCGCATAATCTGGGCAAGTCCACATTGATAGACATCCTGGATTTCATGCTGCTAAAAGATATAGATAAGGATCATATCTTTAAGAAATTCCATAAAGTCTTTCAGCATCATATATTCTATTTGGAAGTTCAGTTAAATAGCGGGACATTCCTTACGATAAAAAGAAGCGTGGCTGAATCTAATAAAGTTTCTTTCAAAGAGAATCATGCCTCTACCACTTGTAACAGTAATACAGTGTGGGATTTAAACGATATATCGCGAAGCAAGGCCGAGGAATGGCTTAATACAAAACTAGCCTTTGATGTCCTAACCGATTGGAAGTATAGAAAAACTATATCCTTTTTCTTAAGGACGCAGCGCGACTATCAACACGTTTTCCAGTTGGGTAAATTCCAGAATGGAAAACACAAAGACTGGAAGCCTGTAGTTTTCGAGCTGATTGGCTATAACAGCCAGTGCCTTAAGGACAAATACGAACTCGACCAAGAGATCAAGGACCTGAAAAGAACTGAGCAAGACATCAATAAGGAGATGGCTGTTCATGCCAGCGACTTTGATAAGATTAAAGGCATGTTAGAATTAAAGAAGGCAGAGCGCGACGAGATGAAAGAGCGTGTCGATGCCTTTAACTTCTATGCAGAAGAACGCTCATTAAATAAGAATCTTGTCGAAGATATAGAAAAACGAATCTCAGAGTTAAACTCGAGAGAATACGCATTGTCCTACGATCTTGAAAAGACCAAAGCATCAATCAAGAATATACCTGATTTCAATATAGAGCAATTAAAGAAAATCTATGAGGAAGTCAATATTTATTTCCCTGATTCAATGACTCGTGGATATGAAGAATTAGTAGATTTCAATAAAAAAGTCACTGAGGAGCGAAACAAATATCTGAAAGAACAAGCCGTCACTATCGACAACGAACTGCATTCTGTCAGAAAGCAGTTAGAACAATTAAATAAAGAGCGAAATAAGGTCTTGAGCGTTCTCCAAGACAAAGATACGTTCCACAAGTTTAAAGGCTACCAGATGAAACTTGCAGCTCTAGAGGGTGATATTTCTCGGCTAGAGTTAGAATTACACAATATCGATGCTGTTGCCAATCTCAACGAAAAGGCCGATGCTTTCAAACTGGAACAGAAAGAGGTGAGCAAAAAAATTGCTGCACAATTAAAAGCTACTGATAATGAAGTAGCAGTTCAGATAAAGCGAATCTTTAATGAGATTTTCCAAACCGTATTTGGCGTTAGTGCATTACTATATGTAAAACCAAATAAATCTGGTAATGTTGAGTTTATGGCAGATGTGGCAGAAACGCTTGATTCTGATGCTACAGCTGAAGGATTGGGCAACACCTATCTTAAAATGCTTTGTGCTTCATTCGACATTGCACTTCTAGCTTCGTATAGTTCCAACTCTTTTTTCCGTTTTGTTTACCATGATGGCATTCTCGAAGGTCTCGACAACCGTAAGAAAGAATTATTTATCACTCTGGTACGTTCTTTCTGCAAACGGTATAATATCCAATATATCTTCTCTTCTATCGAAGACGACATTCCTTCAGATATTCTCAAGAACTTCACAGCAGAAGAGAAATGCCTAGAGTTGAACGACAAAGATGACAGCGGAAAGCTCTTCGGCTTTAGCTTCTAGGGCTCTCTTTCCCCTATTTATCTGCGAGCCCGCCCCCATTGAGGCCAAAAAAGGAATCTGGCGAACTGCCAAATTCCTTTTACAATCTCCTTAATCATACTTCGCGACAGTCATCATTAGATGATCGCACTCTTTATCGTCTCAACGATGTACTTCACATCATCATCGCTGACGTATGGGCCTGCAGGCAAGCACATGCCAATCTTGAAGATTTCTTCAGAAACACCATTCACATAAGCAGGGGCTGAAGCATATACAGGCTGCTTGTGCATGGGCTTCCATACAGGACGAGCCTCAATCTGAGCCTGGTCCAAATATACGCGCAGAGCCTCAACATTGTCATTCGGCTGACAATCTGTGGTAGCTGATGAAGCAGCATGAATCACACCTGCTGCACCACCAACAGCACCCGTCACGATGGTCTTGTAAGCATTCTCCTGCCCCTTGATTTTCACCGACGGGTCCAAAGTTATCGTACACAACCAATAGTTACTGTCGTACTCAGGAATTTCTCTTCCGTCAGCCATCTTACATCTTACATCGGGCTGAGCATGTACCTTGATTCCTGGGACATCAGCAAGAAGTTCCTCGTACAACTTTTGAACCTTCTTATGATGTTCAATATGCTCAGCCGCTACCGTCATCTGACCGCGGCCAATACCTGCACAGATATTCGACATGCGGTAGTTATAGCCTATCTTCTCGTGCTGATAGTACGGATAGCTCTCACGGTACTGTGTCGCGTACATCATGATCTCGCGCCACTCGTCCTCGTTCTCAGTAATCAACGCACCGCCACCAGAAGTGGTAATCATCTTGTTACCATTGAATGACAGCACACCATACTTACCGAATGTACCCAGTACCTGACCGTTGAACTTAGAACCAAAGCCCTCAGCAGCATCCTCTACCACAGGAATACCATACTTATCAGCAATCTCCATGATGCGGTCAATCTTGTACGGCATACCATACAGAGCCACCGGAACAATGGCCTTGGGTTTCTTCCCCGTCTTGGCAATTCTATCCTTAATCGCCTCTTCCAACAACTCTGGATCCATATTCCATGTCTCGCGTTCAGAGTCAATGAACACCGGTGTAGCCCCCAGATACGTTATCGGGTGGCTCGATGCACAGAACGTAAAGCTCTGCACCAGCACCTCATCACCAGGACCGACGCCACATGCCAGCAACGCCAGATGCACCGCAGCCGTACCTGCACTCAGCGCCACCACTCGCTTTGATAACCGTGAACCATTAACCATTAACCCTTCACCGTTAACGAAGTTTTCGAGGTCTTTCTCGAACCCATTCACATTCGGTCCAAGAGGCACCACCCAGTTCGTATCAAATGCTTCCTAAATGTACTTCTGCTCGATACCTTCGTCGCTCATATGAGCCAGACAAAGATAAATTCTTTTTCTTTCTGCCATAATTCGTTATTTACATTACATTTATATTACAATTTCCTTCACCATTAACAGTGAACCATTCGCTCGGCTCTGCCGCTTTGCTCTGCAAAGAACCATGAACCATCAGTACGTCTCATCTTTGGTTGGATGTTTGTGGATAGGCACTTCCGTTCCAGGTTCCACGGCATTCAGGCAACCGAGGGAGCAGCGAGTGCAGAGCCATGCTCGCATGAGCTATGCCGAGTCGCGTCCGAGGTCGAGCATCGCTCAACCTGTAGAATCAATCCTTCTTCGGTATCATCAGTTTACGTAACGATTCTCTGTACCCTTCCTCAAATGGCGGATCATCATCAGGATAAATCCTGCGGTAATCCTCTTCCAAGCCATCCAGCATCTCCGCTATGAGCAACCATTTCTCCGCTGGTTGTCTCTTCACCTTCCGCTGGGTGAGGCGGTAACGCACTGCGACGTAAGCCTGATACAGAGCTATAACGTCACTTTACTAAAACGACTCTGCGTGTGACGGCCTACATGGGCCACGCAGAGCTCTCGCACAGATGCCTGTGCGATGCCATCAATGCCATCTTTGAGGATGGCCAAAAATGATGGAGTGAACTTGAATTGATTCATTGTTCTGCTTTTGTTTTATTGGTTAAACTTATTGTTAATTATGGCTTAAAAGCCATTAAAATTCCCTTATTTCGTGTCCGACATGTCGGTCACGCTTTCCATTGTGCTATGCCTGATTTTTCGTACCTTTACTGCGTCGACCGGCGACATGAATATTTCAAACGTAAAAATTTAAGAAATACAGTATGAATACACTTCATTTAGCATCCAACATCCTTCGGCTCCAGCCGAATGTGCGCAGCCTGTTGCGTAGCAACATCTGCTTATTATTAAAATCCGTTTGCGGCTCAGTGCCCGACATCTCCCATCACAACCGTAAGCTGCTGATGGACTTCACCGAGCGTCAGGCACAGTCGTTCTGTCTTGTGCTTTACATACTGCTCTCACGCTTCGACGATGAGCAGATCTGCGACTATCTCGACGGTCTTAAACACATGATAATCGATGAACGGCACCGCAAATGATCCCATCGAGGCCGAGCTGGCCCTGGCTGGCTCTGCCTCCGGGCTCAGCCCGAGTCTGTTAGAGTTAGAGAAGAACCGCATCACCTCCACGAAGGTGCTGCCTCCTATGGAGTTCCTTTTCTCGCTCTTCGACGAGCTGTGTTTTCCCCGCCGCGAGCTGGTGGCGTTCACCGGCCGTGCCAAGTCAGGTAAGACCTTCGTCATCTCTATCCTCATGACGCTCTGCGTCGCCCGCGAAATCCTCACCTTCAAGCGGATGGGTGGGGGGCACACAGATCTAACGGATAATAAATGTCACACAGATCTCACAGACCACACAGATTTTTCTTCGCCAGCGAAGAAAAAAGAATCCGTTGAATCCGTGTCATCCGTGGTCGGAAATAAGCCCCTTCGTGTTCTCTGGTACGACACCGAGCAATCCGACAACTCCACCCAGGACATCCTTGTCAACCGCATCATCCCCCTGTTCCACAGGACCATGGGGCCCGACGAGCCCTTCCCCGAACACATGTTCGACATTTTCAATGTCCGTAATGTAGACCGTGCCAACCGCGAAGCCTATTTCTTAGAGGCCATCGAGCACTACAGGCCCGATCTGGTCATCCTTGACGGCATCCGCGACCTTGTCAGCGATATCAACGATGGTACCGTGGCACAGGATATGATGGAAAAACTGATGAAGACCGCGCAGGCCTTCAACTGCTGCATTGTATGCGTGCTCCATCAGAACAAGTCGGGCGACAGTCGCGACCCGCGAGGCTGGTTGGGCACCGAGCTGCTCAACAAGGCCTACGATGTCTTTGCCACCGAGAAGCTCCAGCCGCAGCGCATCTTCAAGCTCGAACAGCTCTACACCCGTAAGTACGACATCGAGCAGTGCCTTTATTTCACGGTCGATGACGAGGGTCTGCCCTGTGTCACCGAGGCACCTCCTGCCCCTACGTATATCTCGCAGGACGGCTCACCATGTGGTGAGGAGCGCCCCTCGCTCAACGATGATTACGTCATCCACTACAACAACGGCTCGTGGGAGATTGATGTGGCACGCCTGTTCACCGATGCCTTCAAAGGCTACGAGACGCTTACCGGTGCTGCCCTGCGCTTCTCGGTGATGAACCTGGCACATATCGCCACCCGTAGCTTGTATAACAACAGTCTGGATAAAGCCATGAAGATGAACCTGATGACCAAGAGCTTCGACTCCAAGAAGCGTGTCATCTATCGCCTCAACGTGCCTGAGCCTCCAAAGCCCGAAGCCCAGCAGCAAGACCTATGGAAGGATGGTGCCCCCTTCTGAGGCCTCCCCCAAGATTGGAGTACTCCTTTACAGGAGTACGTAAATCTTTGGGGGTCTGAGGCCTCCCTCGACGCCCCTATTTCGTCACACAGAAATCACAGAAACCACAGATTAATTTATCTTGTTATGTCACACGGAAATCACAGAAATCACGGAAATTGTCTTGTGGTTCTTAAAACATCAAAAAACTCGAAAGAGACGAAAAAGGCTTTCTTTCAGATGACAATCATCACGATGATTGCTTTGTTCTCGAACAAAGGTTGGTGCTATTTGAAAGCATCTTGAAAGTACACTTTCAGAAGTGCTTTTAAAAAACTCATCATCTGAAAGAAACTACCGCTCTTTAATTCGTGAAATTCGTGCAATTTGTGTTCCAAAAGAATTAATGAAAAATTAATGTCCAATTAACGGTAATTCGTGTTGAACAGAAAAATCCGTTTCATCCGTAAAATCTGTGTTCGTATTATGAAACTGAAAGATTTACTTACAAGAACATCGCTGAAGGCGATTGGCCGTACACTCGGACTGGATGTCCGTATGGTCGATGGCCACTTGCAGATCCGCGAGTTGATGCCTCACCCACTCTGGGCGCTGCGCCTAAGCTCTAAGAGCTGTTTCTGTCGCGCTGTAGTACTAACCGGTATGCTCACCCACCGCCAGATGGTACGCGCAGCATGGCGCTACCGCCTTGGCCGTTCCAAGGATGATGCCGTTATCTATTGGCAGATAGACCAGCTGGGGCAGGTTCACGATGGAAAACTGATGTGGTATGGTCCCGACTGTCACCGTCTGAAGAACCGTAACGCCTCGTGGGTCATGTTTCTCCTGAAGAAGCACTATGGCATCCCTCAGACCGCCTTCCAGCCCACCCACGTCTTCTTCGGCACCCATCTATTAGCGAACACGCGCTCGAGCTTTGCTCGCTTGCTACCGAAGGGACGCAAGAATCTCACTAATCCTACGAATCATTCGTGCAATTCGGGCAATTTGTGTTCAAAAAATAAATCCGTGTTTAAACATAGACCCGTGGTATGCATTGTGGAAGCAGAGAAATCTGCTGTCATCCTCTCTGAGCTCTATCCCCAGTACATCTGGCTAGCCGCCGGAGGCATGAACGAAGTGCAAGTCAATAAGTTCATCCCCTTACAATACTACCGCGTCATCCTCTGTCCTGACACCGATCCCGAAGGGCGTGCCTATAAGACTTGGTACAACGCCGCCCAGGATGTCATGCGTTCCTTCTTCTGGCCCAAGCACAATCCTATCCGCGTCTCTCCCTTCCTGGAGCTCCATGCCACCGAGGAACAGAAACAGCGGAAAATAGATTTAGTTGACTTTATATTTGAAGTCTGCGATTCAGCGAGAACAGTGTCATGCTCGCATGAACACTGTCGAGCGCAAGCAGACTCGACCGAAGGTCAACACGGATCGCTCGGATCTAACGGATAATTTAATCTGTGTCAATTTGTAAAATCCGTGGTCGTTTATATTCAGCCTACATTCGCATCGAATTCAGCGCAAATTCACCTCGAATTCAGCGTGCAAACCCTTTCAATATAGTAACTCTATGAATACGTTTAAGATTAAATCCTACGGTAAATCAGAATTCGCCTGGCTGATGTTTCCCGATATGAAGGATCCCAGTGCAGCCCAGGACAAGCTCCTTCGTTGGATCAAGAAAGACCCGCGCTTTCATAAGCGCATCTTGCGTCTTGCCAACTCCAAGGATGATAACGAATATACCAAAGAGCAGATTAAACTCCTGATTGATAAGTTCGGAGAACCCGGAGAGTACGACGATTACTGACCACTGAGCTCTTTTTATTCTGAACACGGATCTCTCGGATCCAACGGATATTTTTAGAAGAAAGACTTATCCGTGTATATCTGGTAGATCCGTGGTCGTTTTATTTTTATTCTGAACACGAATCTCTCGGATCCAACGGATATTCTTAGAAGAAAGACTTATCCGTGTATATCTGATAGATCCGTGGTCGTTTTATTTTTATTCTGAACACGGATCTCTCGGATCCAACGGATATTCTTAGAAGAAAGACTTATCCGTGTATATCTGGTAGATCCGTGGTCGTTTTATTTTTATTCTGTGTTCGTCTAGAGGACAATCCTTTCCTTTTCCAGTTCATCGGAACATCCGAAGTTGTAGAGTAAACCAAGCTTATAGCCTGTGGCGTGAAGATAATTATAGACCTGAGACCGGTGAGCATCATCAAGCTCGCTTACCGCCTTCAGTTCTACAATTATCTTTCCATAGCATACGAAGTCTGCTTTGTAAGTTTGTTTCAACTCTACACCATCGTAGTTAATCTTTAGTTCTTTTTCGCGCTCATACGGAATATTTCTTCTCTTAAACTCAATCTCCAGCGCTTCCTGATAAACCGCTTCAAGGAACCCAAATCCAAGCTTATTATAGACATGGAATGCTGCTCCGTTTATGGCGTATGTTAGGTCACTATATAATAACATATCTTTTTATTTGAACACGGATGACTCGGATTGAACGGATTTTTTATCCGTGTATATCCGTTATATCCGTGTTCGTTTTAAATTTATTCTGTGGTTGTTTATTCAAACAATATTAATAACGCTTCTATCGATTCTTTATTGTTTATTCGTTCGATTAGTGCGATTTATAATAACATATCTTTTTATTTGAACACAGATGACTCGGATTGAACGGATTTTTTATCCGTGTTATCCGATATATCCGTGTTCGTTTAAAAATAATTTGTGTTTTTGCCGTCACCTGCCGTCATTCGCCGTATTCTGCCGTTATCTGCCGTCAGTGGCCCTTTTCAGATGTTGTACCTTTGTACTTGCATTCCGGATGCATTAACTTTCAACTTTCATCTTTCAACTTTACAAAAATGCCCGTACTAGTAAAAGTAACTCAAAACAACAACGAGAAGACGGCAGCCTTCGGCAAGTGGTATGGCCGCGTGGTCTCTACCAAGACCATGAGCTACCAGGAGCTCTGTAAGCACATGTCTGAGCACAACTCAGTCTATGGCGAAGATGTCTGCCTCGGCGTTGCCAACAAGCTGCAGAACTGTATGCTTGAGCAGCTTCTCGAGGGTAAGAAAGTCCAGTTCGGCGAACTCGGCACCTTCTACCTCTCTGTCAAGAGCACCGGCACCCTGAAGGAGTCCGACTTCAACCTCGGCGCCAATATCCAGGGGCTGTACCTCTGCTTTGCCCCCAGCCGCACTGATGTGAACAACCTCTCATCGAAGATGCTGAAGAAGAAAGCCGCCTTCATGAACATCAAGGACCTGATTGAAACCACCAAGAAGTCTTCTACTTCTGGCTCTTCAGAGAGCAGTTCCAACTCTGGTTCGAATTCTGGAACCAATGGAACTAATGTAACCTCTGAAACTGGAGGCGACAACTCAGGCGGCTCTGGCAACAGTGGCTCTGGTGACAACACCGGAGACAACTCTGGCGGTGGTGGCACCGACCCATCGGGAGGCAACATGGACTAGGAGATGTCTGATGGAAGATGGCTGATGTCTGA
>Ga0310691_10002824_pt1 | contig 22044 bp, 17 predicted proteins | sample 176DNAGHGlowgp2_FD_203887 | JGI IMG/M metagenome (GOLD analysis project Ga0310691, IMG submission 203887) | Sheep rumen microbial communities from Palmerston North, Manawatu-Wanganui, New Zealand - 1766 DNA GHGlow gp2 (v2) (version 2) | ecosystem: Host-associated > Mammals > Digestive system >...
TGGAGTCTGTGGTATAGACATTGGCCCAGATCTTCCCCTCAATCCACTCCAGTTCATTCAGGTAACGAACCGGGCGGCCGTTCAGGGTCACGGACAGTTTCCGGAGCAGTTTCAGGTCTTTGTCCAGAAAATACAGCGTGGCGCTGCCGTCACTGGCGATGAGTTGTTTCCCGTCCGTAGTGAGGCCCCAGCCCTCCCGGGGATAGCCGACCGTGGATTTGTACTCCAGCGTAGCGGCATCGTAGCGGAAAGCCACCTTGTTGGTCCAGGTAAGGACGTAGAGTTCTCCGTCCAGGATGGCCGAACCCTCTCCGAAATACTTGCGGTTCAACTTTTTAAGCATCTTCGGCTCTCCGGAGGAAAGGTCCACGGTCCGGATGGTGCTCTCCCCGTACTGCCCCGTGGTCTCATAGAGGATTCCGTCGTGGAAAAAGAGCCCCTGGGTATAGGCATCCGTGCGGTGAGGGTATTCCTTCACCACCTTCAGCCGATATTCCTTCACCTGCGCCTCGGAACAGGCGCAGATGGTAAGGCCCAGTATCAGAATCCAAAGTTTTCTCATGGCTCCGCTTTCTTGATTTTGCGCACCGGGTCGCAGGTGAGGCCGATCCCCAGTTTGTTGAAGGTCTTGCGGTCCACCTCGCTGAGCATCACGGTAGAGTGTACCTGTGCGCCCGACAGATTGGGCAGTTGTTCCAGCGCCAGCCGGCAGTTCTCGTCCAGACGGCCCATCATGGAGATGGCCACCAGCACCTCGTCCGTGTGCAGACGGGGATTGTGTCCGTGCAAGTATTCCACCTTGAGTTTCTGGATGGGCTGTATCATGGTCTGCGGAATCAGTTTCACATTATGGGCGATACCCGCCAGGTGCTTGATTGCATTCAAAAGCAGTGCCGCACTGGGGCCCAGCAGCGGACTGGTTTCCCCGGTCAGGAGGGTTCCGTCGGCCAGTTCGATGGCTGCGGTGGCCTTCTGGGCCTTTTCCAGGCGCTCGCGGGCCGCCACGGTGCATTTCCGGTCGTTCACCGTAATCTTGGCCCGTTTCATCACCAGGGCGATTTTATTCACTTCCTCCTCCGTGGCCTTTCCGTCGGCAAAATTGCAGAGCGAGGTGAAATAACGGCGGATGATTTCCTGCCGGGAAGCCTCGCAGCAAACCTCGTCATCGCTGATGCAGTAGCCGATCATGTTCACGCCCATGTCCGTGGGCGATTTGTAGGGGGCTTCCCCGTAGATATCCTCGAAGAGGGCGTTCATCACCGGGAAAATCTCGATGTCGCGGTTGTAATTCACCGCCGTTTCCCCATAGGCGTCCAGGTGGAAAGGGTCGATCATGTTCACGTCTTCCAGGTCGGCCGTCGCGGCCTCGTAGGCCAGGTTCACGGGATGGGTGAGCGGGAGGTTCCAGACAGGGAAGGTCTCGAACTTGGCATAACCGGCCTTGACGCCCCGTTTGTTCTCCTGGTAGAGTTGGCTCAGGCACACGGCCATCTTGCCGCTTCCGGGACCGGGCGCCGTGACCACCACCAGGGGCCGGGTGGTCTCCACATAGTCGTTTTTCCCGAAACCGTCATCCGAATCGATCAGGGTCACGTTCTGCGGATACCCTTCGATGGTATAGTGGTAATAGACCTTGATTTCCATCTTCTCCAGGCGCTTGCGGTAGGCTACGGCACTGGCCTGGCCGTTGAAATGGGTAATGACCACGCTGCTCACGCAGAAACCGCGGGACATGAACTCGTCGCGGAGCCGCAGCACGTCCACGTCATAGGTGATGCCCAAGTCGCTGCGGACCTTGTTTTTCTCGATATCCACGGCGCTGATGACGATGACAATCTCCAGATCGTCCTTGAGTTGGGTGAGCATCTGGAACTTGCTGTCGGGTTCGAAGCCGGGGAGGACGCGGCTGGCGTGATAATCGTCAAACAGTTTGCCGCCGAACTCCATGTAAAGTTTGTCGCCGAAGGTAGCGATGCGCTGTTTGATGCGTTCCGATTGGATTTTAAGGTACTTTTCGTTGTCGAACCCGTATTTCATAAGGCAGTGGAAGGTTTTCGTAAATACGGGGTACAAAAGTACGCTTTTTTTCTAAAAGAACACAAAAAAATTTGCCGGCAGTCACAAAAAAGACGGGAGCGCCCCTACTCTTTGTAATCGAAATAAGCGAAGGAAGCCTTCCCCCCGACGGCATACAGGCCGATGGTAACCCCCGTGAAGCCGCCGACCACCTCCGTGCTCAGCAGCGAGGTATCCAGGGTGCCCACTTCCCGGCCGTCTGCAAAGAATCGGTACAGAAGGCCGTCCGACGAACAGCTGAGGGAAAGGAGGGTTTCCCCGGGGCCTACCGGAACTTCTCCCAGACAGGCTTTTACCCCCTTCAGTTCCAGCCGGAGGACGGCTTTCCGCCCCTGCACGCCCAGGGTCACAAAGCCCGTATGGTCCTGATAGACGACCAGGCCGGCCTCTCCGGAAGAGACCTTCGCGAGCGTCTGCACCGTAACGGAAGGGCTTTCCTGCCGGACCGCCACCAGGCTGGGATGGTCATTGGCCGATAGCGGAGCGGCGCCGGTGAGGGTGAGCACGCCTCCGCACGTGTGATAGCGGCTCGAATCCGGATTCTGGACATAGAGCCACTCGGGGCCGAGGGAGGGCTTGTCAAACTCTTCACGCCACTGCCGGGGGCGCGGCGCTGCCGCCGTCCAGGAAGCCGGGACGCCGAATTGAGCCTCGACGGGATTGCCGCCGTTGATGACCGGCCAGCCGTCCTCCCAGGTGACGGGAGCAAGGAAGGTCTCGCGGCCCAGGTGATGGAAGTCACCGCCGTAGCGGCGGTAGGCCAGAAACACCACCCACCAACTTCCGTCCGGGGCCTGCACAAAGTCCCCGTGACCGGTTCCCTGAATCTGTGAATGCTGACCGGCCTGACGGCAATGGGTGAAGATGGGATTGGCGGGATTGGACTCATAGGGGCCGTAAATGTTCCGGCTGCGCGCCACGGTGAGCCCGTGGGCCATCTCCGTCCCCCCTTCGGAAATCAGCAAGTAGTACCAGCCGTCCTTTTTGTAAAGATGGGGACCTTCGGGATAACGGCCGCCCGTTCCGCGCCACAGCAGGCGGCTCTCGGTGAGTTGTTCGCCCGTCAGCGGATCGATTTCGCAGAGATGGATGCCGCCGGTCGGGTTGGACACGAAATAGCACTTCCCGTCCTCGAACAGGAAAGAGGGGTCGATGCCGCCCTGTTTCAGCGGGAGAGGGTCGGACCAGGGGCCGGACGGGTCCTTGGCCGTGACGAAGAAGTTCCCGCCGCCGGTCACGTTGGTGGTTACCATGTAGTACGTCCCGTCGTGGTACCGGATGGTGGGGGCGTAGATTCCCCCGCAGGAATCGGCCCTTCCCAGCGGCAACTGGCTTTCCCGCTCAAGGACGTTGCCCACCTGCTCCCAGTTTACCAAGTCTCTGGAATGAAAGACAGGCACGCCGGGGAAATACTGGAACGATGAATTCACCAGGTAGTAATCCTCCCCTACCCGGCAGACGGACGGGTCCGGATGGAATCCCGCAATCACGGGGTTCCGGATCAGCAGCGTATCGGCGGGAACGGAGACCCCGCTTCCGCCGGCTGTCTGCTTGCAGGAAACGGACATGGCGGCTATCACCGCCGCAGACACTAGGGCGGCAAGGGCAGGAGAAAAACGGTGATTCATGATTCTGGTATTTGAATGGTTTTTCAAAAATAATCATTCCGTTCCTGATTAGCAAACAAGTTCTTCAATATCATCCGAATTATCCCGGCAGCCATATAGGATTATCTCCAAGAAATTGCTATTTTCCTGTCTTTGACACTTTTTTTTCTTAAAGAATGAAAATTATTTTGCCGATATTTGCAAAAACAAAACGCTATGCGACCCTTTCCCGCCCTCTTTTTCGCCGCCGTTCTCATTGCCTGTGAAACCGTTACCGTACCGCCCCTGGTGGAGATTCCCGGCACGGAAGGCCTGAGGATGGGCACGACGGAAATCACCAATGCCCAGTACGAGGCCTTCGCCCCCTCCCACAAGGCCCTCAGAGGATATAAAGGCTTTTCAAAGGCCGATGACGAAGCCGTCATCTTGGTCTCCTGGGACGAAGCGAACGCGTACTGCGAATGGCTGTCCCGCAAGACCGGGCGGCACTTCCGCCTGCCCACCGAGGCCGAATGGGAGTTCGCCTGCCGCGCTGGGACCACAACCGCCTACAACACCGGGGAAACCTTCCCCGAAGAGCAGTGGAAGGTGCAGAAAAATACGCGGGACAAGGAGCCCGTGAGCCTGCAGGTGGCGCAGTTCGCTCCCAATGCCTGGGGCCTGTACGACATGCACGGCAACGTGGAAGAATGGTGCCTGGATGCCTGCTCGTCATCCCGGGCCCTCCCCTCCCTGTCATCCCCGTCATCCCCGGCTCCGACCGGGGATCTCCGCGCTGTCCGCGGGGGCTCCCACAATACTCCCGTAGAGTTCCTCCGCAGCGACAGCCGCAGCGCCTCGCTTCCCGAAGACCGTTCCGTCCTCCTTGGATTCCGCATCGTGGAACCGTCCCCTGCCCGGGAAAAATCCCAGGGTCAGGCAGGCAGCATCGGCCCAGTGTTCCGGGAGCCCGTCCCGTATGTGATTGAGCCGGTGGACGGAACGCCGTTCTATGCGCACAACCACCAGCCGGCCGTCACCTGGACCCCGGAAGGCACCCTCCTCGCCATCTGGTTCTCAACCCAGGCCGAGGCCGGCCGGGAGATGGTGGTCCTGCAGTCGGAATTCGACGGAGAGAGATGGACGCCCGCCACCCTTTTCTGCAAAGTTCCCGGACGCAATATGACCGGCAGCGCCCTTCTGACGCTGGAGAGCGGAGAGATTCTCCATTTCCAGGGTGTCGGGGACGCCGGAGAATGGAAAGACCTGGCCCTCGCCACAAGAAAACGTGACCTTGGCGGCCACTGGTCTCCCCTGCGCTATATCGAACCGGAGCACGAAGTGCGGCATCAGGTAATCGCCGGCCCCATCGTTACCCGTGACGGCCGCATCCTTCTTTGCTGCGACGCCGGGCCGGACGGAGAAGCCGGCACTTCCCTCCATATATCGAAGGACGGCGGAAAAACGTGGAAAGACACGGGCAGTACCATCGCCGGCATCCACGCCGGCATCGTGGAACGGGCCGACGGTTCCCTGATGGCCTTCGGCCGGGGCAATTCCATCGAAGGCCATATGCCCTGCAGCGTTTCCCGGGACGGCGGATACACCTGGGAATACTCCCCTACGGAATTCCCTCCCATCGGAAGCGGGCAGCGCCTGGTCCTCAAGCGTTTGCAGGAAGGGCCGCTAATGCTCTGTTCCTTTGGAGCGGAAGGCCTTTTCGCCGCCCTGAGCTATGATGACGGAGCCTCCTGGCCCGTGAAGAAACTCCTCACGGACGGAGTGGAACGCACGCTGGACGGCGGAGCCTGGACCGGCTCCTTCACCATGGATTCCACCCACGCGGAGCCCAAAGGGTACCTCTGTTGTACGCAGTCTCCGGACGGCATCATCCACCTTCTGAGTTCGCGCGTACACTACCGCTTCAACCTGGAATGGCTCCGGCAGTAGGATTTATCGGCCAAAAAGCGTATATTTGTAGGATTTGAAAATATTAAACACTCAATAATTATGGTTAATGTAGATATCAAAGGCTGCGCTTCCTTCATCGAGCCCGCCAAGTATGATGCTTTTGTAAACAAGGCCCTGGATGCTTTCGACGTACTGGAAAGCGAGAAAGGCGCCGGCAATGATTTCCTGGGATGGAAACATCTTCCATCCGAGGTTTCGGCTTCCATCCTCGAAGACATCGACGGCATCTGCCATCTCTGGAAAGAGAAGGGCGTGGATCTGGTGATCGCCATCGGCATCGGCGGCAGTTATCTGGGTGCCAAGTGCGTGATTGAGGCCCTGAGCCACAATTTTGCCAAACAACTCAAGCACAAGGACGCTCCCGAGGTGGTCTTCGCCGGCAACAACCTCTCCGAGGAATACCTGGCCGAACTGATGGACCTGGCCGCCGAGCGCAACGTGGCCTGCATCGTCATTTCCAAGAGCGGCACCACCACGGAACCGGCCGTGGCCTTCCGCATCGTCAAGCAGTTCATCGAAGAGCGCTACGGCAAGATTGACGCCGCGCAGCGCATCGTCGCCATTACCGACGCCACCAAAGGCGCCCTCAAAACCCTTTCCACCCAGGAGGGTTACAAGACTTTCGTCGTTCCCGACAACGTGGGCGGCCGATTCTCCGTCCTTACCCCGGTCGGCCTGCTGCCCATCGCCGCCGCCGGAATGGACGTCAAAGCCCTTCTGGAAGGGGCCCGCAAGGCCGAAAAGGCCCTCGCGGTGAAATCGGCCCAAAACCCGGCCGTGGTGTATGCCGCCATGCGAAACCTCCTCTTCTCCGAATACGGCAAGAGCACGGAAATCCTCGTGAACTACAATCCCAAACTCACCTATGTGGCCGAATGGTGGAAACAGCTTTACGGTGAATCCGAGGGCAAGGACGGCACCGGCATCTACCCTGCCAGCGTCAACAACACCGCCGACCTTCACTCCATGGGGCAGTTCATCCAGCAGGGAACCCGCATCATGTTCGAAACCGTCCTCCACGTGGAGAAATCCTGCCGCAGCATGGTCATCGGCTCCGATGAGCAGAATCTGGACCAACTCAACTTCCTTGCCGGCAAGCATGTGGAGCACTGCAACCACATGGCCGAACTGGGCACCCGCCTGGCCCACATCGACGGTGGCGTTCCCCAGATGACGGTCTCCATCGAAACCCTGGATGCGGAGCACCTGGGAGCCCTGCTGTACTTCTTCGAGTTCGCCTGTGGCGTCAGCGCCTATACCCTGGGCGTGAATCCGTTCAACCAGCCGGGCGTCGAGGCCTACAAGAAAAACATGTTCGCCCTGCTGGAGAAACCCGGTTACGAAGAGGCTACCCAAGCCATTCGCGCCCGAATTCAATAATGCGTAAACTACTGATTCTCATGACCCTGTGCGTTGCTGCGCCCGTATTCGGGGCGCAGCCGCCCGAGGGTCGGCATACCCTCCGCATGGGCTGGGGAGACATGCTGTTCGAAACGCTGGCTTTCCATTCCACCGTCAGCGGCACCTATCCCTCCCCCGAATCCCTGCCCGCCACATTTTTCCGCGATGAAAAGTACGGCTTCGGCTACACCGGCCACTTCTACGCCGAATACCTCTACCGCTGTTCCCGGGTGGTGAGCGTGGGCATCCAGGCCGACGCCGAGGGCATTTTCTGGAAAGAGGGCCGTTTCGACCGCTATCACAAACTCACCGGGGCCGAAGTGGCGGTACGCAACTGGGACGTCGTGCTCATGCCCACCGTCCGCTTCACCTGGCTCAGGCGCCCCATGGTGCGCCTCTATTCGGGGCTGGGCGCCGGCGCCGTCTTCGCCTTCGACAACCGCAGGCAGTTCAAGGCGGGATTTGCCGTGAACTTCAACTGGATTGGCCTCGAAATCGGGAAAGGGCACTGGGGCGGCAATGTGGAACTGGGCATGCTCAATTCCCTTTCCGACCCCTATCACATTTACCAGGCGGGCTCACGCCTGATTTCGTTCGGCGCATATTACAAATGGTAGGATTATGAAACGAAGTCTTTTTCTGACGGGCCTGATGTGCCTAATACTGGGCGCTTGCCGGCATCCCGAAGTGGAGGTGGTTGACTTTGACACCTTCCACCCTACCATGGTATCCAGCAGCGACATTCTGGTCGGCGGTGACCTGAACCCCGAAATCCGCTTCATGGAAACGGAAGACGACCCCCGGACCAAAGTGGCGTCCATCGCGGCGATCGATCTGGTGAAAGAGTTGCTGGGCACCATCGAAAGCAACCGGCTCACGCACATCGCCGGCACTTACCAGGGGCACGACATCGACGGCTCCCCCATCACCCTATCCGGGAAAGTGCTTTTGCCCGCCAAGGGGAAAATCAAGAATATGCTCATCGTGAGCCATTTCACCATCGGCGCCAATTACGAGTGCCCGTCGGAAAGTTTTCCGCTGGAGGGAATCCTTGCCGGAAAGGGCTATGCCGTCGTCATCGCCGACTATATCGGTTTCGGTGTCACCAAAGACCGCATTCACCCGTATATGCACGTGGAGAGCACGGCCCGCAGCGTCGTGGACATGGCCCTCGCTGTGAAACCCTATCTGGAGCATATCGGCCGGGCACCGGAAAGCGACGAGGTAATACTGCTGGGCTATTCCCAGGGTGGCTCCACCACGCTGGGGGTCATGGACATGATCCAGGACGAATGTGAAGCCCTGCTTCCCATCAAGGAAGTATATGCCGGCGGAGGCCCGTATGATCTGGCCGCCACGTTCGACATTTCCATGCTCGAAGACCTGACCGGCATTCCCTGCGCCATTCCCATGATTGTCCAGGGAGTCAACGAAGGAGAGCACCTGGGACTGGATATTGCCGATTTCTTCAAACCGGTCCTCCTGGAACACTACAATGAATGGATCAATTCCAAGAACTATACGGTGAAACAGATCAATCTCCTGATGGATGCCGACTCCGTCAGCGACCTGATGACCGACGTGGGGCGTGACAAGAAGAATCCGCAGACCGCCCGCCTGTACAAGGCGCTCATGGGGAATTCGGTGCTCAACTTCTCCCCCCGCCATCCCCTTCATTTCTTCCACAGCACGCAAGACTCCACCGTTCCCTTCATCAACGGTCAAAAGGCCGAAGAATACTTCAAGGGAACGGACATCACCTTCGATTTCGGGGAGTACGGGGTGCACAGCGCTGGCGCCGTCCGCTTTATCTTCAACACATATAAGCGATTGTAAATGAAACGTTTTCTGTTATTTATCGGCATCACGGCGCTCTTGGCCTCCTGTGCGAAGGACAGGGCCACGTCGGAAAGCGAATTCCGGACAGAACTCACCTACGTGGGTGGTTCCCGCGTCCGTATCACCGTTGCGGCCATGAACAGGGAAGCGTACTACTCCTATCTCCAACTCAGTCCGCAGGAAACGCATTATACGGCATCGGCCAGGGAAGCCATCGACGACAACGTCAAGCAATGGGAAGAAGCCGTCACCTATTTCAAGTCGGGCTCCTTTACCGATGCCTACTGTTACCGGGGAAGCCGGCAGTTCACATTTACCGGCATCGGCAGCGACACCGACTATCGCTTCATCCTGTTCCAGATACATCCCAAAACCCACAAACTCATCGGAGAGCCGGTGGAAATTTTCTATCATACCCGGTCCATTCCCCGACGGGATCTGACCTTTGACGTGGAAACGGAAGGCGGCGCCCTCCACATCACGCCATCCGACCCGTCCCTCACCTACTTTTGGGACTACGAACTTTCCGACAGCATCGCCGACAACTATTTCTTTCCCCATACCTATTTGTACAACCTGGCAGGCATGTACTACGAGTACGGTTTCCTTGACAGCGAACTGTCCAAAGGCGCCGACTTCCTGGACTTCAGCCTGGACGACAGAATCATACCGGATCAGGAGTACACGCTGGTCATCGCCGGTTGTGAAGAGGCCGAATTCACCACGCGCCCCGTACAACTCCGCTTTATCTGGAACGGACAGGATCACGTGGAAGTGGTGGAAGGGCTGCGCGAAAGCGGAATCATTTAGCGGGGTATCGGTTTTTTTTCGTACCTTTGCCGACGGAATGGCAGGACGATCTGTCGCGGGGCTCCGGCCCTGAGGAAAGTCCGCACAGGAAAGGGCACCCGGCTGTGGAAAGCACAGTAGGGAGTAATCTTTAAACAGCGTAACAGAAAAGAACCGCCGGAGTTTTTCTTTTTTTTCTCCGGTAAGGGTGAAAACGCGGGGTAAGGGCCCACGACGCTGCATGGCGACATGCCGCGGGTACGCTGCCCGGGCCTGCAAGACCAAATATACCGGCAGTCGAGGGCGGCCCGCCTGATGCCGGGGGGTAGGTTGCGAAGATAAATGACAGATTCAAAAACAGAAAGCGGCTTACGGCCCTGCCATTCCTTTTTTATCCTATACTTGTTACTCTGTTTGAAAAGATGGGAAACTCCAAAATCCTCTGCATTTCTTTCCTGCTGCTACTGACGGCCTGCGGTCAAAAGGCGGTTATGAGCAATCTCTCTCAGATTGAGTCATTCATGGAAGTTCATCCGGACAGCGCACTGACAGTTCTCCGGGAAATCGACACCACCACCCTGCGAACCAGGGCGGTCAAGGCCAAGTATTCCTTGCTCCATGCCATGGCACTGGACAAAAACTACATTGACACGGCCGATACCCGCATCATCCAGCCTACCGTAGATTATTATGAACGGCACGGAAGCAATGAGGAGCGTCTGAAGGCATTGATGTACCAAGGAACAGTGCTGCAGAATGCTGGATTATATAATCAGGCGATAGTCTCTTTGGGACAAGCGGCCGAACTATCAGATGGCATAAATGACCCCAATCTAAAGGGAGTTCTTTACTCAAAGATGGCCGAGATTTTCTACAAGTCACAGGAATATGTACAGTCTAACGACTATTTGGACAAAGCAGTAGAGTGTTTTGAAACCAGCCATAGGCCGGACCAACGGACACTTGCCTTATTAATGAAAGCCAACAATCTCCTTCAGTTAACGGATTGGGACGCGTCAGAAACAATCTTGAACAGTATTCTATCCAGCAGCCCGCTCACCGATAAGCAAAAAGGGTTTGCCGAGGGATTATATGCCATGGTAACCTTATACAATCCCTCTCTTTCAGACACACTCGCATACCGCCATTTTAAAAAGGCGATTGCATTCAACGGTTCTTTAGGAGATACCAACCAGTATTGCGCCTATGCTTATCTGTTAGGCATTTTAGGAAATAGAGAAGAATCTGACATGCTGTTCGAAAGAATCGATCTTTCTGATCATCAGAACAAATACGCATATAATTATTGGAAGCATCGGCTATATATGCATTGCGGGGACTTTAAACAAGCATATTATTCTCTTTGGGTTGCCCGTCATATCGTAGATTCGCTGAGTGTCATTAATCATTCACTGTCTGCCGCCAATGCACAGAGGATACAAATGGAATCCATGGTGGCTCAAAGGCAATTAAAGATTCAAAATCTCAGAGAAACGATTCTGTCTATGCTCTTTATCGCAGTTCTTTTGTCTGCTATTGTATTTATTCTTTTTTCCAAAAGAAAAAGAATGGCCATTGAGGAGCGTAATAGAATGGAAATCGTTATTGAACACTTAAGACACGAAATTGATGGAATCAAGCTAGAAAAAGCAGAACTTGTCAAAGAAAGGACTAAGGCAAGATTCAAAGAATTAGTTTCCTTATACGAAGATGTTTATCATCGCCTTGTCATTGATGAAAGTCTCACGAAAGAAAAAGCATATGAGATCATCAATACCCGGACAAAGATTCTGGGAGACAACGAAGAAGCTCAAATGGAATTTGAGAAAGCATTGAATCAAGAAGCCGACAATGTCATGGCACGCTTCCGTACTGATTATCCAGATCTTAAACCGGAAGAATACCGCTTAGCCAGTTTGATTTTTGCAGGATTCGACAACACGGCCATCATGATAATCATGGGAATCAACTCCTTGGAGTATACCAGAGTCAAGAAAAACCGCTTAAAAAACAGAATCCAGAGGCGAGCGACACCTATCGCAGACACTTATCTCAGGTTTTTCAAGTAACAAATCCATACGCTGCACCGTAACAGAATGCGATAGCCTCCCTTGATCAATTCATCTGATAATCAAGATATTGCACATACACCAACACATATGCTTTCAAAAAAACGTAACAATCGCACAATTGTTACGTTTTTTTTCATCCACCACCTGCATTTATTGACTATTTTTACGTCAAACAAATGCCTGTCTACTATGCTGAAACGACTAATTTTTCTTCTATCATGTTCACTCAGAATAATTCTAATCTCACCCAAAATGAAAACTATTATACCCTATGGATTGCGAGCTCTCTTTATCGGGATTGTAACTGTTTCGGCCTTCTCATGTACCAAAATCGAGTATGATTTGGATCATATTGAGGGAAAATGGATTGTGACTTCCACAAAAGGAAAGATGATATTAGGGCTCGCTTCTCTTTTCGAAGTCAATGATACAGTTCGGTTTATGAACGGAAACAAATCACCGTTATTATTTGTTTCACGCCCCGGAGAGATTATAAGATATGATGAAATAATGAATCTTCACTATACTGAGAAACATAGTTATCGCATCCATGAAGACAGGCTATCTTGTGACATCTGGGATGATCAAATTCTAGAACTCCAAGAAGCGAAAAAGGAACGAATTGTGTTCAGATTGCGAAATAATGGTGCGACAGCCATCCTGAAAAAAGAAGAATGAAAAAGAGCATTTCACATTTAGTCAGACTGACAGCCATTGTTCTCCTCCTCGCCTCCTGCGTGGAGGACATTGACTTGGATACCGGAGAGAATCTCCCGATTGTGGTGGACTGTGTCCTGAAAATGGACACAGTCCAGACAATGAGGCTGTATCAAATGGCAAAACTGAACGAGGATGGATACAAGCCTGTGGACAACGCCACGGTGGAACTGCTGAAGGTGGCCGACAATCTTCCCGTCGCCCAATTTCACCGGAAGAGCGGAATCCTGTGGGAAACCCGCTACACGCCTGAATTCGGGAAACAGTACAAACTGTCCGTCTCCATTCCAGGGAAAGAGGAGATTATTGCCACTACAACCTTCCCGCACGACATGCGCCTGGTTTTACACACGAAAACACTGATAAATGGGACAGGGATATATGACAACACGCGGGACACGACCTATTTGCAGATGATTACGGCCGAAGTGGCGACAGCCAAAATGGTCACGGAAAAGGATTTCTTGCGCGGTGGCATCATGCACGGTACGCCGTGGCCGGATTACGCTGTGTTCCCCCTAAAAGTTTATTATCCTACGGGAAGCAAAGCCTGCAAAATGTGGATTTATCCGCACCGGGATTCCATGGTCGTGTTTCCGCCCCAAAATTTTGTTGAGTGTCCGTGGATGTCTTTTTCCGCCTTGCCATTCAAGCCTTCCCCGAAACCCTACTGCAGCACCGTCGTCACCGACCATCCTTACGCAGACAACTTTAACATTGTCCCCGGCAGCGTAACAGACTTGGATATTGTCAATGTTCCGGTCAATACACAGGCAAAACGAATGCCTTGGCCTTTAGATTTTCATATAACACTGATCAATTATACCCAATGGATTCCAAAGCTGTGTCCCGACCTTCCGCTGCATGAGGGTTTTGTGAGGATAGACCAGCCGGACGGGTTCACCCATGGGCTGACAGACGAGGAACTCAAGTCGAGCCATTTGCCTTCCAATGGAAGTTTCCTGATTCTGGGAGACTACCAGAACTATCTTTCCGGAATCGAGCCTGTCCTGATTGAAGTACGTTTCCTGTCGGACGAGTACGACGCATTCCTTCGGGACCTGCACATCCGGAATCTGTCCAAGGATGACTTTATCTTGTCAACCTATGACAGCAACAACATCTACACCAACATTCAGGGAGGCGCAGGTGTATTCGGGGCCGAGATTACAACCTGGGCCCAGCCATCGCACAAAACATTTGACGTATTCCGACAATGAAACTTCCTCAACTATCTACCGCATTGGCCACCTTTGTCTTGGCTATGGCGCCCCTTTCTGCGCAGGAAATCGCACGCCGGGATACCATCAAGGCATCCCGGATAACGGCCGCCCTGCGGCATGTTCCGGGAATGAGGGCTGTCAAGTCATCGGATGTCAGGACACTCATCAGCCCCCTAGGGGACGGGAGCGCCATCAAACTCATCCAGACGCTTCCGGGCGTAGCCACCGGGGCGGAAGGCTCCTCGGCCATCTATGTCCGCGGAGGCAACATCGGCGGCAATGTTATTACCCTTGACGGCGTTCCCCTTTACGGGTCCGGTCACATCCTGGGTTTTTCCACTTCCTATTCGCCGGATATCGTTTCGGATACGCGCTTCATGGTGGGCGGCTTCTCTTCGGAGGAAGGCAACCTTACGTCATCACATATCAAAGTGAGCACCCGCGACGGAGACTATCAAAGGGTGACGGGAGGCGTTTCCGTAAGTCCCTTTATCCTGGGAGGATATGTTTCCACCCCCATCGTCAAAAACAAACTGTCCTTTTTGGGCGCCGTCCGGCTAAGCCCCATAGGATGGGAATTGCAGGCTGTCAAAGGGATGACAAGCGCAATGAACGCGATTTCTGACATCCGCGCCTATGTGGGCGATGCGTATGGGAAATTCAAATGGCTCATCTCGCCCCGGCAAAGCCTCTCCCTGTCCGGGTTTTACAGCCTGGATTCCTATGGATACACCTATGGTTCCTCTTCAAAGGACAAGATGGGCTGGAGCAATGCAATTGCCTCTTTGACTCACGAGATCTCCCTTGACGCCCCCTGGCGAATCGAGTCCGGCCTGTCGGCCAACCGCTTTGTGAACCACCAGGAAATGGAAAAAACCCTGGGGGAAAAGGACAATTCCGTAGCGCTGCAGGGCGGACTGAAGGAACTGACGGCCAAATCCACGGCTTTTTGGGAAGGCCCCTCGGGCTGGAGTTTCCAAGGGGGACTGAAAGCCAGGATGGCTTCTTTCACCACCGGCACCCAAACCCCGACCAACACGCTTCTTTTGACAGCCCATGCGCAAATAGGCAGAGCCCAACCGGGCCGATACGAGGTGGTTGCGGCCGGAAGAGTGAATTACTTCGCCTCCTTTGACCCGGAAGTATCCCTGTCCGGAAAAGTATTTTTCATCAAGGACCTCCTGGGCCTGGAGATGACCTTCGACAGGACGGTGCAATACTACCACACACTGGAAGGAATCCCGCTTGGTTGGTCGCTGGACCTGCTGGTACCGTCCGACTCCCGGCTGGCGCCGGAAAAAGCCATGCAAGGATATGCCGGATTCTTCCTCTCCGCAAAGAATCACCGGTTTTCGGCCGGGGCCTACCTCAAGAAAATGGAGAATCTCATTTTCTTCCGCGATGCCACCCGTCTTTTCAGTTCGGCCGTGGCCGGATGGCGGGACGAGATCAAAATCGGCTCAGGGCTTTCGAAGGGGATAGAACTGCTCTACGAGATGGACCTGGACAGGCTGGACGCACGGGTAGCCTATACCCTGTCCAAAACCGACCGGACCTTCCCCGAAATCAACGACGGAATCCCTTTTCCGACCAAATTCGACAGGACGCACATCCTCAACGCCCGGCTGGATTTCATCGCCCTCAGAACCCCGAAGACGGAACTTGGGGTCAATACCTTCTTCACCTATCAGTCCGGCCACTGGGCCACGGTACCGGCCGGGCGTTTCAGCGGATGGATATCCCCCGGAGGGCAGGAGGTTGTCGTGGATTACCACAGCGGAATCCACAACTGGCAGGCACCACCTTACATCCGCTGGGACATCGGCGCTTTCTTCAAATACGGCATCGGCTCTCGCCGGCCCGGGATGCTCACCCTGGGAATCTACAACGTCCTGAACCGCCACAATATCTACAGCATCCTGTACGACCCGCAGAGCCGGAGTTGGAAAGGACTCTCCCTCTTCCCCATCATGCCCACCGTAAGTTGGAGCATGGACTTCTGATCATGATACGACGAGCCCCGAAGATGCTTCTCCGGGGCTCGTACTGTAGGGATATCGGCCGATTATTTCCGGAACCAGGCCAGGGACTTGGCGCAGAGGTCGGAAATGGATTTCCAGTCTCCCGCAGCGATGACATCCTTGGGGAAGAGTTTGGAACCCATGCCCACGGCGGTGACGCCGCTCTTGCCCCAGGCCGTCAGATTCTCTTCCGTAGGCTCTACGGCACCGGTGCACATCACCATGGCCCAGGGAAGCGGGCCCAGGATGTTCTTCACGAAGGACGGGCCGCCCACGTTTCCGGCCGGGAAAACCTTCACCAGGTCGCAGCCCAGTTCCTGGGCCTTGACAATCTCGGTCACGGTGCCGCAGCCGGGGCTGTACGGGATGCCGCGGCGGTTGGCCACTTTCACCACCTCTTCCACCATGCAGGGCGACACCAGGAAATCGGCCCCCATCTGCATATAGAGGACAGCGGTGGGCGCATCCAGGATGGTACCGGCACCCAGGGCCATCTCGGGGCATTCCTTCCGGACGAAAGAAATGACCTCCTCGAACACCTTGTTGGCGCCGTCACCGCGGTTGGTGAATTCGAAGGCGCGGATGCCGCCGTCATAGCAGGCCTTCACCACCTTCTTGGTGAGTTCCACATCCTTGTTGTAGAACACCGGAACGATACCGGTGCTGCGGATGATGTTGATTGTGTCGATTTTATTGAATTTAGCCATATCGATTCTTCTCTTTGGTTCAGAATGACACTTAGCGACTTACCCGGCCGGAGCCGCCGCCTTTGATTAAACCTTCCACTTCAGAGACCGTAACGCGGTTGTAGTCGCCCAGGATGGTGTGCTTGAGGCAGGAGGCTGCCGCAGCGAACTCGATGGCTTCCTGGTCGGTGTCGTAGGCGATGAGGCCGTACAGGAGACCGCCCATGAAGGAATCGCCGCCACCCACACGGTCAACGATATGGGTGATGTCGTACCGACGGCTCTGCCAGAGAGTCTTGCCGTCGTACAGGACGCCGCCCCAGGTGTTGTGGTTGGCGTTGATGGAGCCGCGCAGGGTGATGGCCACTTTCTTGCACTTCGGGAACTTTTTCATCAACTGTTCTGCCACGCTCACGAAGATGCTCTGGTCAATCTCACCGCCGGTTTTCTCGGCGTCAAAGCCTTCGGGCTTGATGCCGAACTCCTTCTCGGCATCTTCTTCATTGCCCAGGATGAGGTCGCAGCCCTCCACCAGGGCGGGCATCACCTCGGCGGCCGTTTTGCCGTATTTCCAGAGTTTCTTGCGGTAGTTGAGGTCGCAGGACACCTTCACGCCCAATTCGTTGGCCACCTTGATGGCTTCCAGGCAGGCGTCGGCGGCACCCTGGCTCAGGGCAGGGGTGATGCCGGTCCAGTGGAACCAGTCGGCGCCTTGGAGCACCTTGTACCAGTCCACCATCCCGGGCTTGATCTCGGAGATGGCGGAGTGGGCGCGGTCATAGACCACCTTGGAACCACGGGCCACGGCGCCGGTTTCCAGATAATAAATTCCCACACGGTCTCCGCCGTACACCACGCCGTCCAGGTTCACGCCCAAACCCTTGAGTTCGGCCGTACACATGTCGGCGATGTCGTTTTTGGGAAGGCGCGTCACAAAATGGGCGTCCACGCCGTAGTTGGCCAGCGAAACGGCCACATTGGCTTCGCCGCCGCCGAAGGTTGCATCAAACTGATGAGCCTGGGAAAAACGCTGGTATCCCGGGGTCGAGAGGCGAAGCATCACTTCGCCGAAGGTTACTACTTTTGCCATAATTTATTCGTTATCAAGTATTATCGTAAATCTTTGGTGGCGCACCAGTCCATGTCGTTATAGTCGTCGTTTTCCCCGCACATGCCCCAGATGAACGTATAGTTGCGGGTGGCGCAGGCGCTGTGGATGCTCCACTGCGGAGAGATGACAGCCTCTTCGTTGTGCATCCAGATGTGCCGGGTTTCCTGCGGTTCGCCCATGAAATGGCAGACGGCCGCATCCTCAGGCACTTCGAAATAGAAATAGACCTCCATGCGGCGGTCGTGCGTATGGGCCGGCATGGTATTCCAGGTGCTGCCGGGGGCGAGTTCGGTCATTCCCATCTGCAACTGGCAGCAAGGAACGACTTCCTTCACGAGCAGGCGGTTGATGGTCCGTTCATTGGACTCTTCCAGGCTTCCCATATGCATGACCACGGCGTCTTTCTTGGACACCTGCTTTACGCCGGTCTCGCGATGGGCCGTGGCGGAGCAGAAGTAGAAATGCGCCGGATGCTCGGGGTCCACGCTCTTGAACGTGACATGACGGTTTCCCCGTCCCACATAGAGCGCCTCCTTGAAGGGAATGGTGTACTCCTCCTCCCCTACCCGGACGATGCCGGTTCCGCCCACGTTGATGATGCCGAGTTCCCGGCGCTGGGTGAAATAATCGGCCCGGAGAATGTCGGGAGCGCTGAGCAGAAGGTCTTCCTTGACGGGGACGGCGCCGCCGGCGATGATGCGGTCGAACATGGAATAGACCATGTTGATTTCATCGGCGACCATCAGGTCCGTCACCAGATACTCGCTGCGCAGCCGGGCGGTGTCATAGTGTTTCGCGTCCAGATTGCCGGACGCCTGGCGTACTTCACAATTGATTTTCATAGTCTTATTCAGGTTGTTTTCCGATATAGGCCAGGATGCCGCCGTCCACATACAGGATATGGCCGTTCACCGCATCGGAAGCGTGCGATGCCAGGAATACGGCGGGGCCGCCCAGTTCCTCGGGCTGCAGCCAGCGGCCGGCCGGCGTTTTCGCGCAGATGAAGCTGTCGAAGGGATGGCGGCGTCCGTCGGGCTGTCTTTCCCGAAGGGGAGCCGTCTGCGGCGTAGCGATGTAGCCGGGGCCGATACCGTTGCACTGGATGTTGTAGGAGCCGTACTCCGAGCAGATGTTGCGGGTGAGCATCTTCAGGCCGCCCTTGGCCGCCGCATAGGCCGACACCGTCTCGCGGCCCAGTTCGCTCATCATGGAGCAGATGTTGATGATCTTGCCCTCGCGGCGTTCCATCATTTCGGGAAGGACAGCGCTGGAAACGATATAGGGCGCCACCAGGTCCACATCGATCACGGCCTGGAACTCGGCACGCTTCATCTCGTGCATGGGAATGCGCTTGATGATACCGGCATTGTTCACCAGGATGTCAATCTGGCCCACTTCGGCATGAATCTTTTCCACCAGGGCTTTCACATCATCCTCTTTGGTGACATCGCAGACATAGCCTTTCACGTTCGTGATGCCCGCCTCTTTGTAATTGGCCAGGCCGCGCTCCAGGGCCGCCTCATTGATGTCATTGAATATAATGGTCTTGATACCTGCGCCGACAAAGGCTTTGGCAATATTGAAGCCGATGCCGTAGGAGGCGCCGGTAATCCAGGCATTCTTGCCTTCAAGAGAAAAAAGATTGTTCATGTTTTATAATTGTTTTTTTACGGTTTCGAACCAAGTAGCGGCGTCCTTGACATTGCCCTTGGACCAGCAGGAGCCGAATTGATAACGGAAAGGTTCACCGCTGCGGACCTCGCGGGTGCAGATGCCGTGGATTCCGTCGGGCGTAACGGCGGCCTGCAAAGCGCCGGGCACTACGACCGCCACCCCGAGCATCCCGTCTTCGGGCTCAATACTCTGATCGGAAGCGTGCTCCCAGAGTGCATAGACGCCCTCTTCCAAGCATTCTTCCACCAGCGTCTCCTGGGCAGGATGCCGGTTGACGCCGGCGGCGATGGTGAGGGTTTCCGCTCCGGAGAAGGTATAGCGGTCTTCCACGGTGCAGAAATAGGTATCGGGCAAAACGGTCACCTGTTTGTCCAGCGAGACGGAAACGGTTTCGGAGGCCTGCCACTGCGGATAATGAAGGACGAAGACCACCTTCTCCGGCGTTTCCTCCAGCATCTCGAACGAGCGGTAATTGGTGGCCGGATAGCAGAGTTTTCCGTCAATCATGGGAGCGGAAGCGCCGCCGCCCAGGGAGACGGCCACCTTGTAGCAGTCTTTCCCTCCGTGGTTGTGGTGGTAGTAGTCGGGGTCTTCCTGGGCGCCCTTATACCACTCATCGGCCACGAGCCGTCCCGGAAGTTTGACCCAGATGTCGATGCCCGGTGAAGTGGGATTCCCCTCCAGCGCCTTGCCGTAGAAGCGGCCGGCCACCAGGGAGTTTTCAAACACGAAGTCATCGGCCCTCTCGGGGACGTAACGGGCCATCACCTTCTCGCCGCTGCCGCCCTGACAACCCGCAAGGGCTGCCAGGACCAGCGACACGATCAATAATCTCTTCATATTAAACTTCTACGGGTTTGTACTTGGGAACCAGGGACTTCATGATGATCCAGCCGATCAGGTAGGCCAGGCCGCAGAAGCAGAACATGATGAAGTATCCGGCCGGCTTGCCTTCGAAGCCCATGAAGTGGAAGGCGGCACCCTGCCCTTCGGCATAGGTGAACAGGTTACCGGCCACCTTCTGGATAATCATGGAGCCGAGACCGCCCGCCATGGCACCGATACCGGTGACGGAAGCGATGGTGCTCTTGGGGAACATGTCACCCACGGTGCTGAAGATATTGGCGCTCCAGGCCTGGTGTCCCGCACCGGCGATGCCGATCAGGACGGCCGGCCACCAGGGGCTGTAGGCACCCAGCGGCTGGGCGGCCAGGGCCACCAGCGGGAAGAAGGCGAAGATGAGCATGGCCAGCATGCGGCCGGCGTACGGATCCATTCCCTTCTTCTCGACGAACAACTTGGGCAGATAACCGCCGAACAGGGAAATCACCGTCACAATGGCGTAGAGGGTGAAAATGAGGCCCTGACCCAGCGGAGAACTGGCGGGAGCGTTGAACTGGTCCTGGAAATAGGCCGGAGCCCAGAACAGGAAGAACCACCACACGCCGTCCGTGAGGAACTTGCCCACGATGAAACTCCACGTCTGCTTGTAGCGGAAGCACTGGATGAAGGGGATGGACTTTTCATCGGCCGCGGCAGCCTTGGCGGCGGCATCCTCGGCATCGTCCTGGTGGATGTATTCCAGTTCGGCCTCGTTCACATGCTTGCTCTTTTCGGGCTTGTCATACATGAACTGCCAGAAGAACATCCACAGGAAGCCCAGGGCGCCGATGATGATGAATGCCATTTCCCAGCCGAAGTGCTTGGCGAGCGGCGGGATCAGCAGCGGAGCGGCCAGAGCGCCCACGGAAGCACCTGCATTGAAGATGGAGGTGGCAAAGGCGCGGTCTTTCTTGGGGAAGTACTCGGCCGTGGTCTTGATGGCGGCCGGGAAGTTTCCGGACTCGCCCAGCGCAAGGATGCCGCGGCAGAGGAGGAACAGATACACCGATACCGTAGAGATGGCCAGGGCCACGTTGGAACCGGCTTCGACCGCCCTGAGGGCGGCCACGGAATCCACTTCGGGAACAAACCAGGTGGTGGCGACACCGCAGCCGGCGTGCATCACGGCGCCCAGGGACCACACGCCGATGGCGATGAGGTAGCCCTTCTTGGTGCCCATCCAGTCCACGAACTTGCCGGCGAACAGGCAGGCGATGGCATAGAAGATGGAGAACAGGGAGGTGATGGTGCCGTAATCGGCATCGGTCCAGTGGAACTCGGGCGCGATGAACTCCTTATAGGTGAGGGAGAGCACCTGGCGGTCCAAGTAGTTCACGGTAGTGGCGACAAACAGCAGACTGCAGATCCACCACCGCCAGTTGGTCATTAATTTTTTCTGTGTTGACATAGGCTATAGGATGGATTTAACGGCTTCGCGCATGCCCTTTTCCTGGATGAGGGCCAGGTCTTTGCAAAGAAGGTCGGTCAGGCCCGGGATGGCATTGAGGTCTTCGCCCCAGATGAATTCATCGGCCAGGACGCCCTTGGCAACCTTGGCGACGTCTCCGGTGGCCCAGAGTTCCTTCAGGAGATCCATGATCTTGGGATCGTCGTTGGGGACGATCTCGTCCTCACCGCGCTTTCCGCCCTTGTAATAGGTGCAGATGCCGGCAAGGCCCAGGACGATGCCCTGAGGCAGTTCCCCCTTGCGCTCGAGATAGGTCTTGAGGCCGGGGAGGTCGCGGGTCTTGAACTTGGGGAAGGAGTTGAGCATGATGGAGGTGACGAAGTGTTTCACGAACGGATTGCGGAAGCGCTCCATGACATCGCCGGCAAATTTCTCGAGTTCGTCCTTGGGCAGGTTGCAGGTGGGAAGAAGTTCCTCGAACATCACCTTATGGACGAACTTGCCCACCTCGGGATCTTCGCAGCATTCCTTGACGGTATTCAGGCCGCTCAGGTAGCCCACGGGGCTCAGAACCGTGTGGGGGCCGTT
>Ga0310691_10002825_pt1 | contig 22041 bp, 20 predicted proteins | sample 176DNAGHGlowgp2_FD_203887 | JGI IMG/M metagenome (GOLD analysis project Ga0310691, IMG submission 203887) | Sheep rumen microbial communities from Palmerston North, Manawatu-Wanganui, New Zealand - 1766 DNA GHGlow gp2 (v2) (version 2) | ecosystem: Host-associated > Mammals > Digestive system >...
AAACTATAGATGTTATTCGATTAAACGATGATAATAAACTTCCCTCAAATGTTTTTGAAGTTGAACATAGCACAAATATTATAAATTCACTTAACAAATTTACTGAACTTAAAGGTCTATCAGCTTGATGTTATATTGTTGCAGATGAATCGAGACATAAAGAATTTGATAAAAATGCTTCATTAACAGTTTATAAGGATATTAATCCTAAGTTTTTAAGTTATGAAAACCTTGAAAATTATTATGATAAAATAACTGAATATTATAGCCTTAAAAAATTAACATGATTTTAATATGTTAATCATAAATTTTTAAAAAAGCCATCCAAGCACGGACAGCTTTTCATATTCCAAAATTTTCGTATATTCTTTTACCATGTTATTTTTGCATTTTTTTATATTTTTGAATATAATTAATCCATCAATATTTAATTGTTACCAAATTCCATGAAAAATTATAGTAGTAATTGTTATGGATTTATGCATGCAGGACTTCTCAATAGTGAAGATGAATTTTATCTTTCTAGGGATGAAGCTTTTGAATCAATCAAATGAATAAAAACATTAGATAAAAAGCTGAATAAAATTCAATGAGATACTTCTGATAACATTGTAGATTGTTTATCAGAAAATAGTGAAAATAAATACAATGTTATTGAAATTTTTGATTGAGATAAAAAAAGCCAGCATGTAGCTTTCCTTGATTATGATTGAAATTTTTACGATCAAGATGGACCTGACTGACCTATTCGTTTATGAGAGAATATTGAAGACTTATTATACGAATACAAAGATAAGCTTTGATGAACTGCTTACTATCAGATTCACATTTTGGATAAAGATTTGTCCACAAAAGTTGAAAATTTTTTAAACGATTTATAAAATCCTCCGCCACTTCCCTTAAGTAAAGAAGGACAAAATTGTTCCCCTTTATCCAAAGGGGATACGGCGAAGCCGAGGGGATTTTTATTCTTTATACAATCGTATCAGCATCTCGATTTATCTTAAATCATTTTGCATTCAGATTTAGTTTTGTATAAACCACATCCATAAAATTTCTGACTTCTTTTCATTTCAGAATAATATTATAACGATATTTTCCAAACATTTTGTAAATTAATGGAGGCGTGGAATAAATCTCTAAATCGTTCATTTGATATTTCTGTGCGAGATAGAGAAGCTCTTTATAAAGCTGATCTACTTTATTGAAAACCTTTTCTTCAATTTCGTTTTTGTACAAAATCACACACAAATCACCATATGGGGGATATTTATTCATTTCACGGAAACTATTCTCCTCTTCTCGGAAATGCTTTTCATCCATCCTGCAAGCATTACGAATGGAATATTGCATAGGATTAAAAGTCTGAACTATGAAATTTTTGCAATCATACTTTGAGAATGCCTCAAATAGCAAATGAAAGTTTTTTTCTCAAACATTGAAATCTGGGATATTCAGTCACAAGTCCGCATTGAGAAATATAATCATATCGAGTGGATAATCCTTACTTGGCTGACAGAGAAGACTAGTTCAAATGACGATTTGTGGCTGTTTTTCCTTGAGCTGGTCAATCAGTTTTTTCACTTTTGTAGGAGAATTTGCATGGTCTGAATCTACTATCAGAGTTTTAGCTTTATATTCATTCTGGACATATTCAGCCACTTGCTGAGTTCAGAGTCAGTATGTTTTAACAGTATTTTCTCAGCATTTTGCGCAAGTAGTAGAAAAATTATACTGCATTTTGCAGATATGACACAGTCACATCAATTCTCAATTAGCCTGCTGATGAAACGAAATCGGTACAGAACATCTTTCACAATATGGAATATGACCGCATTTGGTGCAAATAATCCCTGGAGCGTATCACTTTTTATTCACAATAATTCAGATTTTTTTTCTTTGGTATAACTGCTTTTCTATAGCTGATTTTACTAATTCAGAAAAATGATAGTCTAATTCTCTAGTCATATCTACGAGAAATATCGATTTATCTTTATGCTTAAATTGTTCGTAATTCATTAGCCACGATTTTATTGTTTGAATAATAAATTAAGTGTAATAAAATTCTGACTTTCTTCAAGAAGGAATATTTTAAAAAACGGTCAGCAGATGACCGTTAATATTTTATTTTCAGTAATCTTTATAATTTTCACATTAAATCTCATAGTGCTGCTTCTTGATCTCTTTTTGCGTCTTCAGCTTCTTTAGATCTATTTAATGTATCAAGTACTGCATTCCATTTTTTTAGTCTAACTTGTCTTTCTGATATCAATGCCTCTTTTTCTCACTCTCAATCTTCAGATTCATCCTCATTCATCAATATCTGTAAGTTCATTTGTTCTTCAATATAAATTTCGTACAATCTGAGTATTTGAAAAGACCATAATTCTGAGACCGTTTTTACAATAGATTGATCTCAACTCTTCACTGCAATATACAATTCTCTTCATCAGTCTTTATCTTCTTGCTTTAATTCATAATCACTGGAAAAAGATCCAATTACTAATTTTTCTAAAATGTCTCGATCAAAATCGTCTTCTAAATCTTCAGGTGTAAGATAAGATTGTGTTGGAAATTGTGCCAAATAGTCTTTATATCGAATTTGATCTTTTATATCTCATACAATCTTTCAAAAATATTTTTCATATTTCTCAACTATATCCTTTTTATCCTCTTTTTCTCTAAGCTCTTCTATAAATGCGGGGAAGTCAAACAACATGGTAAAACTTTGTGAAGAATTAAAAAACTTCTCTCTTTTACTTGAGTAAAGAATAAATAAAATATTAAACAATGCAAGAGAAATTTTATAATAAAATATTATTCTATTTTTTATTTATTTTCGTGCTAATATATCATTTTCAACTTGAATTTTTATCTTATTTTCCCTATATTGTGTTTTGGTACAGGTTTTGTTTTTTTAGAATTTCACATATAATAAATAATGCCTACACTAATTGTTATTCTCCTTGTTGTATTAGGGGTAATTATTTGAGCAATTGCATGATTTTTTGGTTATAAAAAAACCATGACTGAAAAAGCTCTAAAATTTAAAGAAAGAATGGCTAGAGCCAAAGAAATCGAAGAAGAAATCCTAGAAGAAGCTAAGAAAAAATGAGAGCAACGTATAGCAGAAGCAGAAAAAAAAGCTGAAAAAATTGAAGAACAAAGACTTGCAAAAATGGAAGAAATCCAAAATCGTCTTTTGGATAGAGAAGAAAAAATGGAACAAAGATTAGAAAAACTTGAAGAAGAAAAGAAAAAAGTTCTCGATTTACGTCAACAAGCTGAAGATGTAGTAAAACAACAAATGGATAAATTGGAAGAAATATGAAAACTTTCTCCAAAGGAAGCTAAAGAACAGATTTTTGCCATGATTGAAAAAGAACAAGCTTCTGAAATTGAGCGTTTTGTAGAAAAATATAAAACCATCAAAGCAGAAGAAGCTGAAAATGAAGCAGCAAAAATTATTGTTCAGTCTTTACCAAAATTAGCCACTCAAAATATTGACGAATTCACTACAAAAACTGTAGATTTACCAAATGAAGAGTTTAAAGGAAAATTAATCTGAAGAGAATGAAGAAATATTTCATTCTTTGAAAAAACTACGTGAGTAGAACTAATTATCGATGATACTCCATGATGCGTAAAACTTTCATCATTTGACCACGAAAAAAGATTTATAGCTGCTCAGACTTTGGAAAAATTAGTAAAAGACTGAAGAATTAATCCGATGTATATTGAAAAAATTTATAACCAGGTTGTAGCAGATTTGGAGCAAACATTTATCGAAAAATGAAAGGAAGCTTTAAATATTTTGAATCTTCCTATGATGAATCCTGAGATTGTAAAGACAATCTGACAATTCTTCTTACGTTTCAGTTATGGACAAAGTCTTTGGCAACATTCAGTGGAAGTAGCCAAAATCGCTGAAGCTATTGCTATCGAAGTTTGATTAGATCCTATTATGGCCAAAAAAGCATGATTACTTCATGATGTGGGTAAAATTCTTTCAACAACATGAGAATCTCATACTAAACTTTGAGCAGACTTACTCAGAAAATGGTGAATGGATCCTATTATAATCAATGCTGCAGAATCTCACCACTATGATGTAGCAATGACTCACCCAATTTCTTGGGTAGTAGCAGCTGCCGATGCTATGTCAGCATCTCGTCCTGGTGCTAGATTTGACACTAAAGAATTATTCATCGAAAAGATGTGAGAACTTGAAAAATTGATTACAGAAGTAAACGGAGTAGATAAAGTTCATATTATGCAAGCATGAAGAGAAATTATGGTGTATGTAGATCCAAAAGAAATTCCTGATCAGGATGTAGAGAAAGTTTTAGAAGAAATTTGAATAAAAATCGAAGATCAGCTTGATTATCCTGGAATTATCAGAATTTCATGAATCAGAGAAACTAAAATCATACAATACTTAAGATAATTTCGTTTTAAATATAGTTAAAAATTATGTATCCTTATATTGAATTGTTTGGAATTCAGATTTCAATGATGGTTATAGGTGGCATTGTCGCAACTATTATATTTTTGGTTACTGCACGAATATTAACAAAGAGGAATCATCAGGATTTTCTTAAGCTGTTTTATTGGTTGCCATGATGGGTTATCTTATCATATATATTATGACGTTATGTTTCTTTTTCTCTTGAAACTTGAATATATTTTCCAACTTCTATTTCTAGTTTTTTAACAATACTTAGTCCTCAAAATTTCAATCTACATTTTGTTGGCCTACTTATTGCTTCATGGATATGTTTATGGATATTTTTTTCTAGTGTTAAAAGAACAGAAAATAAAAAAATCTGGGCAGATATTCTGTTTTTATCAATCTCAAATGCATTAATTATATTTTGAATATTTTTAACGTTATGAGATTCTGTGATATGAACTCCTACTGATAGTATATTCGCTGTACGTGCATTAACAGATAATAGTAATCTAACTAAGTTCGATTGAGTGTACCCTGTATGATTATTTATTTCTTTTGGAATTCTTATAGTTCATATAATTGTATCCGTATTAAGTATAATATGTAAAAAAAATTGAATATGAATGCGGTGATTAATCTGAATTTTAATTGTATTTAATATTGCATTTTTCTTTCAATCTTACCCGAAATACTGATTAATTGAGTTTTTATGAACATCTTTTGATATTAAACAATATGTTTCATTATTCGTGATAATTATAGGAGTTATTACTGCAATAAAATGGGAAAAGAAGAGATTTTAAAAAATCAATGTTTATATTTATGAAATTCTTTTTTGCAAAAACAGATAGTTTATATAAAATATTCAAGTCGCTAGAGAAGATTCCATCTCATAGGAATGTTGAAATTTTTATAGATCCTGAACACTCTCTTTTTGATAATGAATGGCGATGACAACAGATAAAAGATATCATTGATAAGAAAAAAATTGATGCAACTTTTGTGACAAAAAATAAAAAAAATAGGAAATATCTAACAAATGTGTGATTGAAAGTTAATTTTTTAAATGAAAAACGTATACAAAAGGTAATCAGTACTTTCTATTTGTTTTTTTTCAATATTAAGAAATTTCATCTACAAACATACGAAAGTAAAAGATATTTATTCTGATTGATATCTTTCTTTGAGATTCTATTAATTATGTGAATCTTATGGTTTATAATCTCACTGATTGTTCCTAGTGCAAATATTATATTACATCCTTCAGAATCAACTGAAACTATTGTATATAATGTACGTTACTATCCTAATAATGACACATCTGCTGCGGTTGAAACAAGATTTTTGTATGTACCTTTTTATACTGGATCCCTTAGCTATAAACACGATTTAACTATATCTACAGCTAATAGTAAATATATATCAAATCCTTCACATGGTGAAATAAAGATTTATAACAAAAAGGATCAAGAATTTAGTTTAGTAAAAGATACACAATTTGTAACTGATGATTGATTAATATTCCGCTCTGTTGATGATTTTACTCTTCCTGCATGAACAGAAGATACTCCTTCAGAAACAATTATAACTGTAAAAGCTGATGAATATGATGAAAATTGAGATTTAATCGGAATACGCTGAAATATTCCGTTTAAAACTCAAATGCTCATAAAAAAATTGGACGAGTCTTCTTTGTCTAGGGATATATGGGCTGAAAGTATTGAGGATTTTTATTGATGGGAAAGTGAATCTGTTTGAAATGTTACAGATCAAGATATTGAACAGCTCAAAGAAAAACTCATTGAACAAGTTTATAATAAAAAAATGTCTGTAGTTATCGAAAATTTTCCTATTTCATGATGATTTCTGCTACCATTTGAAACTATCACAACTACTCAATTTAATAATATTGAAATTCCTCAACTTAGCTGAGACAACTCACCAACTATAAAATGATCTGCGTATGTGACGTATAATTACTTGTATGTTTTATGGTCTGATATTTACCAAGTATTTATGACATATGTAAATGAAAGGCAATCTGAAAACAATTTGACTGTTAAAATTGATCCAAACACTTTACAATTTCTAAAAGATTCCAATACTACTAATACTTACGAAGTCAAAAAGATTGGGAAAACTTATTCTATATCTACACAAATTGATGTAATTCAAACATATGATTTTGAGAATGATCCAAAATGAATTTTTACAGAGATAAAAGATAAAATCGCATGAATGAGCATTGAAGATGCAAGAAACTATATATTGTCAATGTATAATGAGGTTTGAAGTGTTAAAATATCTGTACCTTTGTGGTATAATTCGATTCCTGTAGTAAAATCCAGAATAAAAATCACTAGTAAATAATTAATTATCTCACTTGCAATTTTTTCTTACATTTATACAATTAAATTTAATAAATCTAATTTACATAACTGCAGTAAAATATGGCAAAAAATCTTGTAATAGTCGAGTCTCCTGCAAAATCAAAAACCATAACAAAAATACTTTGATCAGATTTCGAGGTAAAAGCTTCACTGGGACATATTGTTGAACTACCTAGAAACTGAAAATGAGTAGAAATAGAAAATAATTTCAAACCATTATACCAGATAAATCCAGAGAAAAAAAGGACAGTAAACGAGCTCAAAACTTTAGCCAAAAAAGCTGAAAAAGTTTGGCTCGCAACCGATGAAGACCGCGAATGAGAAGCTATTGCATGGCATGTGGCCAACGAGTTATGATTACCTATAGATAAAACTCCTAGAATTGTTTTCCACGAAATTACAGAAAAAGCTATAAAAAATGCTGTTCAAAACCCTAGAACAATTGATATGAATTTAGTAGATGCTCAACAAGCTAGATCAGTTTTGGATTATTTAGTATGATTTGAACTTTCTCCAGTACTATGGAAAAAAGTTGTTTGATGAATTTCAGCATGAAGAGTACAGTCTGTAGCCGTTCGCTTAATCGTAGAAAGAGAAAGGGAAATAGAAAAATTCAATAGTTCATCAACATTCAAAACAGTTTGAACTTTTTCATGAAATTCAAAAAAATCTTTTCCTGCCACATTAGACAAAGAATTCAAAAAATCTGACGAAGTTATTCCATTCTTAGAGTACTGCAAAACTGCAAAATTTAGTGTTGAAAATGTAGAGAAAAAGCCATGAAAAAGAGCGCCATCTGCTCCATTTACTACATCTACTCTACAGCAAGAAGCAAGTAGAAAACTCTGATTTTCTGTATCTCGTACAATGCAACTTGCTCAAAAATTATATGAATCATGAAGAATTACATATATGAGAACTGATTCTGTAAATCTTTCTCAAGATGCAGTAAATGCTGCTAAACAAGAAATTATCAAAGACTACGGAGAAAAATATTCAAAACCTACAGCATACAAAACTAAATCTGCCTGAGCTCAAGAAGCTCATGAATGTATCAGACCTGCTCATTTAGAAGTTCGCTCTGCATGAGACGATATAGCACAGAAAAAATTATATGATTTAATTTGGAAAAGAACTATCGCCTCACAAATGGCTCCTGCAAGTGTAGAAAAAACTATTGTTACAATAGACATTTCTGGTGCAAAAAGTAAATTCATTGCCGAATGAGAAGTAATCACTTTCGATGGATTCTTAAAAGTTTATTCTGAATGAACTGATGACGATGAAACTTCAGATACAGTTTTACTTCCAAAACTAGAAAAATGAGAAATTTTAGACATGTCTAAAATTGTCAGTACTGAAAAATTTAAGAAGCATCCTCCTAGATATACAGAAGCCAGCCTAGTAAAAGAACTGGAAAAAAGATGAATCTGACGTCCATCTACATATGCATCAATTATCACAAAAATACAAGATAGAAAATACGTAGTTAAAGAAGATAGAGACTGAGAAAAAAGAGATTTTACTGAAATCACTTTGGAGAAGTGAAATATTTCTGAAAAAACTAAAACTCAAAATAGTTGAGCCGAAAAATGAAAACTTTTTCCTACTCAATCATGAAGAGATGTAACAGATTTTTTGCTACAGAATTTTAATAATATTATGGATTATAATTTTACAGCATCAGTTGAAACAGAATTTGATGAAATCGCAGAGGGTAAAATCGAGTGGATTAAAATGATGCATAAATTTTACGGGCCATTTCATGATGAAGTGGTAAAAGCTCAATGAGTAGACAGAATTATTTCTGAAATAAATCTATGAGACGATCCAAAAAGCTGAAAGCCAGTTATCGCTAGAACTGGAAGATATGGACCTTTCATTCAGATTTGAAATTCAGATGACCCAGATAAAAAATATGCAAACCTACCTAAAGATAAATCTTTGGATACTATAACCCTAGAGGAAGCCTTACAATGTTTTTCTCTACCAAGAGAAGTATGAGAATACAATTGAGAAAAAGTAATAGCTGCAATTGGAAGATTCTGACCATATTTAAAGTATAAGGATTTATTCATTTCTTTTCCTAGGAATCCAGAAAATCCATTAGATCCACATACAATCACAATCGAAGAATCCATTCCTCTAATCGAAAAAAAACTAGAATTTGAAGAAAATAAAAACATCAACCAATTTGAATATGATTGAGAAAAAATCGAAGTTTTAAATGGTCCTTATGGTCCATATATCAAATATAACAAAAAAAATTATAAAATTCCAAAATGATGAAAAGATGCTACAGATTTAAATTTAGAGGATTGTCTTGCTATCATTTGAGTCACTGCTACAAAAAAATGAACTAAAAAAACTACAAAATCAACAACCAAGAAAAAATCTACAACCAAAAAGAAATAATTTATAACTACATAAAATTCTGAATATGGATGGAATCAACGATATAATGAGAAAAAGATTATCACTCCAACATCGTGGTAAAAATATGATATGAAGTATCGCTATGAATGAAATTAAATCCTATTTAAATATTGAAAAAGTAGACACTCAGGTACAAGATGAAGTTTTAACATGATACGTCAGACACAATAGATTATTTATTAAAACTATAGAACAGAGACTAAAAATTCAGATTTTTAAAGAGAAAATAAATATTATAAAACAAATAAACCAAAAATTATTAGAAATCTGATACAAAAACCTAATAGAAGATATTATTTTAAAATAATATTTATATCTCCATGCCACATATGCATCTAAGCCTACTACAATTCATCATAATTATTGCTTCTGTAATATTTTTTCTTTTTTGAATCGATTTATTCAAACGTAAAAAAGCAACTATTCTGCATCTAATTGTTTTTATATGATGAAGTTTCTTGTTAATTGTATTCTCATTGAATATGAATGCTCTAAATAATTTTTGATCTTTTTTCTGAATCGCAAGGTGAGCGGACTTACTTGTATATGTTTCTATAATTGTACTTGCATATTTCTATATTACATTATACAATAAAAATATAAAAGACACTCAAGAGTTAACTAAACTAATTTCAGCATTAGCTATAGAAAAATGATATGAAGAAGAAAAAGAAAAAATTGGAAAATATAAGAATTCAGACTTTAAAGATGATTTTGTTTTCAATATTAGAGTCTATAACGAAGCTTCAATGTTGGAACAGGTAATCGACGAAATAATAAATGCTTGATTTAAAAAATTAGTTTTTATAAATGATGGTTCAAAAGACAATTCACAGGAGATTCTTGAGAAAAAAAAGGAAGAAAATCCAAACTGCATTTTTGTAATATTAACTCATAAAATAAATAGATGATGATGAGCAGCTAACCAAACATGATATAAATTCATACAAAAATATGCTGAAGAGTTAAAAGTTAAATGGTTTGTATGATTCGATCCTGATGGACAGATGGACATAAAAGATATGGACACATTTATCGCAAATATCCAAAAAGATAACTGAAAAATCGATGCATATCTTGGATCACGCTTTATCAAATGATGATCATCATACAATATTCCAAAATCTAGAAAGAGAATTTTGACTATATCTAAAATTGTTACTAGGTTATTTTACTGAATCAAAGTATCTGACCCACATAATGGGTATAGAGTAATAAATATTGAAGCATTAAAAAAGATTCAACTTACAGCTGATTGAATGCACTATGCAAATGAGCTAAATGAACAAATTCAAAAAAATCGTTTCAGAACAAAAGAAATTCCAGTACATATTCGCTACACAGATTACAGCCTCTGAAAATGACAAAAAAATTCAAATAGTATAAAACTCTGACTCCAAATGATCTACCAAAAAATATTCTTTAGATAAAATCTAATTTTTAATGATAGCATTCTCAATATTTGGAATAAATATATATCGATATGGAATTTTTTATTTAGTAGGTTTTTTATTGGCCTACTGTTTTTTGTATTTCATTTGAAGAAAAAAGTATTTCTATAAATATCCAAAATTACAAAATTTACTAGAAAATGACCTAGAAACTTTATTCATCATTCTGATTTTATGAGTTTTAATATGATGAAGACTTGGTCATGTGCTAATCTATGATTTCCAGTATTTTGTAAATAATCCATTGGATATATTCAAAGTTTGGCAATGATGAATGTCTTTCATTGGGTGAATACTATGAGTCATAATCTGAGTTTCTATTTTTATCTGGAAGAAAAAGTTTTCACGAAAAGAATTTATTATACTATTGGATTTATTAGCCTGCATACTACCGTTATGTATCGCACTGTGAAGACTATGAAATTTCCTAAATCAGGAACTATACTGAATCGCATTCAACAACCCATTTTGATGGTCTGAATGAACGGTATGAACTCTAACTTCACTATGATTTTTACATATTTATAATAAAATTGATTCAGCACTCAGAATTAATACAAATCTACTTTCCATCATTTTTGAATGAATTTTATTATTCACCACTCTGATTATAATTTTCATAAAACAAATTAAAAATAAAACTCGAAAAATCTGAAAAATTTGAATGATATTTCTACTCCGATATAGTATAATCAGATTTTTATTTGAATACATTAGACAAGATTCTCAGTCAGAATTTATCTGATTATTCACGAGAAGCCAACGATTTTTCGTAATATTTATAGCCTTATGAATAGTTTGAACTATATTCATGATACGTAATCCAAAAGAAAATTTAGAAAATAAGAAAAAATAATGACTCAGAAAGACTACGATGAAATTTTTACTAAACTTTTGGAACTTTTTCCGAATCCAGATACTGAATTAAATTATCAAACTCCATTTCAATTGCTCGTCGCAGTAATGCTTTCTGCTCAAACAACGGATAGACAAGTAAATGTAGTTACTGATAAACTTTTTCTGAAAGTAAAAAATCCAAATGATGTTTTAAGATTTTCTGAAGAAAATTTAGCAAAACAAGTTTCTTCAGTGAATTACTATAAAATGAAAGCTAAACACATCAGAGAAACTGCCAAAAAATTAATTGATTTAGCGGAAGACGAAGAAAAAAGTCTGACTAAAAATGAAAAAGAATGCCTCGATAAATATTGATATTATCTACCAGAATCCATTGAATGACTGACCCAACTTCCATGAGTAGGAGAAAAAACTGCAAAAGTTATTCTTTATGTACGATACCACCATGATATAATTGCTGTAGACACTCATGTTCATAGAGTAGCTAATCGTCTATGAATTGTAAAGACAAAAGAACCATTAGAAACTTCAAAAAAAATAGAAAAAGCTGTTCCAAAAAAATGGAAAAGAATCGCTCATCATAGTCTGATTTTATTTGGAAGATACTACTGTACTGCTAAAAAACCACAGTGCGAAAATTGTGTGTTAAAAGATTTTTGTAAAAATCCCCAAATATAATATGTTTTTCTTATTCAATATTAGTTAATCAAGTTTTTATTCAAAAACCACAACTGTAAATTTATTATATTACAGTTATCAAAAATGTATACAAACTTCGTCATATTTACCAGACAATGGTTAGTAATTTTTATATTTAGTATTGACTTACCCCCCCCCTTAATTATTTTTAATACTAGGTTAAAAGCCACTTTTATTTTCTTATTTATTCTCATGAAGAAACTTTTTTTATTTTCTTTTTTGGCCGTATTCTTAGCCTGATTGTGATTCGGAGGGGTCAGTATGGCTAGTAGTATAGAATGTACTGAAGCTGTAGCAAAAATTTGAGACACTTGCTATGATAATATAGCATCAGCTATATCAAGTATAACAGGCTCAAGCGAAACAACAATTATTCTTCAAAAAGATACGACTGAGAGCTTTTCTATAGATTGATGAAAAAATATAATATTGGATTTATGAACGCATAATCTTACATGAAATGGAGCATGAGCTTTATTAACTCTCAATAAATGAAAATTAACAATAAAAAATTGACATACTTATGACTGATACATAGATGTTAATCCATCATGTGATTCAAATAAACAGGCTTGAGATTATAATTATTTGGTAATTGATGAGACTGCTATTATTGATACTATTGATTCTAATTGATTGAGATGGGGTCATTCTATTAATTTGAATGATTGTAAAGAAGATAAAACAAAATGATATTGATCTAAAATTGATATAAAATGAACTGTAAAAAATTGAACAGTTTGGATATTGGGTAACAAAACTCAATGAAATTCGGAAATTAATGTATATTGAACAATAGACCTTTCTGAAGTGCAAGGTTGATGAATATGACAGAATTGAGCATCTATAGTTAATGTTTTTGAATGAGCGTCAATAGTGGCGTATTGGAGTGCTATAGAAGTTAGAGCTGGAACATTAAACATAAAATGATGAAATTTTGAAGCAATGTGTAAAAATTTAGCAGTTACTCCAACTGGAGATGGAGATACTACAGATGCGGTAGCATTAGCTATAGCTCAACACACAACAAAATTGCCTATTAATGTAAATATTGAAGGTTGAACTTTTTCATGAGTAAAATCTATTTTAATATCAGATCCTCAAAATAATCAAGATAAGAATAATATTTCAGTTAAAGTTAATTGATGAAATTTTAATGGATGAATAGTAAGTACAAGTGGTATAGATGATATTCAAAATTGAAATGGTTGATATGTTGTAAATTTTATTAGTTGATGAACTTTTTCTGATACTGTTCCTTCTGAATATCTATCAGAAAATGCTGATATAGTTGTAACTGATGCAGAGGCTAAAATTTGAAATATTCAATATAAAACATTATCAGATGCGATTGGTGCTGCTGAATCAGGAAATGTAATTATTTTGTTAACAGGTATTGATATTAATCATCAATTAACAATCAATAAGTCACTTACATTAGATTGAAATAATAATACTTTGAATGTTGACCACGATAATACTACTTCTTGAGCTGCAGCTTGAATTTTAGTATTATCAACAAATAATGTAACAATTAAAAATTTAAAAGTTGATGGGCCTAATAAATGAGAAAAACCATCATGGCAATCTAATCAACATGTTATAAAAGTATATGATTCTTCTAATGTGACAATTGAAGATGTTGAGGTTGATCATTGATCTGAAGCTATGCACTTTAATAATTCAACTGGTATTGTTTTAAAATGAAATATAAAGGTTTGAGAAAATTGTACTTATTGATGATTTGAAGCAAAAAATTCAACAGTAGATGTAAGTGAAGCAACAATAGATAAAGCTGTATGGATTTGGGATAATGATTGATTTGCTTCAACCGTAAATTGAGACGGATGGATTAAAAAATGTAAGGATGATAAGGAGCTTGGAACTTGTAATTCTAATGGTGATGAATATCAATGGTGGCAGAATGAGTATACCATTACGAAATTGGATGTTATAAACTGAACTATAGCAGTTTCTGTAGAAAAAGCGATTAAGTGAACTGAAATTACTCTTACTGCTACTCCAAATTCAAATTATAATTTCTGAAGCTGGAATGTTAAAGATTCAGAATGAAATGCTATTACAGTATCAAATGATAAGTTCACTATGCCTGCTTCTAATGTAACAGTAAGCGCTACATTTAGTTATAAATCTACTTCATCATGATGAGGTGGAGGAGGTGGTGGAAGTTCTTCTTCATCTTGTAAGAATCTACCTTCTAACGCTGCAGCTAATAACAGTAAAAAACCTTCTTCAAGTACCAACTACTTCTACGATACTGATACCACTAAAGTTTGTTCTTTCGTATGTAAAGAAGGATATGAATGGAATAAAACAGATTCTAAATGTGAAGTTAAAAAAACAACTACTACAACATGAGATAATACTAAAGTAGATGAAACAAAAGTAGATGAGAGTACTAATGAAAATACAGGAACAGATATTGGAGATACTACAAGCAATGAATTCTCTAAAGAATTTAATGATGCATATACATGGGCTTTCAAAAATGGAATTACAACTATGGATTCTATCGAAAAAGCTGATATGAATGCTCCATTAACAAGAATTGCAATGGCTAAAATGTTATCACAATATGCTATTAATGTACTTGGAAAAACTCCTGACACTACAAAAGTAGTTCCTACATTCCCAGATGTTGATGAACAATTAAACAAAGATTATAATGATTGAGTAACATTAGCTTACCAGTTAGGAATCATGTGAATTAATATAGACAGCTTTAGACCATTTGATTTAGTAACAAGAGCAGAATTCGGAACAGCATTATCAAGAATGCTATTTGGTTTATCTGATGGTGAAGAAGATTTATGGTATAAACCTCATTTAGATAAACTTATGAATGAGAAGATTATTACTATAGATACTCCTGATTTACAAGAATTACGTGGTTATGTAATGATTATGCTAATGAGGAGTGCACAGTAATTGTTCATTCAGCATTTGTACTTATTTGGCACGAAAAAGTCACTCCGTGAGGGGTGGCTTTTTCAAAAAAACCTAACAAATCCCTCCAAACCTCCCTTTATCAAGGGAGGCTTATTTTATCTCCTTGATAAAGGAGGGGGACCGCTTGCGGTGGTGGATTTAAGGGTCTTGTTCGTCATTCTGAATGAAGCGTAGCGTAATGAAGAATCCAGGAAAGTTTATTTATTTGCTCTGGATTTCTCACATTCGTTCGAAATGACATATTATACCTAGGATCGGTAAAAATCCTCAGCCTTCGGCAGATACTTTAAAAAGGAGCAAAACTTGCATATCCAATGCTCAGAATGACAATAATGGTATATAACTTAATTCAAATCCCAATTAATCGGAGTTATTCAATTTTCTTCTAAATATTTATTCGTTTTTGAAAATGGTTTACTACCAAAAAACCCACGGTCGGCTGAAAATGGAGATGGATGTGCTGAACAAATTACATAGTGCTTACTTTCATCAATCAGACTTTTTTTCTGCTGTGCAAAAGCTCACCACAAAATGAACACTAAATGCTCTTTTTTTTCTGATAAAATTTTGATTACAGCATCTGTAAAAGTTTGCCAACCAATATCTTTATGTGAATTTGGAGAATCTTTCCTAACTGTCAAAGTTGCATTCAAAAGGAATACTCATTCCTGTGTCCACTTTGTCAAATTCCCAGATTTTGGCGGGATTAGTCATAAATCTGAATTCATTTCTTTGTAGATATTCCTAAGTGATGGTGGAATAGTCACTCCATCTTGAACCGAAAAACACAGTCAATGAGCTTCTCACTCTCAATGATATGGATCCTGTCAAATTATCACTACTTTCACTTTATCAAATGGCGTCTTATCAAAAGCATTAAAAATCTGATTTCCTGCTGGATAAATAGTTTTTCATTCAGATTTTTCTTTTTGCAAAAAATTTTTTATTTCAACAAAATATAGCTTTTGAAATTCATCTCGAAGTATTTTTTTCCAGCTATCTTCTATCTGAGGATCTATCATTTTTAGCATATTAAGGCTAAATTTCTGGTTGTTTGCATTTAAACAAAGTTCATATTAACCACTGTTCAAAACGAATTATCGGATTAATCACATATCTGAATAATGCACATCTAATCGAGCTAACCATCAATATCAAAGGAATCAAAACTCCAAGTCATAGTCATGCTAAAATATCACTTGGCCAATGGACCAAAGTCAAGATTCTACACGACGTCATTACTAAAGAAACTAATATCAATAAGACTCCACTCCGTGTAAAGAATTTCTTTCTACTATAGATTCACCATAGTAATGTAGCCATCGCAAATGCCATAGAAACTACGGCATGATCAGATGGAAATGAACTAACTGGTAAAATTTCATGCAATAAAGTTTCTTCTACTTCAACCTGATTTAAAGCTACAATTGGTCTTTCCTTATAGAAAAAAGTCTGAATTCAAATATTTATCAAAACCGCAACTAATGTTGCAAAAAAAATGTAAAAAGCTCACTGCTTTATCTGTGGCTTTTTCTTTATCATCGCATAAAGATAAACTAAAACCAAAAAAATCGGATAAATTATCACAAAAACATCCGCAAAAGTTGGAGCCAAATTTGCTATCCATTCATACTTAGTTTGAATATCTGTTCACCAATTTAAAATATCCATTCACCATGATGGCTCTATCAATGAAAATTTGTGCATTACAATAAAAAATTCAAAATTAAAATTATGTAAAAATCCTAAAAAAGACCTTTATGTCATCATGATAAAATTCTTCATTGTGGTGTCTTTTCTATTTTTCAAAGTTTGAGAAGTAATGGTTCGATATCATCTTCAACTGCCTTTTCTCACATTCAAAGTTGAGTAGCGATTACTCTAAGTCCTATCGGTCTATCGTATTGAGCTAAAACTTCCAAATATCTCTCATGTAGGGGGGTTAATCCTCCATCATGAATCTGAGCATGCTGAAAGAAATGAAATAATTCATCAGAAGTCAGATTTTTAATTCCTTTTTGGATACAATAATCACGAATTTTTATGCATAAATTATGAATCTCCCTAGGGACTGAATCTACTTTTTTTGCTATTTCTAACGGAACTGATGAATCATAATTGACTTCGTAAACTTGAAGATATCTCTGGATAATTACAGATTTTTCTGCATCTGTATAATCCACCAAATGAAAGGAATAAACGAAACGATTCTTCATCGGTTTAGACAACATTTCGGGCTTTGTTGTGGCTCAGATTAAGGTAAATGGATTAATTGGAATTCTAATATTTCATCACTCTGGCATCACCATATCGACCACAAAATCTTCCATCGCAGTATATAAAACTTCTTCTACGTTTGGTTTGAGGCGATGAATTTCATCAATGAATAAAATATCTCAAGATTCTAGGGCATTGAGAATGCTGACTATTTCACTTGGTTTGGTGATAGCATAAGCTGTGATTACTTTATTATTTACTCATAATTCCTGGGAAATAATGTGAGCCATCGTTGTTTTTCAAAATCAACTTGGTCATGAAAAAAGGATATGTCATAATGGTCAGTTTCTTTTTTTGGCACTAATGATAGCTGTTTGGAGCATTTGCTTGATATGAGATTGTCCGACAAAATCATTAAAACTATCCGGCCTAGTCGCTAGAATTGTTTGTTTCTGTATGGATGTATCTATCTTTTTGATTTCCATGTATTTTGTGAAGATTCTGATAAATCTAGGTTTAAGATATTATTTTTTCTATGAATTGCAAGAGAAAGATTTTTTTGACAAAAAAGAAAAACAAATTATAACGTCGAAATTTGATATCATATATGATAAAATCGTTTTTTTTGTTTCATGTAAAAAAACTGGCTAAATGCCAGTTTTTTAATAGTTTTACTTAATTTTATGAATTTTTTCAATTCAACGATTCAAAACCAGCTTTCATTTCGTCAAGGTGCTCATCTATCATACGTCGTAAAGCTCTCGATGTAGGATTATCAACATTTGGATATTCTTCCAAAGCTTGAACCAAACTCCTCACTGTACCTAAATCTTTTAAAGCATCTGGGCTAATATCGGCATTTTCAATAATAGCATCAGAATCTTCTTTATTTATTTTTTGCTTTTCGTTGCTTTCCTCTTGGTCTATGAGATTTTGCAATAAAGCATCTTTTTTTATCTCTTGGTCTACATAGGTTTTGAATTTATTATCCCAATTTTCCTTATCTTGGTCATTCAAATCTTTATAATATTTTTTAAAGTCTTCAAAATCTTGAATATCTTTCTGATTTAATCAATTTGCATTAAATTCAACTCCAATTGGTTGTTTTTCTGGTGTTACTACCATTTTATTGTGATTTAATAAATAAAAAGCTACTTAATCATTAAATGGAAACCGTTTTCATCCTGATGTAATGCATAAACCCAAGATTCTTTTCAGATTTCTATTGGATATTCATTTGCACCATCTGGAATACTATATACATTTTCTCCATCTACATCTTCAACGTGAATAATAAGTAATTTTGTTCTTCTTTGAGAATCATATCGGAAATTGATAGGAATTAAGCAGTCTCCATTTGGAGTAAGAGTTGGTTCTATATCATTTCCAATTACTTCGAATCAGAATTGTTTTCCATTCCTATTACCAGATTCAAAATCAACTAATCATCCATCTTGTAAATCCTCTTTAATGAGATGTAAGTTATGTTTTGTAAGTTTTTTTTCTGCCTTTTTGTGTGTGAGATTCTGTGTAAAAGATTTTAAATCTCAAAGTCCACTTGATTCGTCTGCAATTAAAGCAGATAAATCTGACTCTAATCATTGAATAAATTCATTTTGAGATGCGTTAACTCCTTGCACCTCATTATTGTCTTTTGCATTTGTCATTTTATTATGAGGTTAAGGAATTAAAAATCATTCAGTTTGGAATCTAAATCTTCCAAAGTTTTTGCATCTTCTTTTGCCTGCTCTTCCTTTTGTTTATCTAGCTTTTCCATAGATTTCAATATTTCTAATGACCTATTTTCTCTTATTGTTGTAGCCAACTTATTCATCACTCTTTTAAAAATTATAACTAATTTATCTATAGTCTCCTCGTCTAATTGATCATTTTGAACCATGGCTTTAATTCACCATCACGTTTCCCAATTTGGAAATGTATCAATTACTGCTAAGATATACTCTTTTTTTGTCATATTGAGTAAATTTATCTAAAATCCACAACTAATTATATTCGGAAATATAAAAAAAGTCAAAAAAAATCAGACTTTTTTATTATTGTAAATTTGACAAAATAAAAAAAAGACTGAAATTAATCAGCCTTATGGCTATTTTCCTATGGGGCGGACTATGGGATTCGAACCCATGACCCTCTGGACCACAATCAGATGCTCTAACCAGCTGAGCTAAGTCCGCCATACAAATGCAAGAAAGATAGTAAATATTTCCTTGATAAATTCAAGAAAGTTTTATAAAAAACTTTTTCTCATATAAAAATCCCCAAGATCGGGGATTTTTTATTAATATTTTTCATATCTTTTCATAACCATATCCGTTGAGATTTTATTGATTAACTCTTGAACAACTCAAACAATAATGATAATTCCAGATCCTGTAACTACAGTTGGAAGTCATCCTAATGCAGTTGCTATATTTTGAAGGAAAGGAACCCAATTAAATATATATGTATAACATGCTATAACTGCTAATCCAAGTCATCCCCACAAACATAAATGCATTAATACTCCATTAATATATTTAGCAGTAGCTTTTCATGGTCTGATTCAAGGGATATATCATCCTCTTTTCTGAATATTATCTGATATTCTATCTGGAGAGAATGTAATCATAGCATACAAGAATGTGAATGCAACAATTAATATTACATAACAAAGTATTGCTAACCATCCTGGTTGCGTAGAATATATATTCAAATGTAATTCAATCCAATTAGATATTGCAGCAACTTTTTCATTCATTGGCACAAAATTGTGTAATAATTGAAAACACAAATATGGGAATGAAACAAAAGCCATAGCAAAGATAATTGGCACCATTCCAACCGGATTCATAGGAATAGGAAGGATACTTGATTGCTGTACCTTTCCACTTCTGGTATAAATTACTGGGATTTCCTTCGTTGATTTTAGAATGAATATTGAAAGTACTATAAGCACTAAAACGATAGCTATCATAAATAAAAGTACCCAATACCACTCTTGTCATGCTGTCAGACTATTGTAACCTTTTTGAAATATTCATGAAACAATTGAAGCAAAGATTAATAATGATATTCAGTTTGAAACTCACTTTTCAGTAATAAGTTCTCACAACCACATAAGCATAACTGCTCATACCGTAAGGACAAAAGCTACCAATAATACTGTAGTAAAATCTGTAGATACTGCATTTCCCCCAAGCATTGAATTCATCAAATATGTCATTCAAATTCATTGTAAGAATGCCATAGGCACAGTCAAGAATCTAGTATATTGATTTATCTTATTTTGTCACACTTCTCATTGCTCTGTCAACTCTTCCAAAGATGGAACTACAGAAGTTAAAAGCTGAAGTATGATTGAGGCTGTAATATAAGGGGACACTCAGATTGCAATTATAGCGAAATTTTCCAATGCACCTCACATCAACATTACAAGATATCAAAATCCACCTGCTGCTCCGGAATCAATAGTCTGATCCATCAATGAGGAAATATCCACAAAAGGTACCGGAATAAATACCAATAATCTATAAATTGCTAAAATTCCTAACGTAAAATATATTTTCCTCATGATAGTTTTATTTGAAACTATCTCATTCACTTTTCTCATAAACTTTTTCATCCGAATAATAAGTGATAACATAAAAACAAGGAAAGACTAAGAAATCTTTCCTCCTGCTTTTTCTATTTTTTCTACTGCAGATTTAGTGAATTTCTCAATTCCAGTGAAGTTAAGAGATTTTTTAAGTTCTCCATTTCCTAGAATTTTTACCAAATCTGAAATACTTTTGATGTATCCAGCTTCTTTAAGTACAGCTTTATTTACTTCTGTAGTAATAGCAGGATCCTGTTCAAGAGCAGCTACATTGATAACTACGTATTTATCAATCCATTTATCAGCTCTTTTGAATCCTTTAGCCTTAGGCATTCTCATAACTACAGGAGTCTGTCCTCATTCGAAGAATGGTCTTACAGATTTTCCGCTTCTAGCTTTTTGACCTTTAAGTCATTTACCAGAATAGTTACCCTTAGAAGCATTTCATCTTCCAAGTCTGCGTGCCTTATCTTTAAATCACTTACTTTTTTCTAATTGATGCAATTTCATGATCAATATCAATTAACAGGAATAAAAATCTAAACTATTTTTCCTCTTTTTTAGTAGTTTTTTTAGCAGCTGGTTTTTTAGCTGGTTTTTCTTCTTTAGCTTCCTTTTCTGCTTTTGGAGCAGCTTTCTTTGCTACTTTTTTCTCTTCAGCTTTTTCTACTTTTTCAGCTTTTGGAGCAGCTTTTTTAGCTGGTTTATCTTCTTTAACTTCTGCTTCATCTTTTCATTCTACAGCTTTTACAGCACGTAATGAAGAGAAATAATCAGCATGTTTATAAGAAGCCAAAGCTAATATAGTAGCCAATGCATTATTCAACTTGTTGTTAGATCCAATCATCTTTGAAAGGATATTTGAATATCCAGCCAATTCTAGAACAGATCTGATTGAAGATCCAGCCTTAAGTCAAGTACCCTCAGAAGCAGGAAGTAATCTTACTTTACAAGTCTTGTACTTATAAGTTA
>Ga0310691_10002826_pt1 | contig 22038 bp, 15 predicted proteins | sample 176DNAGHGlowgp2_FD_203887 | JGI IMG/M metagenome (GOLD analysis project Ga0310691, IMG submission 203887) | Sheep rumen microbial communities from Palmerston North, Manawatu-Wanganui, New Zealand - 1766 DNA GHGlow gp2 (v2) (version 2) | ecosystem: Host-associated > Mammals > Digestive system >...
ACAAGACGAGCGCCTGCATCGACTGGAACCAGGCGAGAGAGATGGGTTTTGCGTTCAATAAAAACGATGAGACATTCCTTGGCAAGGTTTGCAAGAGAATGCAGTAAGTATAACACCAATCAAAACAGACAATTATGAAAAGACTTTTAATAGCAGTAGCGGCATCATTGCTGGCGATGGCGTCATTCGCGCAGAGCACGCCGCAGGAATTCATACAGAAAGCCAAGGCGAGAACAGGCTACGGCGACTATCAGGGAGCGATAGCCGACCTCAGCAAGGCTATTTCCATGGAAACGACATATGTGCCTGCATACGTTGAACGTGGCATAGTTCGTCAGCAGAGCGGCGACCAGAAAGGCGCTCTTGTTGACTTCGACATGGCGATAGCCATCGACCCTTCGTATGTGCGTGCGCTGAATGCCCGTGGCACGCTCCTGATGGAGATGGACAAGATAGACGAGGCGATAGCCGACTTCGACAACGCGATAAAGCAGATGCCGACCTATGGCAACGCTTTCCTGAATAGAGGAAAGGCGAAACTCAAGAAGGGCGACAAGGACGGTGCGTGCATCGACTTCGAAAACGCCGCTCTCTACGGCAAGCAGAAGGCTCTGGACCTGAAGAAGAAATCTTGCTATTAAGATATGGTTGACGTAGCGCAGAGAAGAAATAAGGCGGTTGAGCTGTTCAAGAGCGGCTTCAACTGCGCCCAGGCAGTGGCGATAGCCTACAGCGACGTGCTGGGCATGTCCGACGAGGAGGCAGCCAAGGTTTCCGGCTCGTTCGGCGGCGGCATGGGACGAATGGGTGAGGTGTGCGGAACGCTTTCCGGAGCGTTCATGGTCATGGGGCATCTGATTCCTGTCGTCGACCCTAAGGACGCGGCTACGAAACAGGCTAACTATGCAGCGGTGAGGGAACTTGCCGACAAGTTCAAGGCGGTGTTCGGCAACATAAGGTGCGCCGACCTGTTGCAGGAGAAGAAGATAAGGCACACGCCGTCGGCCGACGACCCCAACGCCGAATTCTACGCCAAGCGTCCGTGCGCATTTTATGTGGCTGTGGCTGCGGAGCTTGTAGGGGAGCGCATAAACGCAATAGAATAATAATTAAGGTGTTAGATAGCAAAAGGCAATGCGAGAGCATTGCCTTTGTTGTTTACGCATGTTCATTTATTTTACCAGTTTGTCTTGTTCCTGTTTTGTATTAATTGGGTTTGAAAGGTTTCATTGAAAAATTATAGAAAATAGTTTTTCAATGCTTGCTTTTTTTCAGTTCAATTTCTAAATTTGAAATGTCCTTTGCCGAAGTCTATGTGGGATAGAGGCTGGGGACAGACATAATAAAAGGCGTTTACTATGGCGCTTTGTATTTGACGCTCAAGAATCTAGCAGTTCAAAAGTCATCTGTCAAAAACAAAGCAACGGTTGACGCCCATCGGGTGTGTATAAGCGACATTCCGACTCTGTTGCCGCATGTTCATGTGGCAGGTTAGGTCGCATTCTATTTTATACATATCGGCGTGGGCTTCGGCGTTGCTCGTTCAGACTGATGGGCAATGCTAGAGCCTTTGAGCGTGGAACGAGCGACTGAAAGTTCCCACGCTTTTTTTATGCGCATAAGTCAAATTCGGAATAAAGGATTATGAAGAAGCTGATAGCCACACTGCTATTTGTTACTGCGACCTTTAATTATGGAGCTCACGGTAATTCAGGTCAGATGGGTATATGTCTGTACAAGGATCTACTGCGTATGCGTACCATAAAAACTTGAATTGCAAAGGATTGAATAGGTGTAAAGCTAAATTAAACATGTGACATTGTCAGAAGCATATATTATGAGACGTAACAAGCCATGTGGATATTGCTATAACTGATTTTATATAAGACATAAAACAATATAGATATGAATGAAAATTTTTCTCTCATAGCAAATACAGGAATACAACTGCATCTAACTGATGCACAAATCGACTTTGGAAATTCCTCTAAAGCATTGTTTCATGAATGGTTTGACAAGAGTTTGGTCGAAACCAATCTTGAATTCGCATTCCAGCTAAGAACAAATGGCAAAATATATAAGTTTTCAGAACTTTTGAAACATAATCTAATAAGTTCTAATGGCGAGCAAATTACTACAGATGAAGAAATCGAAGCAATTCCAAATATTCAACCAATAGATTCGTCATTTGCGGAAGATATAGAAGATGAGGATGAATTAAATGATAGAGGCGTTGTGTACAATTTCAAGCTTTCCGATAGGAAAGCATGCATAGATAAATACATAAATAAATGGATTCCTGTACCGATGCTTGAAATAGACCAAGATAACAACTATAAAGGAGGATCGTTAAATTGGTGTAGATGTAAAATAATAACAGATACTTCAGAATTTAAATGCGACCAGATTCACAATGTTCAGTTGTTATTTGCTTTTGATACAAGGACAAAATACAATGATTATTCAGATTATCAAGAAACACCGGTGTTCAATAGTGACAGCGAAAAGATAAAGACATACAAACTCTGTGACAGACCAATGGAATTATTAGAATTCTGCTCAGGTGATAACACGTGGGTCCGCGAATACTTACTTGAATTAGCACATGGTGTGAAGGAGATAGATGATATTGATGTCAAAAGGGGGGAGCATAAGTATGCATTTTTAGCCACATACTTATTGTTGATACAAAGTCTCGCTAAATCAGTTAGAACCAGGAGTACAAGTCTGATTAGGGATAGGAACATAAGCAGCACTGATGTTGAAATGACAATAGACATTGGTAACTCCAAAACATCTGCAATACTTTTTGAAGATGGTGATTTCACTAAAGTCAAACCTCTAACACTTCAAAATTTTACATTCCCAATAAGGAATAAAAGACTGAATAAGACTCAGGATTCTTTCGACATGCGTCTCGCGTTTCAGAAAGTTGATTTTGGATGTACACAGTCAGATAGCCAACAATTTGTATGGCCAAGTGTCGTAAGACTTGGTGAAGAAGCAGAATATCTCACTCACAAAGTAACAGAAGCAGCAGAAGGAGATGAAGCTCTTTCAACATACTCCAGTCCTAAAAGATATTTATGGGATAATAAAAGAAGGCGTGAAGAATGGAGATGTGTTAGCTTTGACAAAGCCAAAGTTTTGCCATTAATAGATGGAGTCAGCGAATTCTTCAACGATAACGGAAGTCTTAACAAAGAAGGTACAGGCTCTGGGTTGCATTACTCAAGAAAAACGCTCATGACTCTTGCGTTTATTGAAATACTCACACAGGCTAACATCCAGATAAATAGCAGTGAGTATCGAGATTTTCATGGCAAACAGTCAACGCCACGAAAACTTGATAAAATTGTTTTGACGTGTCCTACGGCTATGTCAAAAAGCGAGCAGTTAGCATTGCATAGCTGTTTAAGCGACGCCCTGTTTATTCTTGATAAATTTTATGGGAAAGATTGTACTTCATTCTCTCCAGAGAGGATAAAGATAGTTCCGGAGCTCAACAAAAAGCAAGAAGAGAATCCTTCATGGATATTTGATGAAGCCACATGCTCGCAATTCGTATATCTCTATGGCGAGATCGGTGACACATACCGGAATGATAGCAACGAGTTTTTTGAATTATACGGAAAGGAAAGAAATTCTGAAAATGGAACGAAAAAGAATTCTGTCATAATAGGTTCTCTTGACATAGGGGCAGGAACAAGCGACTTGATGATATGTAAATATGAACAGGAGAGCAAGTCTGACTCAGAAATAAAGCCTTTGCCGATATTCTGGGACAGTTTTGATTTTGCGGGGGACGATATGCTGAAGATACTCATTCGGAATGTTTTAATAGAAGGCGAACGCAGTATCCTTTACAAGGAATTAGCGAAGAGAGATATGGAAAGCGATAGCATTAAAAGGTTGTTGAATTCGTTTTTCTCGCCAAATCGTAGTGAATTATCGTTTAAAGATAGAATAATAAGAAGAGATTTCAACTTACAAGTTTTAGTACCTGTAATGTATTATTATCTTGATTTGTATTCTAAAGGTGAGAAATATGCAGAGGTGTCATACGACACGATTTTCAATCGCGTCAAACCAAGTGAAGATGTAGAAAATAGATTTGCTCAGCATTTTGGTTTTTCGCTAAAAGAAATAAAATGGTCTTTTGATAGTGATATTGTAACAGCAAACATCAGGCTGGCAATGAATGACCTTATAACATGCGTTGCCAACATAACATACGCATATGACTGCGATATTATCTTGCTGTCAGGAAGACCTGCGTCATTGTCCCCAATAAGAGAGATGTTCTTGAAAGTGTTGCCGACAAGTCCAGACAGGATAATTGTTCTTAACAAGTACAGGATAGGTAAATGGTATCCATTCGCTGATGATTATGGATATTTAAAGGATTCAAAGAGTATTGTTTCTGTTGGAGCTATGATTGGTTATTTGTCTTCAACCAAGGGCATGAATGGATTTGCTACAAATCTTTCAGAGCTTGGTAAACGTTTAAAACCGACAACAGAGAGTTTTGTTTATTCTCATGAATCGTTCATAACACACGACAAGCATATAGGGAAAATAACGACAAGAACCTTCCCTATACATATTGAGAGTCGCCAGTTTGACTATGAAATGTACCCGTCTCGGCCTTTCTATATGCTTGGCATAGATGACGATGCTATAATAGAGAAACTGGAGAAACGAAGAAAACAAAAGGGAGAATCTCCACTTGACATTGAACAAAAGCAAACAGCGTTGAAAGCGTATAAGGATAATTTGCTTTCGAAAAGAACGTTCGAAATAGAGATAGGACGTGAGAACTATGAAGAGCAGAAAGAAGTGCTGAACTTGTTGTCAATCCTTGCTTCTGATGATAAAGAAAGCTTGGATATCAAGGATTTTTCTTTGTGTATTCAGAGTCTTAATGACCCAGATTGTTACTGGTTAGATTCTGGTGCTTTCACTCTTAATATCTAATATAAAAACATTTGTAACTATGCGCAATATAGAATCAGACATAAAAGCCATAAAAGAGGCTATTGTATGGTCGGAGGGGATGCCAGAAGCCGATCGACCTTCATTGAAGAAACTGAATAATACTCGTCGCGAGCTTAAAAAAATAAAGTATGCTCTTGACGAGCGTCCATCTGTCGCTGCGTTTGGAGAAAGCCAAATGGGTAAATCATACCTTGTTAGCGCACTTATGTCAACCGCCGACAGACCATTTTGTGTAACTTCAAATGGCAAGGAATACAATTTCATCTCAGAGATTAATCCAAGTCTTCCAAATTCAACAATAGAAGCAACAGGGGTCATTACTCGCTTCTCGGCAAAGAATGATATGTGTGTTTCTGATGGATATTTGAGAGCCCAACTTCTCACAAAATCAGACATTATACTTATTCTATGTGAGGCGTTTTATAATCAGATAGACTATTCCAGCAATAATGTTAAAGAATCAAGCGAAATAAATGACATACTGCTTAGTACAGTAGTTGCGGCAGAGAAAGTTGCAAATGTAGTTTTCAGTAAAGATGACATCCAAGACATTGAGGACTACCTAAGAAAGACCCCCTCTATATCAAAAAAATGCGACTCTATACTAAAATCCGACTTTTTCAAATTCCTATTAAAGAACATCAACAACTTAGAAAATAGCCAAACAATGTCGCTGCTGAAGTTGCTTTGGTGTAAAAATCCAGAGTTAAGCAAGATGTTTGATGATATTTTCAACGTATATAAAGAACTAGAATTCAGCACAGATATAAACATTGATTTTGAAGCTGTAGTTCGTAAAAAAGGGTCGTTGCTTGATGTGGCAAGACTTGACGAAATGTACGGAGCACCAGAAACAGCAGGACAAGATTATGAGGGCAAGGCTGTCGTGAAATTGCACTCTGGTTGTGAGAAAGAAGTAGAGAAATCATTCCTCAGCGCTTTGATAAGCGAGATAACATTTGATTTGCCAAATGAGTTAACAAAAGACCGTCCATTTCTGAATTACATGGATATCTTGGATTTTCCTGGAGCGCGTCGCCCAGAGCAAATAAAAGAAGAAAAACTGCGTGAAGGCAAAAACAGTTCAACAGTTTTAAGAAGAGGAAAGGTAACCTATCTGTTCAATAAATATTCTGCCTCAAAGAGAATTTCTGCGTTGATGCTATGCCACAATAATAATCAAAGTGCAGAAAGCACAATGGGGGCTTTGATAAATGAATGGGTGAATAATAACATTGGCGATACGAAAGAAAAACGTCTGTCATATGTGAATCACACCAAACTTCCTGTTTTGTTCATTATTGGGACATGGTTCAACAAAGATCTTGAATTAGGGGATGCCAAACCAGGTGACGATCTGGAGGAGAGATGGAAAAGAAGATTCAACTCTGTGCTTGAAAAAGAAGTGCTAAAGGCAATGGGCGACCATAGTCATTGGTTTAATGAATGGACTGACGGCACACCGTTCAAGAATATATTCATGCTTAGAGACTACAAATATTCTAAAATGATATTCTCAGGTTATGACGCGGAATGTCATGAACCAGAAAAAGAATTTATAATCAGCAAACAGTACCCAGACTTTATGGAAGATCTCAAATTGTCTTTCATAAACAATGATTTTGTGAAACGTCATTTTACAGATGCTTTGTCGGCATGGAATGAGTCGGCAATGCCACAAAAAGATGGCACAAGCAGGATACTTGAGGCGTTGTCTTTAATAGCACCAAACGTTGCAAAAGCAAGAGAGGAGAGGTTTGAAGATGAAACGTCGAGACTTATGGAAGAAACCTACAAGTTGTTGGAAGATTGCTACCATCCGGAAAACTCTGACGAACAGACACAACTTGCAAAGAAGACTATTAGACGAATCAACATAAAGATTGATCAGGAGAAAATCAAAGATTCAAATTTCTTCAGTCAGCTGCTTGACTCAATGATGATAGATGAGGCAACTGTCTATCAGCATGTGTATAAAATGATAATGGCAGGAGAGGGGATTGGTACATCATCCCCAATGAACCCAACAGAAGTCTCAATATATTCTACGGCAGGTCTTTCTTGTGATTCAACCAGAGAAGACAATGTGAAAAAAATATGCGATTATCTCGGTGCCATGGATGAAGATGAATGCAGATCTATACTTGATGAAGAATATAACGTCTCGCTTGATAAGATATTGGCTGGCGGTCAGATGAGAGAAAGCAAGGGAGAGAAAATTGTCAATGAAATGGGAAAATTCTGGATGGATGAATATCTCAAAGAGCGTTTAACCCAAGAATACATCAGCACATTCTCTGAAATAGGAAGCATATTAAACAACTTGTCAACAATATATTCGCAAACAAATCTTTGTGATAAACTTATAAGAAAAATCGATTCTTACATAAAGAGCATAAAAGAAGATGAGAGAAGAATAAAAATAATAGCAAACTATCTGAGAGTATCCTTCAATAAGTTCATAATAGATTACGGATACAATGAACTGCCATCAACCTCAATAGAAGAATTGAGGGCGCAAAATGAGAAATTGCGATTAGGAATTGACTTTTCTGCAATAGTGGAAACAGAAGACAGAAGAGACGAGAAAAAAATTCTTTCCAACATGGGAAGGCTTGAAAAGATAATTACGTCGCAAGAAAAAACAAACGAGGACAATGAAGTGATGATGCTGTTCCCTCTGTATAAAAACACAAAGAAATGGGAGCAGAAGATGAGAGTTGGCATGTTTTTCACAAGTCATATACCAACATATGACATTGCAGCCAACACCAGACTGAAAGAGATATTGGACGAAATAAAGAATTAAAAACACCTTCACTATGCCAAGAGGGAAAAGTGTTCTATGTAGTACGAAGAATTCAGACTTCAATATAGAACAAATAAACGACATCGCGTTTTACGATAGATACAAGGAGTTTCTCATTGTCGCAAACAAGCATCTTGGAAACATAGAAGATGCAGAAACACTATTGTCGGAACCGTCGAGTAACAATGGTAAGACAACATGGTATATAAAATCGGAGCAAAGCGCTGGTATAAGGCTTTCTGATTTGATGGGGGTAGAGAAAGACCAATACACCAGACAGAAGGATCTGCTTATAAAAAACCTTGAAGATGCTTCGAATGCCACAAGCGGGAATAATGAACACTTCTATATAGACTGCATACTGAAGAGTCTGCGTAATCCCTATGCAGACGATGTCATATATTGTCATAATGGTAAAGTGACTCTTGGTGTGTGGGGAATGACTCCAGCCTCCTCACATGGTGGTTTTGATGGTGTGATAACTGATGGAGTAAAAGACCACCGAGTACACAGTGTAAACTATGTGATGCAAGGGCAAGGCTCATTTAGTGGGGCAACCCAAATACAGCGTAAGCATGGCTATAAACTTGGCAGAGAAGCATCAGATATACCAACTGTTTCCCCTGCGTCGCGATATGAATTCAAACGTTGGGAACCCGATGCACCACAGGGCGCAGTCGTTGATGGCGATCTTCTGTTTACTGCCGTTTGCGAACATGTGGACAATTATCTTATTAGCTTTTTGTGTGGGGAAGGAGGGCATCTGGATGGAGAAACAGAGAGAGAATACAAAAAGGGAGATAGTGTTGTCTTACCGACACCAATAGCAGAGGATGGGTATGAGTTCAAAGGTTGGAGTAGAAACATGGAAGGATATACGGTTGATGACGATTGTGAAATTAAGGCAATATTCAAGAAAAAGGATATCGTGCCTCCGCCGCCAGCTGCAGAATTCCATAAAGTAAAATTCGAAACTGGGGAAAACGGAGCGATAGAATCAGGATTTAACGAAATTGAAGTAGAGGATGGAACAACAATAGATAGAACATCAATACCAACCATTGCAGCCAAGAATGGATTTAGATTCAAAGGCTGGGATAAAAGCACCACAGTTCCGATTACTGGTGCGACAACATTCAATGCAGTATATGAGCCTGTTCTGCCATGGTATAAGAGGTTATGGCTTTGGCTGACTGGTTTGGGGTGCTTGAAATGGTTGTTATGGTTGTTGTTATTCTTGCTGTTGTTGGCTTTGTTTTCGTTCTTGCTTAGTAATTGCAGAGGATGTTCTCGTCAGACATCCATAATTAACGACACGTGGGACAGTTGGTTTCATAGCGACAATGGAGTAATCAACAATCAAGATTCCGTAAGAACAATTAATGGAAACTACATAGAAGATTACGGCAATAGAATAAATGCTCCTATAACAGGAGAAGACGGCTTGCTGATTGATGACAGAGATGTTGTTACACCGCCAACAAGTGGGTATAACGATGAGACAGGAGAATTTTCTTCAGTTCCGATAGAAGAGAGAGGAGGCAGACCTGACGTAGTCTCTAATCGTTTGCTATTGTTTATGGAAAATGAGAATGGCAACATTGAAGGACTTGCGAAGGATTTCAAGAATGCTTACCCGGGTGGCGATTACAGTGTAATAGGCATAAATAAAGATGTAAAACTGCTTGCGATACAAGTGCCTGAGGCAGAGAAAGAACGTGTGAGAAATGAAATAAACCAAAAGATTCCAAACCATAAGTTTTTTGTATTTGACGATGAACTGTACGAGATAAAGAGAAACAATAGCACTGATGAAAGAATTGGTGAGGATGGATGGCATTTGAACGCCATACACTTGAAAGAAGCTTGGAACATAACCAAAGGCTCGCCTGACATAAAAATTGCTATAGTGGACGATGGAATAGACGCCGCCCATCCTATGTTTAAGGGAAGGATAGTAGATGCTTATAATGTGTACACCCAAACAAACAGATTGGGAGTTGGAGATGGCCACGGCACTCACACGGCTGCGCTTGCAGCAGGAAGTGCGGACTACTATTCAAAAGGAGCTGCTGGTGTAGCACCGAACTGCAAAATAATGCCAGTCCAAGTGTTTGACAATGGTGTTTGTCCGTTGTCAGCCTTGGTGGCGGGGATTATGTATGCAGTGATGCATGACGCTGATGTAATAAACGTTTCGCTATGTCCTTCATTTGAAGGTTTCAACACACTGCCTTTGCAACAGCAAGACAGAATTGCAAAGAATGAATTGAAGCAAGTAGAGATGCTTTGGCTAAGAGTATCTGCAGCGGCGGTCAAGAACAATAGCATTATAGTTTTTGCCGCAGGCAACGATGATATACTAGCTAGCATTCCACCAGAGAACAGAAGCCAAGCAACAATAGTGGTGACGGCTGTTGACAAGAGACTCTATCCTACACGATTCACAAACTACGGTCATGAATTTGCTGACATATCAGCGCCAGGCAAGGATATATGCAGCGCTTTTCCAGGTGGAAAGCTTATGACATTTGACGGAACAAGTATGGCTGCGCCTATAGTCTCGGGAACCATAGCATTGATGAAATCGATAAAGAAAGACCTGACAATAGAGCAGGCGAGAAACGTGTTGTACAAAACTGGAGCTACGGTGTCAGGAAATATTCCCCCAATGGTGTTAGTGGACAAAGCATTGGAAGGCGTTAAGAGGGGCGACTTTTCTAAACCTCAAAAAAGGAAAATGAATGCTGTGCCTGGAAATGTGAATGTACATCTATACCAAAATGAGGAATTTAGAGAAGGAATGAGAGATGGGCAAATAAGTGATGATGATAGAACTAGAATAAAAGATGAAATAGAACAACTGAAAGAAGAAATAAACAAAAGAGAGAAACTGCTTAATCAAAACTAGAATATGGTAAATAAATTTTCGTTTTCGGTAGTGCTGTCGCTTGTCGCACTGCTTGCTTACACATACATAACATTCATGGGATTGGATTATATGCAGAATGGAGAATTGCTGATTCCTTGTTTAGCAAGTGCTGGTTTCTTGATTGCTGTAGTGATATGTGTTATGCTCATGTGTCTATCAAAGGCTACTAGATGGAGAAATCTTGGCACTATAGGGGAATGTGTGATTGGCTTAATCGCGCTTGGGCTGTTCCTTATATCTGCAATACCATTCACAAATTTCATGAATGTGGTTGAGGAAAAAGGGGGCATAGACCAGAAGATTGAGAACGTAAGAAATGCAGCAGACAGCATAGCTTACGAGTATAACAGATACGCAGAGAACCGTGTTGAGTCATACAAAAATCAACTTGTGGAAATCAGCAAGGATAAAAAAAATGATGATTACAGAAATGCGATAAGCGGTGCTGCAGGTGAAACAGATGATGAGAAGATTGAGAATCTTGGCAACAGTTTAAGACGAAGGCTGATGCCTGATAATATGAACGAAATAAATAAAGAAAGAACCGCATGGCTTAATAGCGCAAAAAACTCAAATATTCTGAATATTAGGCTTCCTAAAAACATAAAAAGCATAGAGTCAAGCGTAAAGACATGGACTCAGGAGTATAAGGAACTAAGCAAGGTGCAATATTATGGAGAAGAACCAACCACTGAGGCTTTCGCATATCCAGAATTCGATTCGAAACTAAAGGAACTGATTGACAGATACACAAAATTCCCAACTCCGGGTATCAAGGCGATATTGGCATCTTTGATTTGTTGGTTTATTATCATGTTGCCATATATCCTGACCGAGAAGAGTTTGGCGGGTGTAGACGACGATGGATCTGACCACGAATAATAAAAAATAAAACTAATCGCAATATGAAAGAAAGAATACTACAGAGATGCAACAAACTCCCTAAGCATGCTATTATAGAATATATTAAAGATGGCACAGTCACAATGGCGGAACTGATAGAAAGGGGATTGAGCGCAGAAAGACAAAGGATTGTAGAATCAGCACTTGCAGAGCAGGAGCAAGAAGCATGGGACAATGCCTACCAAACGAATAGTGTGGATGGGTATAGGATTTATCTTAATACGTATCCGAACGGATCGCATGCTTCTGATGCTAAATCCCGCATAGGAGAATTAGATGATTCAATGTGGCAATCATCGAAAGACTGCATAGACGGATGCAGAAAATACCTTGACGTTTATCCAAACGGCAAGCACAGTGCTGAGGCTCAAGAGATGATAGATGATGAGCCGTGGTTTGAGGCGAAAAAGAGAAACACTATAGCTGGCTACGAAGAGTACAAGCAAAACCACCCGGGCAAACACACCGCAGAAATAGAAGATTGTATAAACAACCTTCGGGATGATACAGACTGGGAGGGCGCTGTGGCAGCTGGCAACACTGAAGCCTTCAAGACATATCTGGCGCAGCATCCGAATGGCAAGCACGTGCACGAGGCGACAACAAGAATAAACAATTCTGCCCTGCATGACAAAATAATCAGCGACCTAAGCAATGATGTCAATGCTTATAACGTATTTGATGTAAAAAAATACATTGAGAACGGAACTGTAAGTCTCAAGGAGATTGGCTCTATTTTAAGCAAAAAAGTGAGTCTTGACAACGACACTATAGAAAAAGCTATAACAGACTGGCAGGATGTTTTCAAACTGCCACGTTTGAGTGCGCCAGAAACTTTGGCAGAAGATTCCACCGAAGTTTATATGTGGGGAGCTCCAGGGTCTGGTAAAACATGTGCTCTTGGCGCAATACTGACTCAAATGAAGAATGACGGAATCCTTAACCCACTACAATGCCCGGGTAAAATATATATGGATCAGTTGTCATCCAATATCTTCAACACAGGCAGAGAAATATGCAATCTACCATCTAGTACTGCTGATGAGAACTTATACGAAATGAAAATGGAGATAAGGGATGAAAAGAAGAGAAAGCATAAGGTCACAATGATAGATCTTGCTGGCGAGATTTTCAAAGCATTCTACTTGAGTAGAAATGGTATGGAAGACAAACTCTCTAATGAGCAGAAAAAGATGGTCGACAAAGTGAAAGAATATCTCACAGATCGGCGCAATAACAAAATACACTTCTTTATTGTGGAATACGGGGGAGAAGACAGAATGATAAAAATCACTGAAGATTTGAGTGTAAAAATGTCGACTCTGCTTGAGGATATGGCGGGATATCTGAAAGACATGAAGATAATGGACAAGGCAACAGTAGGTGTATATATCCTGGTTACAAAAACTGATAAAATAGATTGTAAGAGAGATGAAAGACCAGATAGAGCCAATGACTATGTAAAAGGAAAGTTAACGTCGTTCTACAATAATCTTGATGATATATGTAATGACGCCGCAATTAAGGGTAAGAAAACTCTGTCATTCTCAATAGGTGAAGTGTTTGTGCAGAACCTCTGCAAATATGACGGAAGAGATACGCAAAAAGTAATAAATAAACTTATAGAGAAAACAAAATCAGAAAGCAAGGGAATCCTTGGGGTGTTGAAAAGTTGAATAGAATATGGAAAATATAAAAGCATTTATATACGGTCAGATAGATAATGGTACTGGCATATTGGCATCGGTGCCACAAGGACACAATGAGCCAAGTAGATTTGATCCGAGAAGCCCTATTGAAACGGGATTTTGTGCTTCGGACATGAACGATGACTACTATATAGTGTGGCGCGGAGAAAGTGACAATATATATGCTGTCGCGATACACAACCATATTGACTCGAGAGGCGGATACCTGCTTGCCGCGATATGCACTGGAGATTCTTTGATTACAAATGGAGAGCGTCTGCTCAGCGTGTTAAGGAACATAAAAGAGCAGATAATAAGGAAATATGACACACTAAGCAAGGACAAGATTGTAGAGTTGCTGCAAAGTGAGGTGAGCAGAATAAAAGATGAGGATCTTAAGCCAGGAAAAATAGTGACTGATGATACCAATAAGCAAGAATGTGTCAGAACATATGAAGAGAAAGAGGATTTTGCTGAATTGAGAGAGTTGCTGGAAAACGTGGATCAAGATGCATATAGGAATTACAAACGTGTGTGGTTTGTTAAGCCGACTCAATACAAAGACAACAGCCCATTTGAGCGAATAACAGCACCGCTCGTAAAAACCTATACTGTGTTAAGTCCAAGCAATAGCCGCATAACGGTAGCGGCTAAGACAGTAAAGACAGGAGGGCAAATACCCATCACCTACATGAGAGAGAAATATAGTAGCAAGAAAATATGTCCGGCATTAGACAACCAAGAATACTTTACCATAAACGGATATACAATAAAGTTGAATGAAGAAAAAATAGAAGAAGAGATGAGCAAGGATATAACTCAAAAAATCAATATAAAAGCAGGTAAAAAAACACTCACCATAGAAAAAACAGGTATTGACGGAGAATGGAAGAAAGATGGAAAACCTCTTGATTTCCGTAACGGAGTAGAAGATATAAACTTAAGATTCTCTGACCTGGGACTAAATAAGCAAAGAATAAATATCGATAATAGTGAAGTAATCATATACACTGAAGGTGATGCCAATATTCATGATGAACTGACAACGCCAAAGAAAAACAAAGATGGCAAATGGAAAAAAATAGCCATTTCGTTGATGTTTTTTATAGCCGGTGCTTTGCTGACATGGGGATTTCTAACTTTAAATGGAAAAGGAACGCAACCTAAAGGTGGTTCAGACACAACGCAAGTTCAAAATGGAATGATAGAAGAGGGAGAGTTGGCAAAGAAAAAGGAAATTGCTAATGATTCAATTAAGGCTATTTCGGAGCAAAAAAAAGAACAGAGTAGTAATGCAAAAACACAATCTGTTGCTACTTCAAGAATCGAAGTAAAAGAACCACAATCAGAAACTCCATATAACGACATGGAAGAAAAATAGCTTATGAACAGAACTGTAAAGAAAATAATACTATTGTTTAGCGCTGTAGCAGCAATAGTCATTTGTGTGGTTTGGTTTCTTTCTCAGTTGGCAGGTCAGCCACAGGGGAAAATGGAACCGACGAATTTAAGTGAGTATATAAAAAAGGAGAGCGAAAAGGGTATCATGGATAAGGACTATAAAGACGCATATTCAGGATTCTTGAAGCTGAAGGATATAATAAAAACAGAAGACGCCATAAAGAAAAATAATGGCATAAAACTTCATCCTTCGGAAACGATTGAAGAATGTAAGGCTTCTATATACAATGACTTCGGGGAAATATTCGCAAACTATGTGGACGAATTCTTCGGAAGGAGCCATTGGGATGAAGAAGAGATGAAGAATATGCAAAAAGTGGCAAATGAAATAGTCGCATGTTCTCCAGAGAAAAATAAGAACAGCAAGGTTGAGGAACAAATTAAACGAGTAGAGGAAAACAATAAGGATTACGCAACAGCAAAGGGAACTATAGCAAGGGCAAAATTCTGTCGAAGTGTCAATGAGGTTGAGAAAATAATCAAAGATGTAAAAATGCTCAACTCAAACAATGATTTGAAAAACGAGGAAACGATAATACGCAAATTGAGAGACGCCGTAAATGATGCGAAACAATCATGTGCAGAATGCATTTATAAAAAAGCAGAGCGTGTGTTTCAAAACAAATGTAGTTATGGTAGCTACTATGCTTATACAATTGAAAGGAATAAAGTATTTGAAGAAATTGAGAATTTTAAGAAGAAAGGTTGGGTGTACCAAAAGCTTGATAAAATCAAGAGAGATATAATGAATGATGATCCATATGGAGTGTGCTATTAAAATAGGAAAAGTACTATAATGAATATCTGTAGTAAACTATTTAGTTTTTTCGTGTGCATATTGCTTTTATGCGTACAACACGCTCATGCGAAAAATGCAGCAAACGAAGTGCTTGATATTAATAATGATACGATCGTTTGCGACAGCTTGAAATACGCAAATGCAACAAAGAAACTCAACGAGTTGAAATCTAATAACAAGAAAAAAGAAGGTATAGTAAAGGAACAAGGAAGTTTCTATGAGAAATTCCTCGATGTGTTCACAATAGAACACATGCTGACAAAAAAGCGTCCAGTCCTAAGTCCAAGAGACTCGTCTCGTTTTGCAGAGTTCACTCAACTTCGGCAGAATGCAAAAGGTAAAGAGGCTTTGCCTAAGAAAAATGTTCAAGGCAAACAATCTGTTGACAAAGTCATAATGCCAGATAATAAAAAAGACGGAGACAATGGGAATAAAGAAAGAAAAATAGAAGAATGTAAAAAATACATTCAAGAAGCAAGGATAGATAGTGCAAAAGCAGAGAAGAAACTAAAAAAAGCAAAGGATAAAAAGAATAAATATGACATTGAGAAGTGTAAAGGAGAACTGGAAAATGCAAAGAAAGCAATAGCAAATTACAGTAAAGAACTCGATAAATTTCGTCCTAAGAAGAAAACAGTGTGCATAGATTCATTAACGAATGAAAACCTGAAACAAGAAGAAAAACGTTCCAGAGAATTAGATAGGAAAATAGAGTTGTTAGAATGGGCTAACGGGAAAACTGATACGATAATATACAACAAATATATTCTAAACACCCTCAAGGCAGAATACAACAAACATAAAATAATAGAGTGTAGGAATATTGTTGACTATTTTGTGAAACACTATGAGAAATACGCTGTCCTTATAAAGGGAAGTGGTATTCTCCGAAATTTGATAGAAAACTATGAAAGATACAGAATAGAGATGTTGGAATTTTTGAAGGGACGTAAAGACTTTTATTCAGCTAATGGGTATAAGCTGAAATATATCAATGCACGAAGTGAGTTTAACACAAAAGAATACTACAGTATCTATCAGAATAGGAAGAACAAGCCATCAATTTATCATATAAATAACGTATTGGAAGATTGGGAAAAAGCGATTGACAAAAATGAAATTACAGAGGAGAAAATGAATGAACTTATAGAACGACTTGAACCAAGACCATAAGAAGTATGCCAATAGAAAAAGAATGCTTGAAATGCATGCAGTATGACATCTGCAAGGGAGTTACGGAATATGACGGGGTGAAGTGCGAGTCATTTGAACTGAACCCGGAAGCGTCTATAAAAAAAGAAGAGAAAAAACAGAAAAGAGAAAAATACAAAATCCCAAGGGGGGGTAGCATTGACTTAGACGACAAAGAAACATCAAGGAAAATAGTAGTAGGACTGATAGTCACTCTTTTCGTACTGCTGACAATCGGTGGCATCGTATCTTACAATATGCTGAAACCAGAGGAAGAAAATACGGTTACTCCCTCAAGAAAAGTGGATAGAGCGAGATTTCTAAGAGAAGTAGAGGCTTATCTTAAAAAAGATCTGAAAGACATGGAAGTAAACTCTATTGAAAAGCTGCTGGAAGATTGCAATATACTTCTAAATGAAACACCAGAAGACACGGAACTGAAGGATATAAAAAGAAAACTTGAGAAGAGAAAAAACGAAAAGACGTGTTTAGACATGATAAAAAATTAAAATAACAACACTATGAAAAAGAGAATCTTATTTACAATCGCTGCACTAATATCAATGGCAGCAATCATGAATTCGTGCAAGTCAGAACTACAAGAAACGGGTGCTGTATCAGTTAGACTGGCGCAGCAGAGCTCGTTAGACTCACTTGAAACAGCATGGGAGGCGTATGTGTCAGCAGACTCAATCTCAAAAACAGACAAAAGCGATATTGACAAAAGCCTGATTGATGTGCCAAAAACAATCTGCGCCAAATTGATGGAAATAAACAACGGTTTGAAGGACAAAACAGACAGAGAATCGTTGGCAAAATCAGAAAGATGTCTTAATCTGATGCAGAAGATATATAATGTTGTTGGTGAAAACTCTGGCATAAAAATGGATCAATATGGCAGACTCGTGGCGCTGAGTAGAAAAGAGCACAGCAAAACAATACCAACAGGGGATGATATCAAGAAGGAGAGGTATATACTGTCTGACAAATATGTAACAGAATGTCTGAGTTCTTTGAATCTATGGAATAAATACAACGATGCGGAAGAAAAGGAAAGAGCGATATATGATAAGAAAAAAGCTCTTGAACTCAATCCTGACAATCAGAAAGCGAAGAATATAAAAATAAGATAACTATTAAATATAATGAAACGACAATATGTGGTTTTAACGGTGATCTTAACGATCATCTTAATTGTGATTTTGTTTTACGCGTTCTCGTCAAGTGAAAATTCTGGATATAAAAAAGCGGAAAGTACTGCAGTTGTCAATGGCAATAGTTCGTCTTTGGATTCGCTAACTATGGCATGGAATGCGTATTTAGAAGCAGATTCTCTCTCAAGGGAAAATAATGAGTCGATCAGCGATGAGCTTAGAGATGTGCCTAAGATAATTTGTGATAGACTTTTGGCATTGGATGCGGATTTACATGGAAAAACGGATTCCGTTTCGTTAGCCCGGTCTGAGGCCTACCTCAAACTTGTCGAAGACATTTATAATGTAGTAGGAAAAGATTCGGGTGTAGAAATAGGTAAATATGGAAGAGTTGTCAGACTCACACATGATAAGTATGGAGAAGTGATTCCAGCGGGAGATGCTATTGGTGGATGGAAAGTCAGGCTGTCCGATGTGTATTTAGCAGAATGTCTGAGTGCATTGGAACTGTGGAGAAAGCACAAAGATGCGGAAGAAAAGGAAAGAGCAAAATATGATAAGAAAAAGGCTCTTGAACTCAATCCTAATAACCAGAAAGCAGATACAATAAAAATACCCAACTAAAAGTGATGAAAAGACTATTTATAGTTTTAACAGTGATAATGGTTATTGGCAATGCTGTTGCTTATGCTGACGATTGCTACGGCGAAAGGCTAAGCAAAGGCGACAATGCCTTGAAGGCAAAGAAATATGACATGGCCATAGACTACTATGAGAATGCGAAAAAGTGCACGAACTGCAAAAGTAAAACAGAACTAAATCAAAGAATAGCAAAGGCAAAGAAACTAAAAAGAGAGGAAGAGGAAAGAGCAAAAGCACTTAGTGTAAGCAGAAACGATATTACGTTTTCCGAAAAGGGTGGCAGTGTTGTCAGTGTGACTGTGAACTCAAGAAAAGCATGGAGCTACTCAGGTGTTCCCTATTGGCTGAATATAAGCAAAGACGGAAATGTGCTGAATATAAGTTGCGCTAACAATGCTGAAAAATATGAGAGAAACTGCAATGTGACGGTAAGCAATGGCAGCAACACACAAACCATACATATAAGTCAAGATGCAAAAAAGCAGTCCTACATAAACATTTCGCCTAATTATATAAAGTTTGACTATAAGGGGAATAACACGAAAACGGCAACAATCACAACAGACGCTTCAAGTGTAAGTAGAACGGATTTAAAACACAGCCCAAGCAACTATTGGTATGAAACAAACATATATTATGGGAATCAAATCTATGTAGCGTGTGAGAAAAACAATTCACATAATCCAAGACGTGATGTCGCTAATTTTAAGACCAACGATGGGAGTACTGCGACTCTTACAATAGAGCAGGATGGAAAGCCTAAGTTAATAGCTCTTAGGTCTGTTGGTGTGAGAGGTGGAGGAAGCATCGAGGCTTTCGTACAATTCAACACAAGCAATGATAATATTGTGGATCTCGGATTTGGCAGATGGAATCTTTGCGGAGGTTGGGGATTGACAGGAACATACAATTGGCAACTGCCAATCGGTGACTCTTGGCGTTCCAACTGGAGTGCTTATTTTGGAGCAGGATTAGCTCTTGGTGGTGCCAGTGGATACGGGTTTATAGGTGCAGTGGCTGGTAACGCCGAAATAGAATACGCTTGGAATGACTGGGGATTTGGCTTGAATTATATGCCAAAGTTAGGATTTGGCAGTGGCTGCGGATTCTATGGTGATGGGGTGAACTTTAATCTCATACTGAGATACTATTTCAATAAATAAAAATAATGGGATGAGAAAAGTAGCATTTTTTATAATTACAGGAGTGCTATTGATTTGTGTGCCTACTTTTGCGGAAAGCTGTTTCACGTCAAGAGTTCAGAAAGGCGATGATTACATGAACCACGCACAGTATGACGAGGCAATTGACTATTATGAAAGTGCGAAAAAATGTCATGATGCTCCTCGGGATTTGACGAACTTAAACAAGAAGATAGCGAACGCAAAAAGTAAAAAGGATGAGGCAGAGAATAGAATGTCTGTTTCTTTGACAAGCATTTCTTTTGAAGCCTCAGGCAATTATTCCAAATCAGTACAAGTGACTTCGCGGCGTAGTTGGACTTATAATGCTTCGCAAGTTCCATATTGGCTGACTATAGAAAAACGTAATAACGGCTTGACAATATCTTGCGTAGATAACAAGATAACCCAATCGAGAAGTTTTGGACTTGTCATTTCAAATGGAAAAGTGAAAAAGACAATTACCGTGTCTCAACGTCCATGCGAACGTTCTTCCATAAAAATATTTGAACACTGGTATTATTTGAATTCAGGAAGTTATAATTACTTTGTCAAAGTTGAGACTGACGCCGATTATTATGATGCTTATACAGATGTTCAAGGAGCAGAGCCTTGGATAACTGTAGAAAAGGCAATGGGAGGTCTTAACGTAAAATGTTATAGTAATAATAAAATATATGACAGAACTGCCAAGATTTATGTTACTACAAATGACGGCGTAACCGATTCTTGTGTTGTGTATCAAAATGCAAATGAACGCCCAGCTGTGGTAGTGGATGAAGAGCCTTGGTATGCAGGGAGATTTAAATTGGGTTGGAGAGTTTTTGATGCGGGAATAGGGTTAAACAGTGCATTTTCGATAGGTTCTGGATTGCACATGAGGATTGGCAGACATTCTGATTACTTGAACCTTTTGTTTGGTGTTGATTACATATATCATTCGTCTTTTGACTTGAAAAATATGTCTAAGTCATGGTTCTGGTATAATGTCGGTCATCAAATCGTTTTGCCATTGGATTTGAGAATAAACCTCTTTAGAAATATCAATGGGTGTAGTTTTTTTATTGAATGCTCTTCCGAATTCGGTTGGAGGATAATTGATAAATATAGCAATGAACATATGTCAAAAAGCACTTTTGCGTTAGTGCCAGGCATCGGATTTAATTTTAGACGTGCAGATCTTTGTTTCTATTATAGATATTATTTGAGAGATAAAGGGCCATTAAATGATGATTTTGCTACTGTTTATGAGACAAGTGAAGATGCCAATAAATTTGGTTGTTACTTGACTGTTTATTTCTAAAGCAAGTTGTACACAAAAAAACGCAAGCCTCTTGGCTTGCGTTTTTTGTATATCTCCAATTCGTATTTTATCTCAGCACTCTGCCGGAGGTGTTGCCGCCCATGAGGGTGAGAACCTCTTCTTCGGAGACGAGGTTGAAGTCGCCCGGAATGGTGTTCTTGAGAGCGGAAGCCGACATGGCGAACTCGATGACGCTCTGATAGTCCTCGCCGTACTTCGACAGCGCGTCAAGCAGCGCGGCACAGCATGCGTCGCCCACGCCCACAGCGTCTATCACATTGTCCACGTCGTAGATTCTTGAGAAATAGACCTGCTTGCCGTCGTAGAGTATGGCGGCGTTCACATGGTGGTTTGAGCTTACGATTCTTCTCGTCTCGCACGCGAACAGCTTGACGTCGGGGTAGAGTTCCTTCGCCTTCTTCATTATCTTCTCGCAGAGCGGCTTGTTTATCTCGTATCCGTTCTCGGTCTTCACTACGCCTTGGAACTCACCCGGTTCCATTCCAATCAGGTGCTCGTATTCGTCGTCGCTGCCGAAGACGATGTCGCTGAAGTTGACAAGCGGAAGAACCACTTCCTCGTATGTCTTGCCGTAGTTCCAGAGGTTCTTGCGGTAGTTGAGGTCGCAGCTCAGTTTCACGCCCATCTTGCGTGCGGTGTCGATGCCCACACGGCAGCACTCGGCTGTTGACTCCGACAGGGCAGCAGCGATGCCGCTCCAGTGGAACCAGTCGGCGCCCTTGAAGGCGTTCTCCCAGTCTATCATCTCTGGCTTTATCGTGGTGAATGACGAGTCCTCACGGTCGTAAACTACCTTTGACGAGCGCAGTGATGCGGCAGTCTCCATGTAGTAGCTTCCGAGTCTCGGACCGCCAAGGGCCACGAATTCCGTGTTCACGTTATATTGGTGCAAGGTGCTAAGACATGCGCGTCCGACGTTGTTCTTAGGCACACGTGTCAGGTATCTGACGTTGTGT
>Ga0310691_10002827_pt1 | contig 22031 bp, 32 predicted proteins | sample 176DNAGHGlowgp2_FD_203887 | JGI IMG/M metagenome (GOLD analysis project Ga0310691, IMG submission 203887) | Sheep rumen microbial communities from Palmerston North, Manawatu-Wanganui, New Zealand - 1766 DNA GHGlow gp2 (v2) (version 2) | ecosystem: Host-associated > Mammals > Digestive system >...
CCGAAAAAGCTGCAATCAAATTATTTTTAAAAAATCAAGATCTTGACAAAAAGATAAAAAAATAATAAAATTATAATTAGGAGTTGGTGAAAATGGCAAATACTTATTAGAGTGCCCATACTGGGACTACTATTGATAACACAATTAGTTATTTACAAGTACCTTCTACAACACTTACTTTAGGTACTTCTTGGACTGGTTCAGCCCCTCCTTATACACAAACAGTTAGCTGCGGAGGAGTATCTGCATCTTATAGTGTTGTAGTAGGATTAGATTTAAGTTCAGTAGCTTATGACAGTATTGCTGATGTTTAGGCAGAATATTCAAAAATATATAGAGTTGAAACTTTAAATAATTAGTTAAAATTCTATGCAGATGAACCTACTGAATTATCATTAAAATTAGTTATAGTAAAATAAAAAAGATAGGTAGGAAAATAAATGAGTGAAGGAATATTAATAAATAAAACATCTGGAACTAGTTTTATTAGCTATGCGCTAGCTAGGGTAATTGCACCAGCAGGAAGTAGTGTAACTTTAAGATCTCCTCGTGGAACTACAAAAACTATTACTTCAGATAAAGCAAAGCCATTAGAAAGTAATACAAATTTTAATGTTTATTATTTTAATGTTGGAACTGCAGAGTTTGGAAGTTGTACAATCACTGGAGTAGATGGTAGTTATACAATGAATAAAACTGTTAGTATAACTAATAATGTTGAATATACTTTTGAATTATCCCATAGATGTCCAAGTGGATATTAGGAGCTTGAATGGATTAGAATTTCTAAACAAGCATATATAGAAGTTGGGAAATGTTTTACTAATAAAGCTACATATAAATATGATTGTATTGTTTCTTTGGAATCATTAACAACACAAGAGGCTTGGACTTTAATGGCTCCTCATAATACAAACCGTGGTAGATTTATGATAAATGATGCAGGATAGATTTATTTAGCAGATTATGGTGGAGGTTCTTCTTTAACTGGACAAATAGTTCCTAATTCTTTTAATCATATTATTATTAATGAAAATAATAATCTTAAGATTGCTGTTGATGGATAGGTTAGTCCAACAAATTATGGTGCAGGTTATTTTTAGAGTTCTACTGAGACATATTTAATTAATTGCCGATATCGTAACGTGAGTGGCGCATATACTAGTTATGATATTAAATGGAAATAGTTTATTGTAACAGATCAAGATACAAATACTATTGTTTGTAATTTAGTTCCTTGTAAAAGAATATCAGATGGAGTATGTGGATTTTATGATACTACTGCTGAAGTTTTTCTTTCAAATGCAGGAGCTGGATCTATTACAGCAGGACCAGCAGTTTAATTAATTTAATATTTTTATAGGATTTGTAATATTACAAATCCTATTTTTTTTATTTAATAGATATTAGGTCAATTATAGATAATTTATTTTAATTTATTTTTAAATTTATTTAGAAACATTGAGAAAAAGGAGAGATTGGAATTATGAGTGCTAATATAGATTATCCGAATACTTTATTTCAATCTATTGATACTATAGTGTCTGCTCGTATTGCTAATCTTCCATACGATTAGACAGTTGAATGTTATGTTGTAAATAATGATCAGGCAGATCAAGGTATCTATAAGGTAAAATATCAAAATGCTGAATTTGAAGCAGTAAGTGATAATACTGATTTTAAAATTGATGAAAGAGTATATGTTCAAATTCCATAGGGCGATTTTGATTAGGATAAAATTATTATTAGAAAAAAATAGCTAGAAGAAAAATAGAAAGTAAAAAAATTACCATTACTATCAATGGCCAAAAGTGCAAATTTTTTTACTACTACCGAAAATCAAGAAACTTATAGTTTAAAAATTGAATCATCAGAGACTATTGGTACTAAAACTTTTATTTGGGCTAATGCAGTTTATGCTGGTTATACAAAGCTAGGTCTTAAAGCTTCTATAATGTCAGATATTCCATACACAATGCTTTCTGGTGATTATGGATTTAAAATAGATATTACTAGTTATAACCAATCTAATGTTCCTACAAATTTACATAGTAGTGAAAAAAATACTGAAACATATTATTTAAAAATAGAAGATATGATTGGTTCTAATTTTTATAATACTAATGGATATTAGAATCAAGAGAAAACAATAGATATTACTAATAAAGTTATTACTTCTATAAAAGTTTCATTATGGCAAGATGGAAAATTTATTAGTAAAGAATATGGACAGGTATTAAATAAATTTATTTATTATACAAATTTATAGTTATATATTGGTTATGATATTTCTGAATTTGATCAAAATCCTAAATTATTTTTATATTCAGAAGATGGATTATAGTATAGTACTAATATTAATAGTAAAACTTTAAAAGCAAGATTATTAACTTTAGATGAAGATACTTTATTCTTTACAGAAAATAATAATTTATTTTTAACTGATAGCTCATTAAATATGAGTTGGGGAAAATATAATGTTGCTAATAATGCTTTTTCTGATTTATATAATTAGTTAGCTTATGAAACAATAAATACCTCTAAAAATTTTACTTTATCTGCTGAATTATCTACTATTAGAAGTAAAGTATAGGAACAATATATATGTGCAATTAGTCAAAATAATGGTAATGTATTATATAGGTCAAATATTTTAACTTTTAAAAATGTTACTTATTTAGCAGGTTCTAATATTATAGATATTATAACTGGTTTATAGGCAACTGTTTTAGAAGATAATGGTATATATCAAATTTATGGTCAAGATAATATAGCGACTAATAAGATAGCAGTTTCAGTGCCGCATTATTTATTATTAACTTATTTATCTTCTAATGAAGAATCAAATGATAATGGGATAAAAGTAGGAGATAAAATAATTTGGAAAGTACCAAAATATAGAACAATGATTTTAGCTCCTAAGTTAAATATTGAATATAAATAGCGCACTAGTGATGAAGGATGTATAACTAATGATGAAGATTATTGGATTATTACTTAGGTTGTCCAAGCTTCAGATTTAGATAGTGCAAATGCTTATCGTATTCCATTTTATATTAGTGATTATTATAGTCCACAAAATACTAATAATACCATTTATTGTTAGTTACAAAGAGGATTCGATGTTTATGAAACATCAAAAGAATTACAATTTGGTACTAGCGGCTCTTAGGGCAATGAATATAATTTACGTTTAAGGATGTGGAAATATAATAGTTAGTATCAGAATAAAAAAGAATATGTAAATGCATATTATCTATCTTCTGATTTAACAGAACCTTATTTTATAGAAGCAGAAATATATGATTATGATAATAATATTGTTAATATTAATAATATAAGATATAAAATATTATCAAGTTCATTATTAGCTTCTTAGTTTTCTTTTGATATTAGTTAGAGTGCTAGTGTAATTACATTAAATAAAACAGATGCAGAAATTATTAATGAATTATATAAAAATTATTCAAATGTCTTTTCTGGGGCTGCCATCTTAGAATCTAATTCTATTTTAAATACTACTTATATTTGTTTAAAAAGAATTACTAGTTCTACTAATTTATTAGATTATTATAGTAATGTAATTGAAGGAGTAGTAACTATAGGAGATAAAGAATATAAAGCATATCTCCCTATAGCGGTTGCGCCAACGCAAGCCTATACAGCAATAAGTGGTTCGACAGTTATTACTTATGATATTACTGGGAAAAAACCTTTTTATACTAAAACTCCTTTTAGTATAAAATCTACTGCTAATGGAGAATATAATTGGTATATTTATACGCCTAATGATATAGATCTAAATTGGGCGCCGCAATTATCTTCTATTGATACAAGTAATCAAAAAGAATTAGTTCCTCCAACAATTTTCAAGAATGATAGTAATTAGTAGTTTGCTATTGTTTGCGAGAATGTTGTAGGTAATGAACCAGTTTGGATATAGCCAATTCATATTATTCAAAATAAATATCCAGGAGCAATGGAAAATGGTGAAAGTAATTATGCTTATATTAATGAAGATGAATATGTAATACATACCATGGTCGGGCGCATCAATGAAGATAGCCATGCTGATAATAGTAGCAGTCCTACTATGTCAGGACTATTCATAGGAGTATTAGGAAATAGTACAGATCATACAGAAAAATTAGGATTATATGCTTTTAAACAAGGAAAAAAATTTTTCTGTGTTGATGAAGATGGACTTCTATATCTTGATGGTGGCTTAGATGTAAATAGTAGAATTGCTAATATTACTTTAAATAGTTGTAAATTAGAAAATAGTTTATTTGATTTCACAGAAGGAACAAGAGAAAATCAAAATGATATAGATGTTATTAGAATAAAAGATAACACATTTGATTAGAATATTACTGTAGCAATAAATTCATCAGGAAAAATTAGTACTAATGAATATGCTTTTGTTAATTTAGAAGAGCCTAGTATTGTTGATCAAAAAGTACTAGGTCGTAATTTTAATAGAACAACAGATACTGCTTACTTTTATGGTACAGCCGCATAGGCAGAATCTTTTTAGAATAAAACAAAATTAATAGATGATTTAAATTCTATTAAAGCTGCTTTAGAGCAATTAGGTAAAAATATTACAATTACCTATAATTAAGAGAGAAAAAGGAGATGTTTTATAATTATGTCTCAATAGCAAGTTAATTTTTTAGCTTAGATATATAATGATTTAATGACAATAGAAGTTAGAGGAGAAAGTCTTCTTAAACTAGCAACTATTCTTAATGATTTATAGCCATTTATTATAAACGCTCAATAGAAAATAAGAAAGGAGAATGAAAATGCCAGCTAAGTTATATCCACCTCAAATAACTGGAACTTTACCAGCTTTTTGGTTAACATATGATAGTTCTAATTTATTATTGCGCGGCGCAGATATAAAGATTCCATTTTCAATGAATCAAGTAGTAAGTGCAACTTCAGTCAAAGGTTTTATGCTTAGATTAAGAACTGCTTCTTCTGGTTCATATATTTTTTCTCCTGTATTTTCTAATGACTATAATATGTCTGAAAATATTGTAACATTTCATTTAACAGCATCTTAGGCTAGCAAATTAAATGAAGGTTAGTTTTATAAAGTACAAATTGCCTATTGTTCTTCAACTATTGAAAATGCAGTAGGTATAGAAGAAAATGATTAGGTAGGATATTTTTCTACTGTTGGAATTATTAAATGCACTTCAAAACCTAGCGTATATATAAATAATTTAAGTCAAGAAAATATTAATTTATTTGCTAATCAATTTGTTGGTATTTATGATCAATCTGATTGTAGAGATTAGACAGAAAAAGTTTATTCTTATGAATTTATAGTCTATGATCATTTAGATAATATTTATTATACCACTGGAGAACAATTACATAAAAGTTATTATGATACAAAAATGGATGTGTCTTTAGATACTGTTTTATTGAATGATTTTATGAATGATTCTACTGGTTATTCTATTCAGTATAAAGTAACTACTATAAATGGATTATAGTTATCAAGTCCAAAATATTCTTTAACAGCAGATGGAGTCGCATCTAGTAACAAACCAATAACTATTCTGCCAGAAATGGATGATGAAACTGGTAGTACTATTGTAAAATTTTAGGGAGCTATTAATAATGATAGAAGTTTTTATTATGTTTTAAATGAAAAAGCTTTTACATAGATTGAAGTTGATGATCCTCCTATTTTAGCGAGTGATCCAACATTAATATCAGAATTAACAGATTCTTATTAGTATGAATATGAAAAAGATAAGGCAAATAAAACTCCTATAGATAGAATTAGATAGGGTCTTTCAAATACTCAAAATAAAGTTACTTATTTAGAAACAAAAACATTATATCGCAGATGGAAAAAAGATATGTATGGTAATTCATATTTTTATTATACTGTAATAGATAGCGTTCCTGAAAATATGACTTTAGTAGCTGGAAGATATTATTTTTATGATAATGATTTAATAAAAGTATTAAATAAAGAAGCTCTTAGTAAAGATTATAAGAGAATGTTATCTAAATTAGATGAATGGCCAGAAGAATTAAAAATGTCATGGGAATTTAATAGTGATAATTTAACATATTTTGAAATTATTTCTTCTTGTGAAAATTTAGTATAGCGTTTTTCTTATCAAGAAGTATTAGATAATCCATTGATTGATATTTAGCGATATAAAGATGAAAATTTATTATTAGCAGAAAATAAATTTGAATCTTTATATTATGGTTCTTATATTTTATTACGTGCAAGTAGTGATGATAATTATAGCACTTGGTATATTATTAATAGATTTAGATTGGATGATCAAAGACCTTCATCTTATTATATAAAAGATGTTACTATTGAACATGGCAAAAAATACAAATATGCTTTAACGCAATATAATCTTTGGGGCCTGCAAAGTGCAAAAGTTATTTCAGATGTTTATCAAGCTGGTTTTGAAGATGCTTTCTTATATGATGGTGAAAAGACTCTAAAAATACGTTATAATCCAGAGGTTAGTTCTTTTAAAATAACAGTATTAGAATAGAAATCTGATACTCTTGGTGGTCGCTTTCCATTTATTTCTAGAAATGGTGATACTTTCTATAGAGAATTTCCTATTGCTGGATTATTAGCGCAAGAACTCGATATTGATAGTAGTTTTTGTAATAAAACTGTTCCATTAGCTCATAGACATTCTACTCGATCATTACAAAATATTTATGATAAATCAGGAGAGTTAATTGAAGAAACTGATATGCCAGAAAATGGAGATAGAGACTGGCATATGTTTAGTGATGAAAATATTGCTCTTGAACGTGAGTTTAAAATGAATGTTTTAGAGTGGTTAAATAATGGTAAACCTAAATTATTTAAATCTCCTTATGAAGGAAACTTTATTGTACGTTTATTAAATAATTCTTTAACACCAGTTAAAGAATTAGGTCGTATGTTACATAGTTTTCAAAGTCAAGCTTATGAGATTGCTGAATGCACTTATGAAAATTTAGTTGCTTATGGTTTTATAAAAACAGGATTTCCAAGTGATTATGTTGGTTTATTTAAAACCTATAAATTAACAGATCCTTCATTGTTTGATAGTGATGGAAATGTAGATATTATTGAAGCAGATAATGGTGGTATTGTTTCTTTTGTAATTCAAGATATGTGGCCAGGAGATATTGCTTATATTACATTCTTTGATGGGACTACCGAAGAAATAATGATTGGTATTACTGGTAGCTATACTTATGTTGGGGATAAAAAAGTTTCTCGAATTTTTATTCCACAATATCAATATGAAAAAATCCATAGAAATATTATAGGTACAATAAATTGTTATTATTATGGTGCGCGAATTACCGCATTTGATGCGATATAGAATATGGCATTAAAGACTGTTCCTAGTTAGCAATTCATTGGAATTAATCCTTATTTTTATAATTTGCGCTCTGCAAATATAGATTCTAGCAATCAAGAATATACGATTACTTCTAATGATTTTAGTGCTTTATCAGAATATAATATTAGAGATTATTTAACTAAATTAGGTACATTAGATGAAAATGCCACTAGTTTAACTATTAAAAATACAAAAGATGCGAATAATTTAAAGATATATAAAAAATTAATTAATAGTTATGAACCAGGAGATCTTATAGGACGTATTAATGCTACTTTAAATTCTGGTGAAATTTCTAAATTAGAATTAATAAAATTAGAATAGGGAAAATTTAGATTAAGAGAATTAATTCCTGTTTATGAAGTAAATGATAATTATAATACAGTTCATTTTGATCTTGCTCCTCCTTAGTAGGCTGATGCTATGTTACCAGAAACTTATTATTATAAAGATGAAAATACTGGTTAGTATATTTTAGAAACTAGTGATGTTGCAATTAGAGGACGTACTTATTATAAGAAAAAATCAAGAAATGTAACTCATCAAGGAACTGACATTTAGGCTGTATTAAATGGAGAAAAATTAATAAAAGAAAATAGCAATGAATCAAATACTATGTATGTTTCTGTTTCTCCTTTTGGTTATCCTTATCCTATTGAAGAATTAACTGAAACAGTACTTCTTGATCCATTCTGTATTTTTTAGGTTTTTCGTAGAGTACAAGGAGAATGGGTGCCTGTTACAAAAGAGGTAAAATGGAGAGATAATGAATCTGTTTATACTAGTTATTATGATCCTTATTACAAGACATGGATACCATATTATGATCCTTATGTATAGATAAATTATAATTGGAAAAAAATAGTTTATGCACCATATGGATTTGATATTGATTTATCTAGTCAAGATATACAAATTAAAGAACAATTAATAAAAAATAATAAAAAAATTTTATAGTCTCTTAAACGAGAATATCCTAATATTAATATAGAAGAAGAAGATACTGAAAATCTTACAGATGAATAGAAAGAAGCAAATAGGTTAATAGCAGAAAATATTGAAATAGAAAAATAGTTATCTGCTTTTGGTAGTACGCCAGAAGAAAGAATTGCATATATTAACTTTTGCGCTAGAAGAAGACAGGAATTAGCATATATAAATAAAGGGAAAAGTCTTTCTGAAACACATAGTGTAGAATAGTATGAAATAAAAAATAATCAAGGATTCTATTTTGTACAAAGTGAATGGACTGGGACAATTGATGAAGGGACTGTGCAGTATACTCCTATTTTCTTAGAACAAGAAGGTCTTTAGTATAAACCTTATTTATATTATTATCGTCTTGAAAATGGAGAATATACTAAAGACTCATCTGAAGTAGGACCATAGGTTTATTATACCTCTAAGGAATTATTAAAAACATATCCAGATGTCTTAATAAAATGTGTTGCTGGTCAAAATCCAAATAATGAAAATGCAATACATTATTATCTTTCTCCTAATGATATTATACGATATACTGCTGATCCAAATCAAATGGGACAAAAATATACTTTTTCATATAAAGATCTTAATGATAATGAAGTTATTAAATAGTTTCAAATAATAGGAAGTACTTATTAGGCTTTCCGAAATGGAGGAGCGCCTTTTTATATGCCTGTTATTATTAATGTAAATAATATAAATAAGACTTATTATTTAACTCAAGAACAATTTTATGAATTGGTAGATAATAATGTTAATTCAGATTATATTGTTATAAAAGAAAGTTCTGAAGATGAAGTTAATTATTTATAGAGCTAGGCTACAAATAATGATACTGATGAAATAAAAACTGCAAGATAGATAGCTATTAAAAAAGCTAAGGATACTACATTTGATATAAATAATTATAGATATACTACTTCATTAGAAGGATATGAAACAACTTGTCATGATGAATATTATAATTGTTATATTTATAATAATTAGAAATATTATTTAACAAATGAACAACAAGAGCAATTACTTAATAATGAAGATATTGAAGGCATGGAAGATCTATTACGTTTAATTCCTTCTCGTTAGTATTATATTAAAGATACAAAAGAATATAATTATAATTACAGTAATAGAATTGATTTAAGTGTTTATGATTGTTTTGAATCTTCTGGAAATACTTATTTGTTAACTGATGATAAAGAAATTAAACCTTATAAAATTTATTATTTTAAAGAATATGGAAATTTAGTAGATTTATCAGCAGTAAGAGAAAAAGATTATACTCAATTAAGTGATGTAAATTCAATTCGAATTGGAGCTGCAGTAATGGCTGAATTAACATTTTAGCTAAAAGTTTTAGATTTTTATACTGAAATTAGATAGCCAAAAGTTGCAGCCGCAAAATAGGAATATTTAGATGCAAAAGATTTCTTTCTTAATTTATTAAAGAGTTATAGTATTTTAGAAGAGTCTGATGTTTTAGCTAGAAAAAATAATGCTTTACAAGAATTATATTATAAGCTTATTTATGGTACAGAAATTACAGGTAAATTAAGTAAAATCAGTTAGGACTATTTAAAAAATATGTTATAGAGTGATACTGAAACAGAAAAATTAAATTTTTTAAAATTATATGAAGTAATTTCTGTTAATAAAAATATTGGTTCTGAAGTTATTGCTCAAGTAATTAAAACAGCGCAAGAAAGTAAAGAAAAATATTCTGATACTTTTTCTTATGAAAATTTAAAGCTTTTTACTTTTACAGATGATATAAATATTTTATATCATGTTATTGATATTAATAGCCCTGCTGTATTTAAAGATAATACTGACAACAATTTAAGTTGGTATTATTAGATTAAAAATTCAGATGAGACTGGGATCTATTTTGCGATTGATAAAAATAATTATTTTATAAATACTGATGATGAAGATATTTATTTACCATTTTTAACTAATGATAATGATAATATTAAAATTTCTTTAACTGATAAAGAAGTTATAATTAATAATGGATATACAGTTTATCCATTAGAAGAATAGAGTAATATTATTTTAATCTCTACTCATTTAGAATTATTAAATAAAGATGAGTATAAAAAGACTAAATTGCAAGAAGACGTTTTAGAAATACATGAAATTAAATATGAAAATGGTAAAGTTATTTATGTGGACAGTGAAAAAGAAATACAAGAAGAAGATATTACTAAAACTTTTTTTGAAGAAGAAGAAGTTAATGGTCTTATCGAAGGAGAAGAAGAAGAAGTTAAAGGAACTTAGTATAAACAAGAAGTCTCTAATAATTTATTGGATATTTTTAAAAATGATTTAGAAAAAGCAAAAGAAAATTTAAATGATATTAAAGAAAAATATGTTACATATTATACTAATATTCAAAAAGCAGAAGAAGAATATAATACAGCTGTTTATCAGCGATGGGCAATGGATGAAGCAATTCGTTTAGATACTAAAAAGAAAGATTTAACTTTAAAAGAAATTGTGAAATATCTTAATAATAATTTAGTATTAATAAAAAAAGAATCTGCAAATATTATTAATAATTATAAAGAAATTGAAAAATATTATAATGCTATTATTGGAAACATTAATAATATTCGTAATTTATTAAAAGAACGTTTAGATAATATTGTTTATCGACGTGAAATGATTAATGATAATTTTAACGATGTTGCTTTAGATGAATAGTTGCGTTTATCTATAATTAGTGATTTTGGATATGCAGTTTTTTATTTATATTTAATTTATTATTTAGTTAATAAAATTAAAGAAAATTATGCTCAAATGTTAGCTGCGAGAAATGTAGAACCTGTTCGTTATACAGAAATCCAATATAATAATGTTAAAAAATATATTAAAGAAATACATAGAGTATATAGTTTATATCGTGATCAAGTTCTTGAACCAGAAAATATAGTAGAAGTTCGTGAAGGTATTAGATATATTTTAAGACTTTGGAAAAATAATTTTATAGTTAATGATAGTATGTTAAAAACAATGTTAACTAATTTTAATGTTGAAACTAATGACCCTAATGAAGTACAAGCTATTATTGAAGAATTAAAAGTTATAAGTCCATTATATGACGATATTTTATTTATGTCTTATAATAGATCTTCAGATATTAATATTCAATTAGATGGATTATCAGGGGAAGAAAATACGATTACTTTTTCAAATTTTAAATCATTAAATATGACTTTTGATATAAATTTTATTACAAATGATACTATATTTGATGATAATATTGTAAATTTAAGTATTGCTGATGATAATAATTTAACTGAATTATAGAAAATTTTAAAACAACATATATTAACAGCACTAAAAAAAGATGAAGTTTTAGCAACTAATTTTGAAGAAAAAGTAATAGATCGTATGTATTATCATAGATTATTTTTATAGTTAGATGAAAACTCTTTAGATGATAAAACAATAGAAAAAAAATTAGAAGAATTAAAAACTTTAATGACTACTTTTATTTTTTATCCTTTAAGTGAAATAAGTCTTGATCCATAGATTACTAAACAATATAGTAATGTTTCTCCTGCTTATACAACTAATAATGATTTTTATGATAGAAAATTAAATCTTTTTTAGAAAGAAGAAGTTGTAAATATGAATATATAGTTATGTAATTATTTAGTTACTTATTTACAACAATTTATTGACGATGGATTAGGTGGGTATACTTTTGCGGCACGCGCAATTCAAGAAGCAAATAATTACAAAGATTATCATTATTTTAATATTATGTCTGGTAATAATGAAGAATCAAAACTTGTTGCATTAAAAACTGCTATTGCAGATTTTAATGATTTTATATCTTAGTTAATGAATGAATATGGATCAATATTATTTGAAATTGATAATGAATTTGTTGATTTAATTACTAGTATGTAGTTTCCATAGATCACTTCTTCAATGGTAAAAAGTAGAGAATATTTCCTTATTCCAGAAAAACTTTTTAAAGGAGAAGAAGGAAAAGATTTAGTTTTAACAACTAATGAAAATGGTGACTTAGATATTGTAGAAAATATCAAGATTAATTTATTTAGAAATATTTTTAAAACTACAAATATTACATCAGAAATTAATAAAATAAAAGAGTACTGGCAAGAATTTATTAATATTGTACAAAAACATCCTAGATCTACTGAATCAATTGATGGTGATTATTATTTAACTACTTCAAATATGGAAGATTTAAAAGATGAATCAAATGATGAATATAGTATAAAAATTACAGCAACAATTATAGATGAAAATTATGAAAGTGTAAATCAAACAAAATATACCAAATTATCTTTAGTAAATTCATATGCCCAAGAATAGAATGATGATTCATCATTGACTAAATGGACAGTCGCAGATTCTGGATTAGTAAGAGAATTATAGGTTGAGGGACAATATTATTTGACAGAAACTTAGATTGAGCAATTATCTGATACTTAGGCTGGTCTTTATGATATTCCAATTTAGGTATTAGCATAGAAAAAATATACATATTTTGATTTAATAAAAGAATATTCTAAAAAAGCCTCAACAGATCCTGAAGATAAATTAGTGCCTTGTACAATCAATTTAAATAATATAGAAATTAAAGAAATAGCAAATAAAAAAGGTATTATGATTAAATATATTGTTACAGAAGAAGCAAAAGATATTAGAAATAAATATCAAGAATTATTAAATATGTTATTAGATAAGTAGAAAGTTTCTGAACAAACTATTGTACCTCTATTTTGGCCTAAAGCTCCTAAATTAACATAGTTAAGTAATGAAGATTTAATTGCAGAATGGAATAATAGATAGTTACATACTTCATAGATATATACTTGGACCTGGTCTGATAAAAATAATAAATTATCAGAAATAAAAAATAGAATTATTGGTTATTAGACAGCATTACGAGAAATTATGCAAACTTAGTTAACTTCAAAAAGATATGAATATTTTGTTGGAGATGACTATGAATGGCATACTATTTTAGATGAAGAAGACTTTAAAGAAACAGAATTTTTTACAGATAATAAAAAAAATCAATTAACTCAATTAGAAACATTATAGGAACAAATTAATACATTAAATAAAAATAAAACAGAATAGCTTAATAGTATTAATAGTTGGGAAATAAATATTCCAGTAACATTAGGAGAAGATACTATTACTTATGAAACTCCTGATAAAGCTATAGAAGCTATTGAAAAATATTATGAAACTAAAATAGATGATATTAAAGAACAAATGAATGAAATACATATTTTTGATGATAGTCAAGAAGCTATTATTTTTATCTTTAATAAAACAATTGAATTAATTAATACAAAATTTCCTCTTTTATTTGAAATGCCAAAAGTTTAGGAATATGTTGATTTATTAACAGAGGAAAAGGCAGATATCGCTGCAAATTTAGATATTACTACTGTAGAAGATAGTACTTTGTCAGAAGATGGTGCTTTTGTAGAAGAATTTATAAAACGATATAATGATTATTATATTAAAACAAAAGAACAATTAATAGAGCAAGCAGAATAGTTGTTATTGTTATATGAAAAATAGGCAAATAATTATCGGGAAAAATATGAAACATATAAAGATTTATATGAAGAAAATTTAGCTTTATTTAATAATTTTAAAAATAAATATCCTGAAATATGGGAGTATTATGAAAGTCAAAAAGAAAATGAGAATACTGATTCTTTAATTTCTTTATCAGAAGTTATTACAGATTAGTAGAAAAAAGTAAAAGATGCTTGGAAAAAATTCTTAAATCTTTTAGACTAGTATTATACTGCAGAAAAGAAAGCAGGGTTATATATATGATTTATAAAGATACATTATTTAATAAAGAGTTTATTGAATTATTAGATAAAGATAATTAGCGTGAAATATATGCACGCATTGTCAGTTTAAATACTGATGAATTGCCTGTAGAAGAAATTAGCGGAAAAATAACGCAGGGGTCCATGAATATTGATGGAACCTCTGCGGTTCGCCGCTCTTGTTCATTAACAATAGTCTCTAGTAGAGTAGATATTAATGAATATTATTGGGGATTTTCTACTCGTTTTAAATTATATTTAGGATTAAAAATTCCTGACCATATTAAAAATAAATATGAAGAATAGACTAGTGCTTCTTTTGATTCTACTACTGGTGATATTGTTAATAATGGTGGAGCAATTCAACCATATAAAAATTATCCTGATATTGTTTGGTTTAAAGAAGGTATTTTTTTAATTACTGATTTTAAAGTGAATATGACTAATAATAGTACTGATAATATTTATATTAGTGGAAAAGATAAAATGTCATTGTTAAATGGAGATATAGGTGGTAATTTTCCATATGCAATTGATGTAGGAACAGAAGAAGAAAGGACAGTTGATCCTGAAACTGGTATTGAATTAGATAACACTAAAACACCATTAACACTAAAATCAATGGTACGAGAAATGATCCATAGGTATGCGGGAGAACCTTTTCATAATATTATTATTAATGACCTTGATGATACGTAGGTTGAACTATTGGAATATCGTGGAGATAATGACATTTATTTATTAAAAAATGTTAATACTGGAATGTTTGAAAATGTTATATTTGATGGCGATGTTATTCGTTATGATTCTTATAATATGCCAATAGTTATTAATAAAATAAAAGATAGTGAACTCGATACTATGAGCACTAATTTTGTTTCTAAAACAGCAAAAAGAATTAAAGCTACTTCTAGTCTTTTAGATCGTACTTGGTATACAGTTACTAAATGTTCTTATGGGTCTGTTGTTGGTTATAGACATACTGATTGGACTTATCCAAGTAAAGGCGGAGAATTAATAATGAAAGCAGGAGATACAATTACTCAAGCTTTAGATAAAATCACTGAAGTATTAGATGATACATTTGAATATTTTTATAATATTGATGGACAATTCGTTTTTTAGAAAAAATTATAGTATGTAAATAGTGCATGGAATAGTTTAAGAAACACTTGGGAAGAAACTGAAGCTGGCACATTATAGAAAATTACTTATGCAGAATCTGCGAAATATATTTCACAATCTTAGTATTCTTTTATAGGAAATACTTTAGCAACTATGATTAGCAATAATCCATAGTTTTCAAATATTAAAAATGATTTTTCTATTTGGGGTAAAAAGAAAGCTTCTTCTGATGGAAAAGAAAATGCTATTCATATGCGTTGCGCCATTGATGAGAAGCCTGAAATTTATACAAATTTTAATGGACAAACATTTAGTGCTGATAAAATAGATTGGCGTGAATTAATTTATTAGATGGCTTTAGATTATTTTAATCATAATCATGATGATGATTATGAAATTTAGCTACATAAAAATAATCCTACTTATAAATTTGGAAAAACTGGATATGAACATTATTATACAGATATGTTAGGCTTTTGGAGACATTTGTATAATCCAGAAAGTGATGATAATGAAATGTATTTCTTAGATACAAATGATGAAACTAAATATTGGAATAGAAATGTATTTAATGATCCTTCGGCTTTATTATTTTGGTTTGACTTTTTTGATGGTAAAGAAACTGAATTAAGTCGTTTTTCTGTCGCTGCAATTGGTGATAGGACTAAAGTAGTTAATGAAGATAATGTAAGAGCCATATATTATGGGGAGATTCCAAATATTATTTATATTTCAAAAGAAGAATATGAATAGTTAAAACTTGGAAATCTTTTAAATGATGGATATACATATATTATTCTTCCAGAAGGAATGGAAGATTATTTTAATATTTCTGGCAAATTTAAAAGTGCTTAGGATGTATTAGATGATTTAGTTTATTAGCATACATATTGTAATGATTAGATTACTATTACATCTATTCCTATCTATCATTTAGAACCAAACTGTTATATTTATGTATATGATGAAAAGAGTAAAATCAATGGAAATTACATTCTTTAGAAAATGACTTGCGCTTTAAATTATAATGGAACAATGCAAGTGCAAGCAACTAAAGCTCCAATTAGATTGTATTAATAAAGGAGGAAAAGGGGTATGGCAAGACGAATTGCTTAGTTTAGATATTTTGGCGATGGAGAAATAGGCGTAAATGCTGTTACTCAAACCACTTTATATAAGCATATTAGTAGTAACTATACCGAAGCAATTAATAAATCCGTATTGGCTGATGGGAGCATTTTTGTAAATTATGCTCCCATCATTTAGCTAGGGGTTTAGACATTGCCAGGTACAAAATTTTATTTAAATGCAAATACAGACCCAATTATTGTAGGAGCTAGTGGAATTTATGAATTAGATTTGTCAAATACTTCTACTGTAATTACTAGTTTAATGTTTGATTTAGCTAGTTTAGAATTGATTAGTAATAACCCTGATGGGTATTTAATTATAGATATTGTATATGAGGAGGCGTAATAATGAATTCATTTTATGGTAATTTAAAAAATAATTCTCGCGCTTCTTTTATTTTTGATAAAGTTTATCCAACAAGAAAAGCAATGGAAGATGCTGTTAAAAATGGTACTGATGGAGTATTTGTTAATAGATATGTTCTTATTGCTTATAATTATAGTCAAAATGCAGACTATACTGTAAATAATCATTCTTAGTATGGATATGATACTTATATAGATCATAATGATAATTATGGCAAATTTGAGGATAAAGTTTTTGTTGATCATAGAAACTTAGATATTGCAGAATATGGAGCGCAATATGATAAAACTGTTTGGATGAAAATCTACAGTAATAATGAAGAAAAATATATTCAAGTCGGCGCACTTAATGCTGCTGCGCCAGCATTTGAACTTTCTATTGATGCTCCTGGTGAAGAAAATGGTAGACCTCATTTTGATTTCTATCATAGTGGAGATTTAAATTATTCATATCATATGCCTAAGAATTGGGATTTAATGTTAAATCACTATTCTGCTATAGATGATTCACTTTTTAGTGGACCAATAACTTTTACTCAAGATAATCCTTATAAACCAAATACATATTTTTATAAAGATATAAATGGAGTTTATAAAATAGATACTGCATCTACTACAACAAATAATAGAGAATATTATTTGCCAAATAATCCTTCTTATATTTATTATTATAAAGATTTATATAATAGTGATTCTCAAGCCACTAAAGCAATGCAGTATCCTTATGTAAATAATTTGGGTTTTAATCCAACTTCAAGGTATTATGATTATGTTAATAATGATGATATAACATTTACAGAAGTTCCTTCTGGTGAAGAATATCCAGATCATGTTTATGCAGTTATTAAATTAACTATTGATACTTATATTAAAAATACCTTTTATGTAAAAGAAGGGGAAGAATATAGATTAACTGGACATAATGATGAATTTGATCCAGATCAAACTTATTATATAAAAACACAAGGTAGTTTTGAATAGGTAACTAAATTTGCAGATGAAGTTAGCGCAGATGAAGGTCCTATTGATTATTAGATAACTCCTAAATATGCAGCAAATAAATTCTTTTATATTAAAGATGAACAATATATTTTAGATAGTTCTTCAACTAAAGAACCTGGAAGAACTTATTATAGATATAGAATTGATCACTCTACTTCTATATAGGATGATACCAAAAGATTAGATGTTGAATTACCTTCAATTGGTAATGCAATTTCAGATGTATATGATTCTATCTATGGTAGACCATTAAAACCTAATTATCCAAATGGCATTAAATATATTAATCAATTAAAATATACAAATGCAACTTAGAAAGCAAATTTCAAAATTTCTGTTCCTCAAGGTGCAAATTTAAAAGACTACATAAAAGTATTAATTGATGGAACATAGTATTATTTAACATTAAAACAATATAAAGATTTATATAATACTTATGATGAGAAAGAACATCCAATTATAGTTAGTCCTTATCCTTATCAAGACTATGCAGATGAAACGCATACTTTACAATGTAGTATAGATGGAAAATATTATTATTTAACACCAGGAGAATGGGAAGATGATTAGGGAAATACTCCTACTCCTCTTTATAAAGAATATGATGAATTGGCTCACCCTATTCCAGTATACAATCTTGCTAATGACATAAGACCTTATACTCAATAGCAACTTTATAACTTTTTAGATATTGAGCCTTATAACAATGTAACTCCAAAAGATCCAGTATCAATGGCTTGGGGAGTTGAAGAATTAAAAAAATATATTTCTGAACTTAGATATTTGTCACATGGAGAAATTGATGGGGATTTTGACCCAATGGTTTATAATGGAAATGGATTATAGAGTGATTGGGCAATTGATGATCCGACTGCTTTTGGATATATATATAATCGTCCAACTGTAATTTCTCATTATATATAGAAAACTTCTGATGAAGTGGTTAATAATGAAGATTATTTCTATGCAAGAGATATTAGTGATACTAAACATGTTCCTTATTTCTTTGAAGGCCAATTAGGAAATAGTGATAATAATATAACATTTGACTATTTTAATTATAAGTATACAGAAGTAACTTATTCAAGATTTGAATATGAGCCTGGAGCTTATTATTATCAAGATGATTTAACACATGAATATATAATAGATAATTCAGATACTAAAACTGAAGGAAGATCTTATTATACTAGGTCAAAACAAAAAGAAATTTCTAAAATTCCTATGAGTAAAAAAGTTGCTGATGGTCCTTATACATATAGTAATCTTGAACCTCCTATTTATGAAGTAGCAGATATTACTACTCATTTTAAATTTAATGATGAAGATACGGCTGAACTTTATTCATATACTGAAATAGATGCATTTACAACTGAAATGCCTTATTAGCCAAACAAATATTATTATCAAGATGCAAATAATTATGTATTAGATAATAGTCAAGAATAGCAAAATGGTTTTACATATTATATAAGAAATTAGGAAAATATTAAAGAAAAATCTTTTTATGATTTATCTAGTTATCAAATAGGGCAGAATGAGGATAATCCAAATATAGAAGTTTGTACATTTAATTTAGTATTAAATAAATTATTTGTTCCTTCTTATATAGCTGTTACATCAGACAATTTTCATTATGTTCCTAATACATTTTACTATAAAAATAATAATGTTTATGTATTAGATGAAGGAGCAGAGCAGGAACCAGAACGTACTTATTATAGGAGAATTAATAAAGGAAAATTAAATAAAGATTTTATAAATAAAGCTTATCTTGGATTAGGTGGAAAAATAATTTCTCAATTATGGTTTAAAGAAAATAAATCTTTATCTTCTTATTTTGAAACAGGTGAAACTATTAATAATATTACTGTTGAACGTATATTAGAAATATTAAATAAGCCTGGTTTTTATGATGAAAATATTTTAAAAATTGTTTATGCTACAAGTAGAATAGATAATACTACTATTCCATTAAATTTTATGGATACTACATAGACAAGAGATGGGAAATTCCATATTTATACAAATATACGAACTTGGAAAACTGGATTACCAATTGAAAAAATATGGTAGAATATTCCAGTAGAAGACATAATTGTTACAGAAATGTATTATGATATTAATGATGTTAATGATATAATTGGAAATGATGCGCCTATTGAAGAAAGTATTGATGTATTGCAATCTCCATTTATCTCTATTAATAATACTGTTAATGTGCTTACTACTAGAGCTACTGCTCTTGAACAAGTAGTTGGTAATACTAATGATGAAAATAATAATTCTCTTCTTAGTCGTACCCATAATCTTGAAACTATTGTTGGAACTAGTCTTGATACTAATAAGGGAACCTTAGCATAGCGTGTCCCAGCTGCAGAAAATAATATTACCCAACTTTAGAATTATATTGGTGATAGTAGTAGTGCTACACCTGAAACACCTAAATTAGATGATCGTTTAGCAGCAGTTGAGACTTATGTTGGTAATTCAACTATTGAAGAAAACTTTGATGGTACTAATAATAGTAATAATTATATTATAAATATTGGCACTAGAGTTAAATCTCTTGAGCAATATATTGGATAGTATCAATATTCAGCAACTGCAATAAGTGTTCGTCTTACTAATGCTGAAACAAATATTAATACTCTTTAGAATATAAATATAGCAAATCGTCTTAATAATCTTGAAACTTATGTTGGTAATACAGACAGCGCTAATACTAATAATACTTCATTAAAGTATCGTTTAGCAAGTATAGAGAATTTTGTTGGTACTCGTAATAATGATTTATTAGGTAAAACATTGGCAGAAAATGTTGGAACTTTAAATAATAATATGACTACTTTAATGGCATCAACAATTGGTTCAACAGATCTTAATGAATATTGGAGTAATTATGATTATTCATTAAATGATAGAATTGATATTTTAGATGATATTAATAATGTTTATAACGATGCTCCAATAATGACAATATCTGCTACTGCAATTTAGGCTGCTCATAATACTACTTTAGAAGTAGAGATAGAGGAGGAATAAGTTATGGTTGATAGAAAAACAAAATACTATGTAACTGATGGTACTACTAAAAATTATCCAGAAATAATAAATAATAAATTTATTATATAGCCATGGCTATATAATGGAGATATCGTAATAGGAAAAACTAATTCAATAGGAAATAATTTAACAATTAAAAATATTAATTATTATTGTTAGAATTATTTATTAAACTATGGTAGTTTTATTGGAAGATCTTCTCATAATAAATTATTTTATGATAATAATGAAGACAATTGGAAATTAACAGTTTTTCTTACAACTAGTAATTATTTATAGTGGTTTTGGCTGCCTCCTGATGAAGTTCTTAATAATCATATTACTGGAATGACAATTACTTTTGATAGTGAAAAAACTAATGTAAATGATTTACCTCCTATATATTATAGTACTGGAATCTTAAATGGAAATATTCAATATTCAGAATATGAATCAAAGAATATTATTAAAAACACAGATAATAATAGTATTACAATTAATTTCTTAAATGGTGATATTAATATAACTAATATCATTACTTTTGATGGAGAAGAAATGTCATATAATAATAATTATATAGGAAGAAAAATTAAATTTAATAATTCTTCTTAGATATTATCATATTTATTAGATAATAGTGCCAATGCTCCACATTATAGATATCAATTATATTTTGCAAAAAATGATATAAAAAATAATAATCAAAATATTTTTTATATTAAAAATGTAACTTTTAATATAGATGATTCTAGATTTACATCAAATTATTATAATGAGGATATGCAAATGGAGTTAGACGCAATTGAAACAACTATTGATAATGTAATAAGTTAGAGTAATATTGGATATTTATATAATAATGTAAATCCTTTAATAATTGATAAAACAAATTTATATTTAGATGAACAAGCCTATTTAGCAGGGCAATTTTCAACAACATTATTTAAAAATATAGATGAATTTATTGCAAATGTTGATTCAGATGATATTTTATATAAATTAACTAGCTAGGTTCTTGAAGCTGATAATGATGGAGATGATAATGATTATCGAATTTTTTCGACTTATTTTTCTCCAGGGAAAATGCATGGAGTATTTAATAAACGAACGTTATTAAATAAAAACAATAAAATAAT
>Ga0310691_10002828_pt1 | contig 22024 bp, 19 predicted proteins | sample 176DNAGHGlowgp2_FD_203887 | JGI IMG/M metagenome (GOLD analysis project Ga0310691, IMG submission 203887) | Sheep rumen microbial communities from Palmerston North, Manawatu-Wanganui, New Zealand - 1766 DNA GHGlow gp2 (v2) (version 2) | ecosystem: Host-associated > Mammals > Digestive system >...
CTCCGCCGACGTTCAGCCCGATACCGAGTGCGTTCTGATTTCTCAGGAGCATTTCTCGGCGGATATCGGCGAGACCGTCAGCACCTTCAAAAGACACGGTATACCCTGCGCTGCCGTTACCTTCGACGGCTCCGACGAGAACAAGGCGAAGCTCATTGATAAGGGCGTTACCGATATTATCGTGTTCCCAACCTCCGCAGAACTCCTCGCCAGGCACATCACCGCAATGCTCTCCTCCCAGAGATTAGGCGCAGATGTGGGCTTTGAAACTTTCGCCAAGGCTGTTGCCCTCGATGAGCAGAGAGGCGCCTTTGTAGTGCATGAATCCAACTTCACCAACCTCTACAGGTTCGTCAAGCGTCTGCTCGACCGTTCGGAAAAGACCGCATATCTCGTGAAATTCACTTTCAGCAGCCCACATAAGGGCGGACTTGAGCCCGGCGCTCTCGAGGAGGCTTTCCTTATTATAAAGATGTGCCTCCGCCGCGGAGATGTGGTCTCGATATACGGAAGCTGCATCTTTGCTATCCTTATGGGAGCTGATGCTGACGGCGCAAAGACCGCTGCACAGCGTATCGTTGATACATATCAGGGCTTCTGCTGCGACAGTACCTACGATATGAACTACGAAACACAGGAGATAAAGTAAGACGGTCCCGCGTCCGATAGATAAGAAAAGTCCCTGCAGTTGCAGGGACTTTGTGTTTTACTGATACCTGAGTGCGTATTTGAAAGCTCTCGGCTTAATAGAAAGTCGCAACTTCCTTTGCGGGCGGTGCGGCAGGGTTTATCTCCAGAACGCGGAGAACGGGTCCCTTTCCGCGGTAGAACTTGTGCTTCTGAACCTTTATCGCTGCCCGGACGATATACCAGCTTCTCTCCTTTATACCGGAAGCGTCCGCGGATTCGGTGACGAACCAGCAGAACTGTATATCCTCGACGCAGCAGGTCATGATGTTCCTGCCCATAGCGAAGACGTCCGGCGGGAACTTGGGGTTCCTTGCGGTCATGCCCTTGAAGTTGATGATCTTGCCATCGTATTTCAGCGGCTCCTCCATGATATCGCGGTAGAAAAGGGCGAAATCCTCGTCGTTGATGGTGATCTCGTCCGCCTCGACGTCAAAGGGGAGAGGGTCCTCGATATCGTCATAGGCGACGGTACCGTCGGTGTACTCATAGGCGATCTCGGTGCGTCTGCTTACACCGCGGACTATCTTGTGGAACTCATTGGGGTCCATATCGCGTGTGTAGCGGTTGAAGATAGTCAGCTCGGTGACGTTGAGCTTGTCCACAACGAGACTGCGCATATTGTTATTATAATTAAGGAAAGTGGAGGCGTCCGCGAAGAACATCACCTGATATATCGCCCATGATTCCGGCATGGCGTTGAAAAGGTCGTTCACCAGCCACATACCGTTATACTCTATGACAACGCGCTCGGCATGTGTCTCCTTCACGAAGCCGGCAAGCTTCTCCTCGGTGAGGTCCTCCTTTTCCTCGATAGTGCGGAACTCCACATTTTTTGAGGGGTATTTCGAGCTGTCGTACTCCTCGATGCCCTCCTCGCAGACGAGGACGAGGGTGCGCTCACCGGAATTGAAGCGCTTGTCCTCGAGGGTCTCCTGTATGAACTTGGTCTTGCCTGATTCAAGAAATCCCACAAACAGATATACCGGGACTTCATTATTATTCTGCGGCATATTGGTACCTCCTATAACTTAATGCTTTATCCTGCCGGAAAAGAGAGTCGAAAGAAGTTGATAGTTGAGAGTTGATAGTTGATAGTTGTGGTATCGCTTACGCGATAGATCAATAATAAACTGCCGGAACAATTCTTCAGATCCGTCCGCGTCAGCGGACACAATAACTCTCAACTCTGAACTCTGAACTCTCAACTTACGGGACGGCGTCCCCTGCTCAACTTGATTATTGTCAAGCTCGGAAAAGCTCTGCAATAGCTTCCTCGTTTATCTTTGAGCCGATAACGCAGAGCCTTCCGATAGTGCCGGCACTGCCTGTGCGGACATCCGGAACGCCGGGAACGTAGTCGAAGTGTATCCACTGACCGTCCTGACCGGCAACGATGCCCTTTGCACGGAGGATAATGCCGTACTTCTCCTCGTCACCGAGACTGCCGAGAATAGCCTTTATCTCGTCCTGAGTGTAGGAATTGGGAGTCTCTCTGCCCCAGCTTGTGAATACCTCGTCAGCGTGGTGGTGGTGATGCTCATGGTCGTGGTCGTGACAGCCGCAGGTGCAGTCCGGACCGTGATCGTGGTGATGCTCATGCTCATCATGGTCATGGTGATGCTCATGCTCATCATGGTCATGGTGATGCTCATGCTCGTCATGGTCATGGTGGTGCTCATGCTCGTCATGGTCATGGTGGTGCTCATGCTCGTCATGGTCATGGTGATGATGCTCGGCTTCCTCGAGAAGCTCCTTCAGCTCGTCATCAAGGGTGTTCTTCTGCGTCATTGCGTCAACAAGCTGCTGACCTGTGAGCTGATCCCACTCGGTAGTAACGACCGGTGCGGAGGCGTTGAGCTCCTTCACGATAGCTACAGCCTCGCCGATCTTCTCCTCGGAAAGTCCGGAGGTATGGCTGAGGATAACGCAGCTCGCGTAGGTTATCTGATTGTTGAAGAATTCACCGAAATTCTTGTGGTACATCTTGCACTTCTTCGCGTCAACAACGGTCGTGAAGCCGTCGAGCTCAACGTCATGGGCGTTGATGTTCTGTACCGCACGGATAACGTCGCTGAGCTTGCCGACGCCGGAGGGTTCAATGAGTATACGGTCGGGAGCATAGTCCGCAAGCACCTTTTCGAGAGCCTTTCCGAAATCGCCGACGAGTGAGCAGCAGATGCAGCCGGAGTTCATCTCGGTTATCTCGACGCCTGCGTCCTGTAAAAATCCGCCGTCAATGCCTATCTGTCCGAATTCGTTCTCGATAAGGACGAGCTTTTCGCCCTTATAGCCCTCGGCAATGAGCTTCTTTATGAGAGTGGTCTTGCCTGCACCGAGAAATCCGGAGAATATGGTTATTTTTGTCATATCAAGCACTTCTTTCTGTATGATAATTATTGGTGTTCGCACATCACCTTTCATTATACCACTATTGATATGGGTTTGTCAAATTCCGGGCGGAAGGCATTGCTGAGTGAAAAAATATATGTATTTCGTGCCATAATCGTGCATTTCGTGCCGCAGGGCTTGACATAGGGGATAAATTGTTGTATAATGAAGGCGAAAACGGCAGAGCGTCAGATGCCATTGAAAAGAACGAACGATCACCCCTGATCAAGGAGATGATATTATGAAAAAAATTGCGTTTATAACAGCAGTCACGGTATTATCCGCTTTTTCGGCGGTGTCATGCTCAGACAATGGTGATTCCTCCGGTCGAGCTGTGCAGACAACAGAAAAATCAGCAGTGACCGAGGCTGATATAGAGCTTATCACAGACGCGGTCAATCTATCTGACTACCCTGCCGGGGGAGTGCTTCCTTCCGAGCAGTACAGGGTATCTCTCCTCAGAGGACAGGAGAATGATATCGGCTATGAGCAGTTCCTTGAGAACAGCTTGTTCAAGGGCATGATGATGAACTTCACCTCTGAACAGAATCCTCTCCAGCTGAAAAGCGGAACCGACGGAAATGCCCATGTTTCACAGGTATTCAGGGTCGCGGTCGTTGATGAGGAAAAGATGCTCGGCATTTCAAATGTATGGAACTATCTTGTTTCGGCGGATGACAGATACCTCGGTGTTATCAAGGTGGACTGCTGGGACGGTATGCCTCAGGCACACCAGTTTTTCACCTCACAGGATATAGCTCCGCGGCTCAATGAGGCAGGAGAGAGCGGACGCCTTGCCGTATTCAATGACGGCAGCGAGCTTGAACTATACGGTATCTTCGAGGACGGCAGGGTCATCACCCTCACGGGAAATGAACAGTATACCGGAAGTCTGACCTACAGTGATATCGCGGCGGAAGATAATATCATCACCGTCGGCGGATACGGCAAACAATTATAACACCTGCAAGGGCGGAAGTATCCGCCCTTTGTTTATTTTCGGCAAAAGTATTGAAATTTACGGAAATGTGTGTTATAATATAATTTATCCCATGCTGCGCTTGTACCGGGAACGGTCAATGGCGACCCGTTCCGGAAGTCCCTGCGCGGTAAATCCACGTTCAGGAAGGTAAAGACAATGTACGAAATACTCGAAAAAAGAAGTCTCAATCCGACCGTTACCCTTATGAAGATCGCTGCGCCCAAGGTGGCGAAAAAGGCTGAGCCCGGTCAGTTCATCATTCTCAGAACTGATGCAGAGGGCGAGCGCATTCCGCTCACTATCGCCGATTTCGACCGCAGCGCGGGTACTGTCACCATAATTTTCCAGATAGTAGGCGCTACAACAGAAAAGCTCAACCACCTCAATGAGGGCGAATGCCTCCACGATTTCGTCGGACCTCTCGGCAGAGCTACCGAGACTGAGGGTCTGAAGAAGGTCGCTGTTGTCGGCGGCGGTGTTGGCTGCGCTATCGCTTACCCCGTTGCAAAGAAGCTCCACGACCTCGGCGTTGAGGTACACTCAATAGTCGGCTTCAGAAACAAGGGCCTCGTTATCCTCGAGGACGAATTCAAGTCTGCAAGCTCCAAGTTCGTGCTCATGTCCGATGACGGTACTGCCGGCGAGAAGGGTCTCGTTACCGATGCCCTCAGAAAGCTCATCGAGAGCGGCGAGAAGTACGACCGCGTTATCACTATCGGTCCGCTCATCATGATGAAGTTCGTCTGTCAGCTCACAAAACAGTACGAGATACCCACAGTAGCCTCCATGAACCCCATTATGATTGACGGAACAGGTATGTGCGGCGGCTGCCGTCTTACCGTCGGCGGCGAGACCAAGTTCGCCTGCGTTGACGGTCCCGAGTTCGACGGTCACCTCATCGACTTCGACGAGGCTATGGCAAGAGGAGCTATGTATAAGCCTTTTGAGCGCAAGGCTCATGAGGATACCTGCAATCTGTTCAAGGGGGTAAAGTGAAATGCCTAATATGAGAGCTACAAGAAACGAAATGCCTGTTCAGGAGCCCGATGTCAGAAACAAGAACTTCAAGGAGGTCGCACTCGGCTACACTGAGGAACAGGCTATTGACGAGGCACAGCGCTGCCTCAACTGCAAGAACAAGCCCTGTGTTACAGGCTGTCCCGTGCAGATAGATATACCTTCATTCATCGCAGAGGTAGCAAAGGGCGATTTTGCTGCCGCTTACAAGATAATTACACAGTCCAGCTCACTTCCGGCTGTATGCGGCAGAGTTTGTCCGCAGGAGAACCAGTGCGAGGGCAAGTGCGTCCGCGGTATCAAGGGCGAGGCTGTTGCTATCGGACGTCTTGAGAGATTTGTTGCAGACTGGCACAATGCCCAGCCCGAGACTGCCGTTGAGAAGCCTGTCTCCAACGGTCACAAGGCTGCTATCATCGGTTCAGGTCCTTCCGGTCTTGCCTGTGCAGGCGACCTCATCAAGAAGGGCTACGATGTTACTGTATTCGAGGCTCTCCACGTTGCCGGAGGCGTTCTCTCCTACGGTATCCCGGAGTTCAGACTTCCCAAGAGCATCGTTCAGAAGGAGATAGAGGGTCTCAAGGCTCTCGGCGTTAAGGTCGAGACAAATACCGTCGTTGGACGTACAGTTTCTATCGACGAGCTTATGAAGGATGAGGGCTTTGAAACTGTATTCATCGGTTCAGGCGCAGGTCTTCCCAGATTTATGAAGATACCCGGCGAGAACCTCAGCGGCGTTTATTCGGCTAACGAGTTCCTCACCCGTATCAACCTCATGAAGGCTTACAAGGAGGACAGCTCAACTCCCGTTCAGCACGGCAAAAAGGCTGTTATCGTAGGCGGCGGAAACGTTGCTATGGACGCTGCAAGATGTGCAAAGAGACTCGGCGCTGACGTTACTATCGTCTACAGACGTACCGAGACTGAGCTTCCCGCAAGAGCTGAGGAGGTCGAGCACGCTAAGGAGGAGGGCATCGTTTTCCGCTTCCTCACCAACCCTGTTGAGATAAAGTCCACCGAAAACGGCTGGGTTAAGAGCGTCGTTTGTCAGGAAATGGAGCTTTCCGAGCCTGACGCTTCCGGACGCGCAAAGCCTGTTCCGAAGGAGGGCGCTTTCGTTGAGATAGAGGCTGACTGCGTTATCATGTCTATCGGAACATCTCCCAATCCGCTCATCAAGGCTACCACCGAGGGACTTGATACCCAGAAGTGGGGCGGTATCATTGCGGACGAGGACGGTCTTACCTCCAAGGAGGGCGTTTACGCCGGCGGCGATGCCGTTACCGGTGCTGCGACCGTTATCCTTGCAATGGGCGCTGGCAAGAAGGCTGCCGCTGCAATGGACGCATATATGCAGAACAAGTAATTATAATTGAGGGGCTGCCTTTGGCAGCCCGATTTTTTAGTGCCGCCATTTTTATTACCGGAACAGACAGCTTGTATGGGACGGCGTCCCCGACGTCCCGCACCATAACGATGCAACAATCCAAAAACGAACCGTAGGGGCGGATATTATCCGCCCGCTGGTTGCGATACGACAAACATGACCCAAATTCCGCAGGGAACGCCGAGGGCGGCGTTCCTTCACCTGCGGTACATATTGCCAATAACCGTGGAACGGCGAGGCGCCGTTCCCTACACATTGTTCCCGGTAATTTATCCGTGACCGCGGGACGTCGAGGACGCCGTCCCCTACAATTGGTTATTGTTTGTTTCATCGTATGGCACGGGCGCACAATGTGCGTCTCCTACAGAGAAAATGGCTATATACCGTCACTCTACCGTTGGTTGAGTTCCCGCATTCAACCAACGGTGTGTTGTAAAACGTCCCCGCATGGGCTATAATCAGAAGTGAAAGGAGGGCGTGACATGGATCAGCTCAAAATCGGAAAATTTATTTCGGAAAAACGTAAGGCAAAGGGCATGACGCAGGCTCAGCTTGCGGAAAAGCTCGGTATCACCGACAGGGCTGTGTCAAAATGGGAGACCGGTAAATCTATGCCGGACGTTTCACTGATGCTGGAGCTTTGCAGTTTGCTCGGCATCACAGTCAATGATCTTTTATGCGGGGAGGTCGTATCTATGGAGAAAATCAATGAGACAACAGAGAAAAATCTGCTCGAAATGGCTGGTCAGAAGGAGGCTGCGGACAAGAGACTGCTCAGGCTTGAGGTGGTAATGATGGTGATAGCTTCGCTGTTTTTGCTGACAATGCTGCTGACAGCCGTATTCATCACGAAAAAGAGCCTGCTCAGCTTCGGTTTTATAGGACTGGGCCTCGTGACGTTCGTTATCGCCAGTCTTTTTGCACTCAGGATAGAGCAGGTCGCAGGCTATTACGAGTGCCGGAAGTGCGGACACAGGTACGTTCCGACCTACTGGAACGTCAACAAGGCTATGCACATGGGCAGAAAGCGCTATATGAAATGCCCGAAATGCGGCGAGAAATCGTGGCAGTGCAAGGTAGTCGGCGAAATTGAGAGCTAAGATTTACAGGGGGACGCCTTTGGGCGTCCCTTGGTTTATCGAAAAAGTCAAATTAAACGTGTACAGCAACACGGGCGCTCGGAAAGCACCCCTACAATTCGGCTATATACCATCGTTTCGTGTAGGGGCGAGTTCCGCTCGCCCGCAATTTCATTATTATATTTAGGTTTATTGACAACCTCGGGGGACGCCTTTGGGCGTCCCTTAGTTTTTCATGGTAGGGGACGGCGTTCCTCGGCTTCCCTCAGTAGGGGCGCATTCCGTGCGCCCGGCGTTACGCTGCCCGTGTCATACGATGAAACAAACAAGAACTGACCGAGGCGACAGCCGAGACCCGGATATTATCCGTTTGCGGATAACGGAGATGTGATGCGGGCGCACGGAATGCGCCCCTACACTTAGTCCTTAGCTCTTATTTTTTGATCCCAAATATAAAAAATATAAAAAATACATAAATATCTTGCAAAAGGGTATATGAATGTGGTATAATAATAAAGTATAGTGTTAGGTGCGGCCGGAAATATCGTTTAAATTTTTAGCTGAAACGCTTGCGGAGGTTCATATGAAAAAGATAAGGATACTCGGTGTTGACCCCGGATATGCGATCGTAGGCTTCGGTGTGCTCGATTACGACGGTATGAGGTTCGAGCCGATCGAGTACGGCGCTGTTCTCACCGAGGCGGGAACGCCCTTCCCGGAACGCCTTAAAGCTATTTTCGAGGATATCGAGTTCATCTTCGACAAGTTCAAGCCGGACTGCATGGCGATCGAACGGCTCTATTTTACCACAAATCAGAAAACAGCGATAGATGTTGCACAGGCAAGGGGAGTTACAGTGCTCTCTGCGGCAAGGCGAGCTGTTCCGGTATCGGAATATACGCCCCTTCAGGTGAAAATGTCGGTAACAGGCTACGGAAAGGCTGAAAAGAAGCAGGTCATGGAAATGACCCGTCAGATTCTCGGGCTCGCACAGATACCCAAGCCGGACGATGCTGCCGATGCCCTTGCAATAGCCATTTGCCACGGACACTCCGTGCGGTATTGTTAATGCGTGATTATTAGTATCAGGTTCGCTGCATCGTAACCGTGGGACGTCGAGGACGCCGTCCCCTACACTGCTTTCTAAGCACTGCACACTAACAACTGAGAACTAACAGAGATATGGGGAAAAAATATGATATACAGTTTAAGAGGAAAGCTCACAGTCAAGGAGCTCGGCTTTGCCGTTGTTGAATGCGGCGGAGTCGGCTACGGCTGCCGGACTTCATACAATACAGTCGCTTCGCTGGGAGATATCGGCAGCGAGGTGATGCTCTACACCTACCTTTACGTCAGAGAGGACGTCGTCGAGCTGTTCGGCTTCGCCACAACTCAGGAGCTTAGCTGCTTTAAGCTGCTCATTTCCGTCTCGGGAGTGGGTCCGAAGGCGGCTACTGCCATACTCTCGGACGTTACTCCGGAACGCTTCGCTTTTCTCGTTGCTTCCGGCGACAGCAAGACCTTCACCAAGACCAAGGGCATCGGCGCTAAGACCGCGCAGAGGATAGTCCTTGAGCTCAAGGACAAGATGTCATCGGAGACCGTCAGCGGAAGCATCTCCGCAGATGCCGCTGATTTCGCAGCAATGCCCTCCGGAAGCGCAGGTGCTTCCGTTACAGAAGCCCTCGAAGCACTCATGGTTCTCGGCTATTCTCAGGGCGAGGCGGCACCTGTCCTCGCAAAGCTTGACCCATCGCTCCCGACTCAGGAGCTTATTAAAGAGACACTAAGGATAATGGCAGCAAAAAATTCACGATAATCAACCGGAGTTCATCTCCGAAGTACAGAAGGGAAGTATCATTATGAATCTTGACGAATTACTGAAGGCGGCAATAAAAGACCCATCACAGCGCTCGGTCTTTCTGCAGACACTTATCAAGAGCGACGTTTACGTTATCTGCAAGAACCCTGTCAAGCAGGAACGCGGCAGGGCTGAGGGCGGTGTACAGCTTGAGCTCATCACGACCCAGAACCCCGACGGCGACGTTTTTATCCCGTTTTTCACAAGCTACCGTGCTCTCCAGCAGTTCGCAAAGAGATATGTTGACTGCTATAAGATAAACTGTCTGCGCCTTTTCGACCTTATCCAGTCGGTATCGGCAGTTCTCAACCCCAATTCCTACGGTAAGGAGTTCTCCTCGCAGGAGATAAAGAGCATTCTCCTCATCGCGAGAAACCTCAAGATAAAGGCTATCTCCTACAATGAGGCTGATATCATCAATTACCGTCCCGTAGAGCATTCCGTGGCGCATATCACCAAGGCTGCAAGCAAGTTCCTCTCCAAGCAGCCCAACGTTGACCGTGCGTTCATCATGGAGATGATAAAGGGCTGTGAAAAGCCGCAGATACTTATGGTACTCGACATGATCGGCAGCACAAGAAAGCTTTTCGTGCCGCTCTCGAAGTACCTTTCCAAGACCGTCAAGGCGAACGAGCACCTCTGCTTTATCAGCTACGAGCAGGATATGGGCAAGAAGGCTGCCGAGACCGTTGACCCCTTCTATGTCCGCAAAAAGCGCTATTTCGAGCGCTAAACTTAGAGGAATCAGAGAGCAGTTTTTAGTTGTTAGTTATTAGTGTTTAGTTAAGGTGTCCGCCTTTCGGCGGACGGATTTAAAAAAAGCTGCCGTAACCGCAGCTATGCACTATGAACTAATAACTAATTCAGCATTAAAGATACAAGGGAGAAAAAATGATACAAACAGAAGAAATGGAGTTCGCTCCGAGGGTCATCGCCCCGGAGAATATCCCCGAGGACGGCGATATCGAGGTCACTCTGCGTCCACAGACACTCCACGATTACATCGGTCAGGAGAAGGTCAAGGAGAAGATCGCTATCTACATCGAGGCTGCAAAACGCCGCGGCGAACCGCTCGACCACGTTCTGCTATATGGTCCTCCCGGTCTCGGAAAGACCACGCTCTCCGCGATAATCGCCCATGAGCTCGGTGTAAACCTCCGCGTTACGACGGGTCCGGCTATCGAGAAGCCCGGCGACCTTGTTTCGCTGCTGACCAGCCTCAACGACAATGACGTCCTCTTTATCGACGAGATACACCGCCTTTCACGCGCGGTCGAGGAGATACTCTACCCCGCCCTCGAGGACAGGGTCATAGATATTATTATAGGTAAGGGTCCCTCCGCACGTTCTATCCGAATGGATCTGAAGCCGTTCACGCTCATCGGTGCAACTACCCGTGCGGGACAGCTCTCAGCACCTCTCCGCGACCGTTTCGGCGTTATCGAGAGACTTGAGCTCTACTCGAAGGAGAACCTCACTGACATCGTCCGCAGAAGTGCCATGATACTCGGTATCCCCTGCGAGACAGACGGCGCTGCGGAAATCGCCGGACGCGCAAGAGGTACGCCGCGTATCGCGAACCGTCTCCTGAAAAGAGTGCGCGATTTTGCCGATGTTATGGGAAACGGTCAGATAACGCAGGAGATAGCTTCGATAGCGCTGAGCCGTCTTGAGATAGACCAGCTCGGTCTCGACAGCCTCGACAGGCGTATGCTCGACATGATAATCAAGGGCTACGGCGGAGGTCCGGTCGGACTGGAAACGCTTGCGGCTGCTATCGGCGAGGAATCTGTCACCCTCGAGGACGTCTGCGAGCCTTTCCTCATGCAGCTCGGCTTTCTCGGAAGAACTCCCCGTGGCAGACAGGCGACAAGGCTTGCCTACGAGCATCTGGGCTATACGCCCCCGGAACAGGCAGCTTCTCCCGACACGGGACAGCTCTCTTTCAATGCGTAACTGGTTATTAGTTCATAGTGCATAGCAGGGGACGGCGTACTCGACGTCCAACAAGTTGAGAGTGCAGAGTTGAGAGATGCGGTGCCTGCTGAAGCAGACTTATTTAAGTAATATCGCCTTCAGGCGATACATTAACATTAACTAAGAACTGATAACTATAAACTAAGAACTAAGAGTTTTGCTGGCAGCATGATTTTGAGATGATTAAGAAGTTCAACGTCCGGCACAACACCGGCAGGGTCACACCGCCGGAGACCGGGAAAATGATAAACGGACAGGCTCTCGGTGAGATCTCGCAGATGCGATACGGTCTCTGCCGCATGAGCTTCAACGGCTGCGAGGTCATAGCCGTTCACAATGCGCTGGTATATCTGGGCATACCGCGTCCGGCAGCGGAAATAGCTGCCTATATGGAACGCTTCCGTATGCTTTTCGGGATATTCGGGTGCAGTCCATATAAAATAGGAAAAGCCCTCGCTCACTTCGGCGCGTCGTTTCAGCGCAGGAAGCTCCCGGAGGATGCGGAGGCTTTCATCATGACCTTCTGGACGAAGCGTCCGTTCCTTTCGTCGATACACACGGTCTTCTGTACCCGTGAGAAAAACGGCGTCAGGGTCTACAACGTCTACAACAACTGCGCCGAGGCAAGGCTTTACAAAGATACAGCGTCCTTTGCCGGAAAGCGCCGGCCTATAGCGGTATATGCCGTATTCAATGCGTAATCAAAGCTGAGAGCTGATGTATTGCTGACGCGATATTACGCATTACGAATTGATACATTCAGGAGAACAATAAAATGTCAAGATTATTCGGTACCGACAGCGCAAAGGGTGCTGTCATAGCCGACCTTTCGTGCGAGATCGCCATGCAGGCGGGAAGAGCTGCCGCGGCTGTTCTCTCGGGAGGTCAGGAAAAACGTTCAAAAATAATAATCGCCAAGGACGGAAGGCTTTCCTCCGATATCCTTGAAGCCGCGATCTGCGCGGGTATATGCTCTGCCGGGGCTGATGCCGAGGGCATCGGTACTGTTCCGGCTCCTGCGGCGGCAATGCTCACGAAAAAGCGTGACGCTGACGCCTGCATTATGATAGCGGCTGCCGGAACTGACGCAAATTCCAGCGGTATACGCATCTTTTCCCCCGAGGGCAAGCGCTTTTCCGCCGATACCGAGGCTGAAATGGAACGCCTTGTCTTCGGTATAGGCGCCGGCTCGGTCCTCGCGAGACCCTCCGCCGAAATGGGACGTATGCTCCGTTATGACGGTGCTGAGGACGATTACATCGGATACATAAGCGAGCTTATCCCGACCTGCCTTTCGGGAATGAAGGTCGCCCTGAGTTGTTCCGGAAGCTGCACCTCCGTGACCGCTGAGAGGCTGTTTATCGAGCTCGGTGCGGAGGTCATGATACTCCCCGAGCCGGAAGGACAATTCGATTCCGATATCGAAATGGCTTCCACCAATCTCGAAAGGCTCATGGAATTCGTCCCGGCAAACGGCTGCGACTGCGGTTTTGACTTCGACAACGAGGGCTTCGGCTGTCTTGCTGTGGACGAGACCGGCAAGCTCACCGACGGCGACTCCATGCTCGCCATTTTCGCGAAGGCATACAAGGAAATGGCGAAGCTCCGCGGAAATTCTATCGTGGTGAACTACATGAGCGGACTCGGACTGCTCAATTTTGCCCGCGATAACGGCATAAACGTCCTTACCTCCGGGGCAGGCGACAGGTATATCCTCGACCGCATGGTGGAGGAGGAATGCTCCCTCGGCGGCGAGAGGAGCGGTCATATCATCTTCCTCGATGACTGTCCCGTCGGTGACGGACAGCTCTGCGGTGCGAGACTGCTTGAGATAATGAAAGTGACCGGAAAGAAGCTCAGCGAGCTTGCCGGCGAGATGCAGAAGCTCCCGCAGATCGTCCTCAACGTCAGGATCGACCCGCGGAAGCGCGAAATATGGAAAAACGACAGCGTCATCACCGACCTCATAAAAGAGAGCTCGGAAAGGCTCGGAGAAAGCGGCAGGGTCATCGTAAGGGAGGCTTACGGCGCTGACCCGTTCATTCGCGTGGTCATTGAGGGCAGCGATTTCGGCGCTATAAACGAAATGGCTATGGATATCGCCCGGACTATCAAGTCAAGATGCGCTTGAACGATCCCAGATTGAAAAGTTAGGAGAATAGATTTGAGGACTGCAAATAACTGGAAGGATTACATACTGCTCGACGCTTCCGGCGGCGAGAAGCTCGAAAAATGGGGAGATATCAGCCTTGTGCGTCCCGACCCGCAGATAATCTGGAAGACCGACAGGGCGGACCGTCTCTGGGAGAACGCTGACGGTCACTACCACCGTTCCGACAAGGGCGGCGGTCAGTGGGAATTCCGCAGGAAGCTTCCCGGCGCTTGGAACATCTCCTACCGCGACCTCACCTTCAATATACGTCCCACCGGCTTCAAGCACACCGGTCTTTTCCCGGAGCAGGCTGTGAACTGGGACTTCATGGACGAGAAGATACGTTCTGCCGGCAGGGAGATAAGCGTCCTCAACCTCTTCGCCTATACCGGCGGAGCAACCCTTGCCTGTGCCGCGGCTGGAGCCTCGGTCTGCCACGTTGACGCTTCAAAGGGCATGGTTCAGTGGGCGAGGGACAACGCGGCGGCTTCCGGTCTTTCGGACAAGCCTATCCGCTGGATAGTGGACGACTGCGAGAAGTTCATCGCCCGTGAGATACGCCGCGGACGCCGTTACGATGCGGTCATAATGGACCCTCCGAGCTACGGCAGAGGTCCCGGCGGCGAGGTGTGGAAGCTAGAGGACTGCGTTTACGACCTTGTGAAGCTGTGCTCCGGAGTGCTCTCGGACGACCCGCTGTTCTTCCTGATAAACAGCTATACTACGGGACTTTCGCCGTCAGTTATGGGCTATATCCTCGGAACTGTTCTCACCGGGAAATTCGGCGGCAGCGTGACCTTCGACGAGATAGGTCTCCCCGTAAAGTCCACCGGTATGACACTTCCCTGCGGCTCGACCGCCATATGGCAAGCGTGACGCTTGACCCTTCCGCGATGATAGTTCGTGAGTAAGGTGAAGTCTCCGTTCGCACACGTTACGGATTTAATTCGGAATTCGGAATTGTGGTGTCCGCTGACGCAGACTTATTAAAATAATATCGCCGTCAGGCGATACCGCAATTATTCACTATTCATTATTCATTCTTAACTATTCACTTTATCCGAAGTGGACGGCTTCCCCTACAGTAAATTTACGATAAATGAAAAATATAATTGAAATAGAAAACCTGCATTTCAGCTATCCCGCGGAGGAGGGCACCGAGCCTTCGGAGGTGCTGAAAGGCATCGACCTCAGCATAGGCGAGGGCGAATTTGTCGCAATACTGGGACATAACGGTTCCGGCAAGTCCACGCTTGCCAAGCACATAAACGCCATTCTCCTCCCAACAGAGGGAAAGGTCACGGTCAACGGCATCGACACCGCTGACGAGGAAAAGCTCTTTGAGCTGCGTCAGTGCGCCGGAATGGTCTTTCAGAACCCCGATAATCAGATAGTTTCCTCCATAGTCGAGGAGGACGTTGCATTTGCACTGGAGAATTTAGGCGTACCCTACGAGGAGATGCGCCGGCGCGTTGACGATGCGCTGAAAGCCGTCGGAATGTACGAATACAGGCTGCATTCACCGGCACAGCTCTCCGGCGGACAGAAGCAGAGGATAGCCATTGCCGGCATCATTGCCATGCAGCCAAAGTGCATAATCCTCGATGAGCCCACCGCGATGCTCGACCCGCAGGGGCGCCGTGAGGTCCTTGCGACAGTTCAGCGCATGAACCGTGAGCAGGGCGTTACTATCGTCCTCATCACGCACTATATGGACGAGGCGGCACAGTGCGGCCGCGTGGTCGTCATCGACAAGGGCAGCCTCGCCATGGACGGCACTCCCCGGGAGGTATTCTCGCAGGTCGAACGCATAAAGGCTCTCGGACTTGACGTTCCGCAGGCAGCAGAGCTTGCCTATGAGCTGCGGAAAGCCGGCTGCGATATCCCGGAGGGCATACTCACCGAGGAGGAATGCGCGGAGGCGCTGCTCGCTCTGATAAATAATTAGCTATTAGTTCATAGTGCATGGTTAGTTGAGAGTTGAGAGTGGAGAGCGGAGAGTTATTGTGTCGCCTGACGGCGATGATATTCAAATAAGTCCGCGTAAGCGGACACCATAACTTTCAACTATGCACTCTCAACTTTCAACCATGATCCGGCATTACGAAAAAAAGGAGAATTTCCATTGCCAATACTCGAAACACAGGAGCTGACCTATACCTACAGCAGGGGAACGCCCTTTGAGGCTACGGCAGTCGATCATGTGAGCCTCTCCATAAACGAGGGCGAAATGATAGGCGTCATGGGACATACCGGCTCGGGAAAGTCCACCCTTATCCAGCACTTCAACGGTCTGCTCCAGCCCACCTCCGGAAAGGTGCTCCTCGACGGACGCGATATATGGGCGGACAAAAAAAAGATACGCGAGGTACGCTTTCAGGTCGGACTGGTCTTCCAGTACCCCGAATACCAGATATTCGAGGAGACCGTCTTCCGCGATATCGCTTTCGGTCCCAAGAATATGGGGCTGGACGAGGCTGAGATAAAGCGGCGCGTTCTTGAAACTGCCAACGATATCGGTCTCCCGGAGGAGCTCATGGAGCGTTCGCCCTTTGAGCTTTCCGGCGGACAGAAGCGGCGCGTTGCCATTGCGGGAGTTATGGCTATGGAGCCGAAGGTGCTGATACTGGACGAGCCCACCGCAGGTCTTGACCCTGCCGGACGCAACCTTATCCTCGGGCAAATAAAGGCTTACCACCGCAGAACGCGGAACACTATCCTCATTGTTTCTCACAGCATGGAGGACATCGCGACCTTTGCCGACCGCATACTCGTCATGAACAAGGGCAGCCTGTTCTGCTTTGACGAGCCGGAAAGAGTTTTCGCAAGGGCTGACGAGATCGCCCGGATAGGTCTTGACGTTCCGCAGGTAACAAGGATATTCATGGAGCTAAAACGCCGGGGACTTGACCTCGGAAAAGAGGTATACACCGTTGACTACGCGAAGGAGCTTGTCCTACGCAGACTTAGGGAAAGGGGAGCAGCTGCGCCTTGCTGAGAGATATTACCATAGGACAGTATTTCCCCGGGGAGAGCATTATCCACCGGCTCGACCCCCGTTTCAAGATAGTCATTACGCTTATCTATATTGTGATGCTTTTCACGGGCAGCACTCCGCTTTGCCTGTGCATAGGCGCTCTCTACACCTTTATCGCGATAGCTCTCTCAAGGGTACCGCTGAAGCTGTTCTGGAAGAGCGTGAGACCGCTCCTGCCGTTTCTTGTGATAACGGCTGTGATAAATATACTGATAGTCCGCTCCGGCGACGTCATCTGGAGCTGGAAATTCCTGAAAATAACCGAGGACGGCGTCAACATCAGTGCTTATATGATCGTGAGGATATCCCTGCTAGTCATGGGCACCTCGATACTGACATACACAACATCGCCGGTAACGCTCACTGACGCTATCGAGAGACTTCTCTCGCCGCTGAAAAAGCTGCACTTCCCTGTGCATGAGCTCGCGATGATGATGACGATAGCGCTGAGGTTCATACCCACGCTCATCGAGGAAACCGACAAGATAATCTCCGCCCAGAAGGCAAGGGGCGCTGAGATAGATACGGGAAGCTTCATTGCCCGTGCAAAGAGCCTGATATCGGTGCTTGTGCCGCTTTTCGTATCCGCATTCAGAAGAGCGGACGAGCTCGCAACGGCAATGGAGTGCCGCTGTTACCACGGCGGCGTAGGAAGAACACGGCTCAGACAGATGAAGTCGGCACCGCGTGACTACATAGCTCTGCTTATCACCGCAGGTTTTCTTGCGGCAGTCATATACCTGAAATAAAAGCTTTCAGCAAACTGAGAATTGAGAATTATGGTATCGCTTATGCGATATTATTTAGATCTGTCCGCGAAGCGGACACCTCAACTAACCACTATTCACTAATAACCAAGAACTAATATTAAGAGAGATGGAATAATGGAAACAAATCAGACAGATAACAAAACAGAATATACCGAGGAGATAGTCGGAAGTATCGCTCAGACCGGGGAGGCCGTTCCTCAGTCTCAGAAGCGTGAATGCCGCGCAAGAACAAAGCTCAGACGCTTTCAGTCGGGGAAATTCTGGGATATCGCCTACAACAAGGGCAGCCTTTACTTTATACTGGCCTTTGTGATATCCGCAGTCATAATGTCGATAGCTATGGCTGAGGAGGGCATACGTCCCTTCAAGGGGAACAATCAGATGCTCGTTGTCGATCTGTGGCATCAGTACTACCCCTTTTTCAGAGTTGAACGCGAAAAGCTCCTGACGGGCGGCTCGTTCTTCTATTCCTGGCAGAACGGTCTCGGTTCAAACTTCATCTCGCTGATATCCTACTACGCCATGAGTCCGCTGAACTGGCTCTCGGTGTTCTGGGACGGCGACCATGTCCGCGAGGCTCTGACGGTCATACTCATTATGAAAATAGGCTTCGCCGGAGCATTCTTCCAGCGCTTCCTGAGATACACCTACAGGCGGAACGACTTCTCCACCTGCGTATTCTCCGTGATGTACTCGCTTTCGAGCTTCACCCTCGGCTACTACTGGAACGTTATGTGGTTCGATACCATTGCGCTTTTCCCGCTGGTAATGCTCGGCATCGTGAAGATCTGCCGCGAGGGCAAGTGGAAGACCTACACCTTCTCGCTTGCGCTCTCGCTCATCGCCAACTACTACATCGGCTATTTCACCTGTATTTTCTCGGTGTTCATGTTCTTTGCCGCCGGGGCGATAGAGTTTCGCGGCGTCAAGGACTGGCTCTATAAGTTCTGGGTAATGATACGCTCGTCCATACTTGGACTTGCACTCAGCGCATTCATAACCGTTCCGGCTTATCTCGGCTTGCAGACCACCTACAGTGCCGACAACCGCTCGATATGGGAGAAGCTCCGCGCTATCCTTTCCGAGGACACCAAATACTACGAGAGCTGGAAGTCCCTCCTCGCCAACACCATTTCCTACAATGCCCCCACAAAGGTCGAGGGACTGCCGAATTTCGCCTGCGGTATGCTCGCACTGGTGCTTTTCGGAGTGTTCCTGTTCTCATTCAGGATAAAGCTCAGCGAGAAGATATCCACTCTTATAATGCTGTATGTCATAGTTATAAGCTGCAATATGCGCCAGCTCAACTACATATGGCACGGCTTCCACTTCACTAATCAGATACCCTACAGATTTGCTTTCATATTCAGCTTCGTGCTTGCGGCGGCGGCTTACCGTGCGTATGACGTAATACTCACCCACGGCATAAAGCTAAGTCAGCTCAGTGCGATGTTCCTGTGTCCGGCGTTCGTATTCTGGCTGAATTACGAGATAAAGCGCCGCGAGACTGCCTACGACCTCAGAAAACAGACGATCACCTTTGCGATCCTCGAACTAATCGTGCTTGCGGTAATTGTCATATCCGCAGCAGTTCTCCTGACGGTCATGAAGAAGAAAGGCACGCCTGTTTCAAAGAAAAATGTACGCTTTGGAGCAGCGGTCCTGTTCACTGTTGCGATCGCAGTCCTCACGGTATCGCCGTTCATACTGCTCATCATAAAGGAAAAGAGCTTCCGGAAGAACGAGGCTTTCACCGATTCCCTCATAATCACGGGTGCGCTTCTGCTCATATTCGTTGCAGCGAAGGTCTTCCCGTTCAGACGCAGGGAGGTACGCAATGCCGTCATGAGCATAGCGCTTGCGGCAGCGGTTTTCAGCGAATTCTACGCTAATACCTGCAAGGGCGTTCAGACGGTCGGCCATAGCAGCTACACTGAATACCCCACCCGCGGTGCCGAGGTCACATCTCTTGTGAACACCGCTAAACAGGCGGACGATGAACTCTTCTACCGCACCGAGATGAACGATACATGGACCCTCAATGACAGTGCGCTCTACGGCTACTACGGCATCTCGCAGTTCTCGTCTGCGGCGAACGTCGATGTGACAAGGCTCTGCAAGAGGCTCGGACTTTACGGCTCAGAAGCCGGAAACCGCTACTACTACCACATTAACACTCCGATCACGAACGCTATCTTCAGCTTGAAATATATGATAAGAAGAGGCGGCGAGATCCGTACAGACAGCTATACCCTTGATTTCGCAGGCAAGGCTGGCGGAAGCTATATGTATCAGAACAGATATTTCCTCCCGATAGGCTTCATGGTAAGCTCCGACGTACTGAACATGGAGAACAAGGAGGCTGTCAATCCTTTCGAGTATCAGAACGAGATAATGCGTGTTTCCAGCGGTTCCTCGGAGAACTGCCTTGTCGCACAGCCGGTAAAGTATGTGGAATACACCAACATGGACGTCACAAAGAGCGGCTACGGCAATTACAGCTTCCGCGTTCCGGAGCCGTCGAAGGTCGCCAATACGAAGTATACCTTCGCCCACAAGGAGGGAATGCACCTTTACGGCTACGGAAGCACTACCGGCGGCGCCTGCAATTACATCACCGTTCTCTGCGGCAATGTCTCGATAGAGAGCGGCGACCTCATAAGCAAGTACCCGATAGTATTCCCCATGGGCAACGGTGCTGAGGGGGACGAGACCACTATCGAGATGAAGGCGGCTGACGGAAGACAGTCCGGAAACTTCAAGCTCGTGGTATACGCCCTCGACGAGAAGATCTTCAACGAGCAGTTCGAGCGTCTTGCCGATGAAAAGCTCGAGCTCACAAGCTTCAGCGACAAGAAGATCAAGGGCACTGTAAACGCTCTCGAGGACGGCGTCCTCTACCTCTCGATACCCTATGAGAAGGGCTGGACTGCCTATATCGACGGCAAAAAGACTGATACCTTCCGCGTTTTCGGCGCAATGATGGGAGTTAAGGTCGCTGCCGGAGAGCACGACGTAAGGCTCGAATACGTTCCGGAGGGACTGGTGCCCGGAGTTATCGTGAGCGGCTGTGCTGCTGCTGCGACCGGTGCGCTCATATGGTTCGAGTTCAGGAGAAAGAAGAAAAAGAACCGCAGGTCCTCTGAACCGGCGGATATCACCGCAGGTGACGATCCGGAAAGCACTCCCGCTGAGGAGGAGACCGTCGTTGTCGGCGAGATATACAATCAGGCTGTGGAGGAGGCCGGGCCGCAGGAGGCTCCCGCCGCTGCACCGGAGGTGAATGATGAGAAACCTGAAGGTAATGATGGCGTACAGGGGGACTAAGTACCACGGCTTCCAGCGCCAGAACAACGCACTGACCATACAGGAGGTAGTTGAGCGCCATGTCTCAAAGGTGCTCAACGAGCCTGTTATCATAAACGGCTGCTCCCGGACGGATACCGGAGTTCACGCGAACAATTACTGCTTCAACGTGCATACCGGCAGCAGTATAAACTGCCGCGGGTTCGTCAGGGGAGTGAACGGTCTGCTGCCGGACGATATCTCGATACTGAGCTGCGAGGACGTTCCGGAGGACTTCCACGCGCGGTTCGGCTGCGTGGGGAAGGAGTACATCTACAAGATGCACTGCAATGAGTCGAAGAACCCGTTTGCGGCTGACCTGAAGTACCATTACAGGCGTCCGTTTCACATCGAAAGGGTGAGGGAGGCGGCAAGGCACTTTGTAGGTGAGCATGACTTCTCGTCCTTTTGTAGTGAATGCTCAGAACTTTCAACACATACGCGCACAATTTATTCATTCAGAATAGAAAATTGTGGAGATTCTGTTAATCTACTTGTAAAAGGCAACGGTTTTTTGTATAATATGATTAGGATAATGGTAGGAACTCTTATCGACGTCAATGAGGGTATCTTTTCCCCCGATGACATTCCTGCCATACTCGCTGCAAAGGACCGTCTCCGTGCCGGAAGGACCGCTATGGCGCACGGCCTTTACCTCAACCGCGTGTTCTACTCCGAGGAGGAGCTGCGGCTCGATTGAACATCAAGAACTAAGCAGGGGCGAGTTCCACTCGCCCGAAAACGCAAACGCTCGGAATAAGCGGGCGCTCGGAAAGCACCCCTACAGGAACAGAATTTCAGGGTACGGTATACCGTGCCTTACTAAAGATAAATAAGGAGATGAACGCTTTGGCGGTATACGACGCAGATGATATCGTCGAAATGAAAAAACGAAAAAAACGCCGGCAGAGACTCGTTAAGCTGCTTTCGGCGGCACTGGTCGCCGTTATCGCAGCCGGACTCTATTTTACAAAGGATACATGGTACCCTAAGCTGCGCGGTATCGGAAAACAGTACAAGACCATTGTCAATTCCGGTCAGCTCGCATCCGGCAACTTCCCGATAGAGGTCTCAACAGGTACGGACTATCAGCTCAGATATACCGTGAAAAAGATCATGGTCATGAGCGATACCAACCTGTATATCTACGATACAAGCGGTACGCTCCTGAAAAAGCGTCAGCACAACTACTCCAATCCCATTCTCCGTGTGGCTAACGGCAGAGCTCTCGTCTATGAGAGCGGCGGCTATAAATTCTCCATGGAGGACGAGGACGAGGTGTTCTACAGCAGGGAATTCGATGACAATATCCTCTTCGCAAGGATAAGCTCCCAGGGCT
>Ga0310691_10002829_pt1 | contig 22009 bp, 22 predicted proteins | sample 176DNAGHGlowgp2_FD_203887 | JGI IMG/M metagenome (GOLD analysis project Ga0310691, IMG submission 203887) | Sheep rumen microbial communities from Palmerston North, Manawatu-Wanganui, New Zealand - 1766 DNA GHGlow gp2 (v2) (version 2) | ecosystem: Host-associated > Mammals > Digestive system >...
TGGGTATATAATAATGAGAACATCCATGAGGTACCGGTGGCAGTTGTCGATCAGTCTCACTCACAGCTCTCCCGTCAGTTCATCCGTATGTGTGATGCCTCGCCCGATGTGCATGTGGCCTATTATGCTGTCGACCTCGACGATGCTCAGAGTCTCGTGAGCCGTCAGATTGTCAAGGGCATCTATCTCATCCCTGAGGATTTCGCCACCAGGGTCAACCGTCTGGAACAGGCTACCGTCAGCGTCTATTGCGACATGGCGCTTATGCTCACCTACAAGGCGATATACCAGACTGCGATGGCAGTAAGTCAGAAGATGGGAGCTGGGATACAGACCAAGCTCGCCGGAAAATATACCAAGCGCGAGGAGATCATCAATGCCAGTCCTCTCGATGTCGAGGAGGTGGCGATGTTCAATCCTCAGGCAGGCTACGGCACCGCCATCCTGCCTGCCGTGCTGATACTTATCATCCAACAGACGCTGGCTCTCGGCATCGGTCTTGCGGCAGGTACAGCCCGTGAGCGTAACCGTTATGGCGACCTGGTGCCTATCCATCCCAGCTATGGTGGGGTAGGGCGTATCGTCAGCGGCAAGGCCCTCTGTTATCTTATGGTCTATGCTGTGATGAGCACTTACCTCGTCCTCGTGGTTCCTAAGTTCTTCAGCTTCATCCATATTGCCGCCTGGCAGGATCTGTTGCTGATGATGATACCTTATGTTCTGGCTTGTGTGTTCTTCGGCCTTACGGTGTCGTGTCTCGTGCGATATCGTGAGAATGTCATCCTGCTGATGGTGTTCGTGTCGTTGCCGTTGCTCTTCCTTACTGGTGTGTCGTGGCCTCAGTCGTCCATCCCTGGTTATCTGCAGGGTGTGTCGTGGCTCTTCCCCAGCACCTTTGGAGTGAGGGCTTATCTGCGCCTTAACACCATGGGAGCCACTCTCGGCGATATCACCTTAGAGATGCGTTGTCTGTGGATTCAGGTTGCGGCATATCTCGGCACTGCCTGTCTGGTCTATGGCCATCAGCTGCGCACCACTCAAAAACATGCCAGCGAACGCCTCGACTACCTCCGTAAGAAACGTGAAGTCCGCCTCGCCCTGAAAGCGAAAGGCCATAATACAACAAAGACCACCGATTAAGGTGGTCTTTTCTGTTTTATTTGATATCGAAGACTATCTTCCTGCGATTGCTTTTCGGACGGACTGCGAAGTGAACCCAGATGGTAGTGCCCCGCACCTCGATGATTATCTCATCATAATCCTCGCGCGCATTGTCTGCGATATCGAGCAGTATCACCGCATATCTTAGCGCTTGTTCCTTGCCTGCGCACTTGATATCAGCCGCACAACCAACGAGGTGATTCGAGGTCGAAGAACCTCCAGCCTTCTTATTCACCTCCCAAGAACGAAAGCCCGAGTTGATGATTATAGGATCATTCCCCTCACCATATCTCTTGTTCCACTCACTGCGAAGCATCTCCAGCCAACCACATAATCTCTTCAGATTCTCGATAGCCACTCTCGAAGGTATATTCCCGTCCGCTGTCTTATGACTTGTCTTCGTCATCTCTCCCAGCGTAAAGTGCTGGGAGAGTTTCATCTGCTTATTAATTTCTACTGCGCTCATATATTTTTTATTTTATATTTTATATTTTTTATTTGTATGTAAACGTACCTTGTAAGATTGTAAGGTTGTAAGATTGTAAGGTTTTACTTTTTCTTAACCCACGTCTTACCTGTTTTTTCAACAAGGCCATCACTCTTCCATCTACTGATGATGGTGTAGAGAGCACCGTCGCTAAACTCATTGCCTTTAAGATGACGAAGATCTTGTAAGCAAAACGACGATGGGAGTTGAGCAAAGATGTTCGTATTGACTGACAGGCCAGAGTCTGCATTATTGTCTTCGGCATAATGCTTAGCCAAAATCGGTCTGAACACCTTAAGCTGCATCTGGAGCGTATATTCAGCCATCTTAACAGCGAAATCTACACAAGCATTAGACTCCTTGCCTGCCAACAGCATAAACACCACCCCACATCTGAACCCTATCACACCAGCACGCTTTCGGAAACAGTCCTGAATGATATCGATGTTAAGCAATGACTCTACACGCCTCTCTTCAAGCCATTTGTCAATAGCTTTACGGATTTTGGGAGTGTCATAAAATCCTGTTGCCGAACGAAGTATGTCTGTAGCCTGGCTGATACGTTGCATATCAGATTCTGACAGTTCCTTAAATACCGTGATTTTCGCAAACATGGAGTTGGGCATCTCAGAGAGCATCATACGGCTCGACAATCCATTTTCGGCATTGGATTCGTTCTTGCCCTTAAACATCTTCATTACGGTCCTGGGTGTCCCAAGGATTGTCCATGAATACGCTACTTTTATTTCCCCCGACTCTGACTGGTCGGAGTTGAAATCCACACCCCACCGCTCTCTTCCAAAGGCATTACGGTAAATGTCCCACTTATGCGACCATGTACCGCTACTATTGGATTTGAGCAGCGTCTCAGCCTCGGTACAGATGGAGTACAGACTATGCCCTTGCGACTGCTTCAGACGCTTCAGGAGCTTCGAACAGGATATCGTGATAGGCACTACCCTAACCACACCAGCAGGTGCTTCCTGGGCTCGCTCATTAGCCTTACGACGCTTATTTGCCTCGCGCACTTTATCCTCTCTGTCTCTTACTGCCTGGTCTTCTCTTCTGAGATCTATAATCCAACGCTCTACAGCCTCTTCAATGGCAGACTTATTCGAAGCCTGCTCTCCCATTATGATAGCCATACCTCCAAGATAACCGATCTTACCGTCGCAGTAACGATAGCTCACACCGTCGGCCAACGACATCAATGCTGGCATCTGACCCACAATAAGCGGAAGCCACATATTTTGCGGATAAGGCTTAAGACTCTCCTTCATACCGATGGGCAACTGGTTTAAATTGATAGCAAAGTGTGGACTATTGTTCTTAGGCTCACCATCAACAGCCACGTTCTCCGAGGCCTTCAGCGACCTTAAGAACACCTCCTTCTGCTTAAGGTTCATCGGACGGTTCTGATCTACATATTTATCATAGAAGTTGCTTACCAGAGTCCTACAATCCTTCTCTTTCGAATACTCCGGCATCTTGATGGCGAGCACTCCTAAAAGCTCTTCCTGAGGCATCATCTGACATAATGTGGGCAATAGCAGCTTCAGCGTGTTATGGCGCACTCCGTCACGATTAAGCTGTTCCAGGTTCAGCTCCGTCATAGTGAGAGTCTCGTCGAAAGCAGCCAAGGCTCTTGCCGAAGGTTCGATAGCCGACATCTGAGGCTCGGTATCTGGAGTAGCCACCTCTTCCTCCTTATCACTTACCTCCCTTGTCACCACAGCTGGATGAAGCTCATCCCCGAACATCAGATCCTCATCGATATAAAGTATAAAATCTCTACATGGAATAAAGATAGCCCTCTCCTTTTCATGAACGGCTTCATCCCAGGGCACTCCACCAAGTATATCCGTTACAAACCACTCCTGAGCCTCCTGACGCGACATGCCTTCCGGGATGTCAAAGAGCACATGTCCTCCATTACCACTCATCGATCTGTTTACGAGGTTAACACCCAGCTCACGCTCCCGACCCATCAGACGCTGTGCATAGAGTTCAGGGAAGTTCTCACAACCGTCAAAGTCAACGATAGCCTTACCCGAATCCACAGGCTCACCCTCATTGCTCTTATAGCCTTTGTTGAAGTGTGCATGAGGAGTATAGAAATAGGCTCCTCTTTTAAGCTCAGCCTTCTTGGTCTTATAATCCTCCTTGCTCATCTCGCCCCTAAGGGTCTGCTCAAGGATATCGGCCAATTCGGCACAGATATCACGGGTTTTCTTAGCGTCAACCCTCTTCCAGAAGCCCTCAACCGTGGCTGGCACGGTCTTGGGCTTTAAAATGTTATCTCCTAAATCAATTCTTGACATAATAGATTGTTTAAATTATACAGACTCAATGATTTCTCTAAGCTCCAGAGCATCAGTCGACTGTTCGTGATCACGGTCCATCAACCTGATAATGCTCTTTAAGCCAAGGCTCTTAGGGAACTTCTCGTGACGTTCGATATGCAGGTCACTCTCACCAAGCCAGCCACAGTCTAAATCGCATATCTTCGTATGCTTTTTATGCTTTGGGGCTTTGCGGTTCCAAGCCTTAAATGTGATACTACGAGATTCTTTATCCCAGTAAAGAACACCCTCATACTTCTCTCCTCTCAGAAGCCCTGCGATAATATCCAGAGCATTGATGATAAAAATAAACTTTTTCATAATCGATTCGAATAAGTGAGTGAAGGGATTGTGTCGGAATATATATGGCCATTTTCGATTTCACTACGTAGACTTCCTCCACTACACCTTCGCCCGATTACTTTTAGCTTTGAACTTTGAACTTTTTACAGTGTTTGAATGTCTGAAATGTAGAACATATTCTCGTGACGTGTCTGTCCCTGCTGGTCTTGCCATGTACGATGCTTCCAGTTGCCCTTAACCACGTATGGCTGGTTCTGGACGTATTCCGTATCACGGTTCTTAGAGGCATAGTCGCCTGTCATCTCTCCATAGAAGACATCACCACCGCATTTAATTACCAAGCCACGACTCTTGAAATATTCAGTCGTACCATCCTGTTTTGTGTACTGACGCTCAGAGTATGCGTCTACCTCTTGGATCAAAACTAATTTCTCCATAATTGCTAAAAAATTAAATTGTTAATAAAATAAGTGAATTATCGAAGTATAACTTCTTTCGTTACTATATCCCTTACCACACCTGTAGCCTTACCGGCATTGTTCAGTCCCTCTGCCATCTCCCAGTCACTACAGCAATAACCGGAATCTACAGTCATACCGTTTAATCTACACACCCTGTCTTCTAGGGTCAGATCCCGATAGAAGCACGAAGCGCAACAGGGTTTAATATCACATCCACGAATATTCTTCATCTCCCTGCTGAATTTGAATTGAGTTTCTTAAGTTCCTTCTTTAGAGTAGCAATTACCCTCTTGAGTTCAACAATCTCAGTCAGGGCGTTCTGAAGGGCTCTACCGTTGCAGACACCTTCCAAGAACCTGTCTAATTCCTCAAAGGATACAAATCCTATATGTTCAAACCCGGAATGAACTGCAAGGCCTTTAATTAGTCCTGGCACATCGAGGTACATATACTCGTTGTCACCTATCCTCACCGCATATCCATTATGGTGAGTCTTAACTGATATCAGCTTCGGCCAAGGCTTCTGTTCGTAGCGCTTACCGTCTTTGGTATAAATTATCTCTTTCATATTTTTATTATTTAAAATTATACTAATACTGCAAAAGTATATTCGTCTTATTGTCGATGCAAAGTTAATTCTTTAAATACTGCCGATTAGTATAAAAAACCGCATGTTCCGTACTTTGTTCAGCCCCATGCGGCTTTTGTTCAGCTTTTTGTTCAGGTCTCACTTTTTGCGGCCATATTAAGCGCACTTAGAAGCTGTCTAACGATGTTCTTTCGCCTCATAATTTCATTGGGATCTTTAGTATCCGAAAATTCCCATTCAGGGTAACACCCGAGGACTTTACCGAACCAGGTGCTCAGTGTTGTGCGACTTGGAATCTTTTCTACTCCAAGACTTGAAAGATATTCCATAAAGCTTTGGGGAGATTTGAACCCGTTTAAGCCTTTTACAACACCATCACCGATAGCAACCATAATCCAGGTATAATCGTAACTATAGCGAATAGCCCTGTTCTCTTTGAGTATCTTCAAGGCAAGAGATATTCTACGATTTATCTCGTCAGTCTCATAAGCTCCTGACTCCTTCAATGAGGCAAGTTCTATCTCAGGAATGTGCCTTACCCATTCCACAATCAGTGGTACCAATGATGCTGGTACTCGTAACGTAATTTCTTTCATTGTTCCGATGTTTTGTGAGATGTGTGTGGATGACGCGCGTTTTATCTCTCAGAGAAACATCCCACAAACCTCGGATTAGTACTTGTTAATTCTTGTCGGTATCAACCAAATCAAAGTCACTTAATGAATTGTACTCCTTCTCAAAGTGAGCAAGTTCACCGTCATAAAGGTTCTTGATGTCAACACCGGTTTCACGAGCGACTGCCTTAAGAGCAGCTAAAGCCTTTGCTAAACCAACAGCTGCTATGCCTATACCCTTCCAATTATAAGCAAATAGAGCCATCATCCCGATTATGGATTGACCGAACAAGTCGCTCTTCTCCAACATTTCATCAACTTTCTGATCTAACTCCTTCTCTTTGCCAACTGAGTTGGTCTTTTTGAAATTCTTTTTTTTCATAATGAATAAATAATTAAATTAATAATGTGAATATTTATCAGTCCATCAGTGCTTCTGGGAGTTTCTTGAGTCCCATCGGCTTCTGATTTCGCATTCAAAGGTAATATCCTTCAAAAAACAAAATGGGACTGACAATTTTGATAATAAAACTATAAAATTGAGACATTGTGTCAATATTATGCAATCAATATCAACATAGTTTGGGCGCTAAAAGTAACAAATTGTAAATTTTATAGAAATAGTCTACAAAAATATGCACATAGATTGACGCTTTTCTCTTATAGCCACCCCAAAATATTTAATATAAATTATAGCTCAAATTAAAGTTCGTTAACACAGCACTCATTTTTATGCCATATTGTAGCAGTAAGTCAAAGAACAATTTTGTCTTTCGACACTGCAAAATTAGGCACAAAAAAACAGCGGCGGAAGAAATTTTCCGTCGCTGCGCAGTTTGTGAGAGTTTTATGTAGAGTTTTGCCTGATTTTGGCTTTTTTCGTGTTTTTCGTGAGAGTTTTTGAGAGTTTTTGAGAGTTTTTTGAGAGTTTTTATTGGCGCTTACTGCAAGTGCTCTTCTCCTTTAAGCACCCTGATTACCCATTCACCCAGAGCCTTATATGCCTTAAAGCGCTTACCCTTAACGGGAGCATTCAGTTCAATCCATAGTTTTACTGCCTTCGTAAAGCTGCCCACTGCCAATCTCGACATTTCCACACTCGAAGGCAGATGCTGATGGTCGGGCACTTCCTCTCTGATTCGATCACAGAAACCATCATAGTCTCCAAGTTCTTCTACTAAGGTGTCCACCATACCCCGATATACTGGGAACCACATTCTGGCTATCTTTATCTGCTTGGCGGCCTCTCTGATCATCTGTGATATCAGCTGCTGCGGTATCTCCTTTGCCTCTGCGCTCTCAGCTATAGCCGCATCTATAATCTTCTGACAGTCCCTGAAGCTTGTACGAGGTGCTTTCCTGATAATCTCAGTTACACAACCTATAATCCAGGCATCCTCTTTATCCATAAGCGATATAGCTTTGAATTTACTGTTCTGCGGTAGCAGCCAAGGTTGCCCGTTTCTGTCTTCGCAGTATGTCTTGATGGTCGATCCGCCGTTAACGTAGGCCATCACGATTTGACCGTCATGTGGTTGCACTTCGCATACAACTTTCACTACGTCGCCCGGAAGCAGGTCAACATCCCTCATCGAATCCCCGTGTACTGTGAGCGTAATCTCAGGATGCATCGACAACATGTCTTTTGGCAGCAAAATAAAGTCGGGATAGTTCTCTTCTAAATCCTCTGGTACACCACAGGGAACGACAGCATCATAATATGGTACTTTCGTATCGCAAAGCTTTGGGTCCCATCCGTCTTCCCTCAGCATATTCAAAATATCCTGTATTTCTTTCTTTGTCATTATTCGTCTTCCTTATTAATATATCACATTGAGATCTGAGTCTTTTTCTTATTATGATGGCTTCGTGTTATATGCCATCTTTACGATCTTCTCAAATTCTTTAATGTTATCGGCTGATATATTTACTTCTTGGCTCTCATCATACGGCTCGTAAACCTCCATAAATTTCTTATATTCCTCGGGATATTCATGTTCGAAGTTCGTGATAGCCGTAAATACCGCTAATCCTCCTGCATCAATTGCGTAATCTCCACCTCCATCTCTATACATAATCACTGGTTCGACGGGGTTATCCTCAATGAATACACGTTCGACAGCTCCGCTTTTAAGTGTAAACGAGCCACCGCTAAACTTTACAAGCTGATTTAACTTATCAACCAATTCAAAAAGTGAATATCTTTTTAGTTCCATATTTTTACATTTTATGTTACATTGGGGGCAGACAATGTTGTAACAATTACTTATCTGATTGTATTCACTTTCCTTCTATTATATTATCAATCGCTTTTCTGCCTCTTTTAGTGTAACAATGTACCAGAGGCACGATGTGACATAAGACAAGCTATTTTATTATTTATACCAAGGTGTCCCCACTATATTTTATATGTTAGATGAATAGGGAAGACTCTTTATGAAGTTTTCCATAAACTGCCAGTCTGGATTCCCAGAATCATCAACAGGTAACTTTATCTTTGATTTCTCCATCAATTCTTTTTTCCATTTTCTTCCGTAGTTAAACCTATATTTCTCATTATGAAGAATAGTCGTTACAAAAATAGCGACATATTTGTTTAGGTTGAATCGAGGATATAAAACGTTAACATCATCTGTTGCCCAATATTCTCGATTTTGATAGAAAGCTTCTGCTATAGAACCATTATAGGAAACAGTAATAGTATTTGCTTTGTGAAGTTGTTCGTCATTTGCGATAAGTGCAGACAAACCATTATTACTGTCGATTGCCCCAATATATGGAATGTTACCATCCATCATATCTGCCTTAGTGAGGCGTTTCCCTTTCTCTATCCTGAACAATCTTTCGTCTCCAATTTCAAACCATTCCCAAGGCCTATCAAATAACTCAAATTTCTTTGATAGTATTGGTTCTTTTTCTAAAAGCCCATTCCATATTTGTTTTGATCGATTGGGGAGATTGGGTACAACTTCATTTCTAACAAAGCATCTAATCCAATCCCAGTCTGGTTCTTCGATTTGATTAACGGGTATCGGTATTGTCGTACTTTTAACATATTTCCCATACTTTCTTCCAAAAGAATACTTAGGCCTTTCCATATCAAGATATGTTATCATATAAAGAGCCACATATTTATCGAGAAAATCTCCATACCCCAAGACTAAATCTCCAGAAGCATAAAAATCTCTATCCATGTAATTACAGTAGCCAACAGAGCCTTCTCCATTACAGATAAATATCATACAATTACCTTTGCTTATAAGCTCCCCATTATAACCGCATCGCTTCATCACACCATTTTCTTTCTTTTTGGCTCCAACGTAAAAGAATGAATTTCCCTCTGGTAATAAATCTGAAGAATGAATTTTCCCCCTTTCAAAAGAGGAAAATAGCTCGGACATCTGGAACTTTTTGAATTTTATCATATTAATTATATCTCTTCGTTCTGAACTAGAAATGCTGCATAATCACGAAGTTTACTCACAAAATCATTAATTGTAAGTGTACTATAGTCAGTTTCCATATATGCCTCTGCACACCATTCATCTTTTGCTGTAACTTTTTTAGTCACACCGTAGCCTGGCTTATTAGTACGGTGTTCGTATAAATCAAGCCACATATTTTCAATTACATCCCATCTGTCTTTACAATCGACTCTACCTACTCCCTTTCTTTTTTCAAAACCATCATCTTTGAAGTATCCAAAAAAAGTTTCTATATCACTGTCTTTATGGGGCTTCCCAAGATCAAAGACCATACAACAAGCTACAGAGCTTGCCCCAGGATAGAACATCTCAGATGGTAAAGAGAATACTGCATCAAGAGTGTTTTTACTTAATAGGCTCGTTTTTAAGCTTCTTATAATATCGCTGTCACCAATTGCTGCCTGCATTGGGAGAAGTGTTAATAATCTCCCGTGCTTTACTTTTTTAGCTATATAATCAACGAAAAACAATCCTTTAGATGGATCTGTAGCCGATTTTCCCCACGTATCTGCATATTCTTTGGGGACTTGTTTCTTTGATGCATTATAAGGCGGATTCATAAGGACGAGGTCAAACTTTACGTCAGTTTCCTCCTTTTGAGCAGATTTTATAATCTCCCAAATATCCTTATCTTCTATTCCGTCATTGTCTTTTATGCCATCATCAAAACAAGAGCTGTTGTAGATGTTGGAGTTGCCATCCCCATGAATAAGCATATTTGTTGTAGCCAACCCATAAACATTCTCATCGTACTCGATTCCAAAAATTTGATGTTCTTTTACATGATCCCTTTCATTGTTTGTTTCGCATTTTGACAATGCCTGAGCCATTGCCTGAACAAGAAAAGTTCCAGAGCCACAAGTAGGGTCTAAAACAACCGTATTTCTTGTGATACGACCTACACTGCACATGAAGTGTGCTATATGGTTAGGAGTAAAAGCTTGGTTCTTGTCTTCCCTATTTACATACTTATTAAAGGTTGTAAAGAAATAGCTCAATATGTCATGACCTTCCGAGCTAGCTTCGTTTATATATGGTAAAATTTTATCTTTTATATATGATAAAAGCTTTCTAAAATTTTCTTCGTCTATCTTCAGAACGTCCTTATTCTGAAGGACTTTAGTATCTAGCAATGCTATCTTATTTGCTCTATCAACACTTCTTTTTAGGAGTTTTCCTAATTTTTCTTTTATGCCTGCTAATATTTTAGCTGTACTATCATTTTCATATTCAAGTCCATTCTTGAGGGCTAAGAGGCAGGTCCCTACAAACTGACTTCGTAAATTCTCTTTGATACCGTTATCATGTAATTTTCTATTAAGTTCCTTAGTGTTTTCTAGGACCTTCGTTTTGTCATTGATATTTTTATGAGCAAAATATGATACGTATTCAGACATTGATTTAATTTGTGTATCCTCTAGTTCCTCGTCATACCCATTGGCAATTTTCCATACTCTTATTGATCCATCATGGGTGCCTGCTAAAATTGCTATTATTTTTGTATTTTTTGATAGCTCTTGTTCTAATTTTACGTAATCAAAAAGTTGGATAACATCTTTCTTTTGGAACTTCCTGTTTTTAGTCTCTACTAAAACGGCCACTTTATTTTGATTATCAAAGAATCGAATGTCTAGAAATACATGTCCATCTATATGACGCTCAATGACTTGTTGATAGCTAAATTCATCTTTTTCTGTATTATGAGTATTGTATTCAGAACCAATAAGCTGAATAATTCTGAATCTGGGCATTTTACCTCCTGTTTTATTTGGCATATTTTCTTTCATTTAATTAAATCAGTGATTATTAAAATGAGACGGTTCGTTTTGTTACATTATTTATTATACTTACCTGATTTTGTTTAATATTTAAAGGGTCTGAAAATAATATAGGAATTATATCGTGTTTTGTTATTAAATTTACAAACTTACCGGCACCAGACCTAATTTATTAATACTCTCATTTGCTTTCTTCATCGCCTCATGAACATCAAGAACATCTGTATAATCCCAGTACTTGATTTCTTTCTTTATATCATCAAGCGACTCAACTTCTTTTCGAATCTTCTCAATTTGATCTGCATCGGAAACAGCTACGATTCCTTGAACAGCCTTATTATTCTTAGCTTTCATCAGATTAAGGATAAGACTGTCTATAGAGCCAGAAGTCTGAACCTCGAATACATAGATAATCCTACCCATATTTCCGATAGAGACCTCCCAAACGGCATCTACCCTCGCTCCGTTAGCAACATTAACTTCGGTTGTTGCTTTAAAGCCTAAACATTCGCCAATCTCCTTGATTTTATCACGTATGTCATTATGAATAAATCCCGATTCCTTTTTCGATTTAGGATGTTCAACCTCAACAGTATCTTCTTCCTCTATATCCTTCTGTACCTCCTGCCAGATGAAATAGTCAAGAGCGATAAGGTTTTCAAGCTCTTTGTATCCCTTGGAATCTGATATCTCCAACATTTTCTTACCACATTCAGAAAGATGAACATACATGTTACCATCCATTGCGGAATCGTATCTTGGCGTTTGAGGAACTTCAAGAATAGAGAATCCGTTCTTTGTCTTACTGTTCCAAAGGATACAGTCGTTGGGATATGCCTTATTGAGAATTTCACTCATAATTCCAGGACCTATACCCTTGATCTTTTTACGGAACTCATCCCATCTTTTGGCTAACGAATCGGTACCATAGAGCAAGTTAGCAAACTGACTTCGCAGAAGATCTAACGTATTTTCCTCTATCATTGAGTCAATTTTATAATGCTTGTTGCCCCACATTCCCATAGCCCAGAGCGGAGAAAGGAGATTATAGAAATCCTCTTCTGACATATTCAGGAGTTTTTCTTTAGTCCACTTCTTCATGTCCTTAGCATGAACTTCTCGCTCCGCCAATTCCTCTTCAGCTTTCGCCTTGTGCTCTTTCAGCCAAGAGTGATATTTATTCAGATATGACAAAAATTTCTTCTCGTTCATTATTTATTTTGCTTGTTTCATTCTTTTTTAAATCCCCATCTATTCTCTCGAACCAATGGGCTTAACACTACATATTGAATAAGCGTCACTGTGATGAATCACCACGTGTGCACTGTTCTTTTAATTTCGCATTCTCTTCTTGCAGCTCTTTCTGAGCAATCTCCAAGGATTTGATATGTTCCCTTTTGGATGCGAGATCCTCTTCAAGGCCCTTTATCCAAGTCTTCAGCGTAGCCTCTTTATGCTCGAAGATGGCATACCCCCTTTTATCTCTTGATTGTAGCTTTTTATTTAAGCTCTCGATTTCTGCTTTAAGCTGTTTTGAATTGTTACTTGCTTTTCGCAGAGCAAGGAGTGACCCCTTCTGACTTGCTATTTTTTCTTTGGCGATTTTTAAATTTCTCTCCAAAGACTCTATCTTACTATTCTTTTTATATAATTGATTCCTCGTTTCGCTTAGTAAATTCTCTAATTTTGACACTCTTTCTCTTAACTCACATTCGGTTTCGATAATAGCTTCAACATCATGATCTGTGCTCTCAGTAAGTTTGGCAAGCAATACTACATGATTATTAAAGTCGCTTACACTCATGTTTTTTAGATCCATGCCTAATCGTAGCCCCATGCCCTCGAGCTTTCTCTCGACTTGCATAAGAGTATTAACCCCAGCTTTACGAGATCTGATGAACACCCCACGATTCAGGCATACCAGATCTGCAAGATTCTTGCACCCGATTTCATCTAGAAATAATAGTGTACGAGGATTTAAGCCTAATCTTGTTACATCCATTTCAAACGGAGTGTTCTGTATCTTTCGGGTAGTAGTCAGTTCTTTAACCTTTTCTCTAAGGTTCTCAACTTGTTCTGCGAGATTGTCCGTCTTAGAGCGTAGCATCTCATTCTCCTCACGCAATTCTGCAATGATGGCCTTGTCGCGATTCTTTATCTCCGCCTTAAGTTCTTTTTTATGAAGTTTCAGCGATTCCTTCATTCTTGCGACAGCAGCAGCTGTATCAAAAAGAACCACTATAGCTTTTTTGCCAACAAAGATATGGTTATCGATCTTATGCCCCTTTAATTTGCCCTTTTTTATCCAGTTGTATATTGTCTGAGGGGTGCATCCTAACAATTTAGCGGCCTCATAACATGAAATCAGGCGATGATCGTGAGGGATAGAACTTGCTGATTTAGCTGTCATACGCCCTCCTTTCTATACAAAAATCCCTGCCACTAAAGGCTTGTGCCAATAGCAGCAGGGGAGCAATAACCCAATGCATCAGTGTATGTATGTCATACCTATACGAAAGTTGGGGGGGGCACTTTTTTATAGATGCCAAAGCTATCAGCATCGGCTCCCAATTAGTATTTGAGTATAGGTTTTTCGTTTTCATATTGCAAAGGTAGCGAATATTTTTCATATCGCCAAAAAATTAAGATAAAAATTAGGAGCGAACATCACTGCTGGCCCCTAATAAAATGATTGATTGTTCAAAAAGAACTATTTACCTAAATAATCCGATAATATATTATTTCACAATAACCTTCTTTGTTTTACCGTCCTCCAGGCGTATTATGTTAACACCCTTCTGGAGATTATCAATCCTGTTACCCTGCATATCATATATATGAGCATTAGGATTATCGATGATGATAGAGCCGATGCCAGCAGCCTCCTGGAATCCCTGAATCTTACCAAACTGGCTCCAAGGGGATGTTGTCTTATACGCATCGACGATATTGTCATTTACAAGCAATGTGCCAGTAGCAATCGGGCTATTCTCAAATGCGTCAGCGGCTGTCTGGGGGACGCTCTCTGCATAGCAGTTTACAATGAATGAATTCTCGCCTCTTGTCTTAGCAGTCGAAGATGTTCCCACATTCGCAAATGCCTTATTACCAATAGAACTTACGCTCTTACCAATATTAATAACCAACATATTTACGCAACCTGAGAAAGCATTGCTACCGATAGTGGTTATTCCTTCAGGTATTGTTACAGATGTTATTTGAGTGTTACCCACAAAAGCATTTTCGGCTATTGCGGTAACTTTATAAGTCTGACCATTTATTACAACAGTTCCTGATATCTCAACATTACCTTTTTGATCGCCACCTTTTATCGACACAGTACCTTCGCCAGAGATCTCATATGTCGCACCCTCAACCTTATAATCAATCTGCTTGAATGAGCCTGTTATCTCTACATTATTTGCAGGCATTGTTGATGGAATATCACTCCAACCAGAGAATTCATACCCTTCTTTAGTAGGTGCAGGCTCTGGAGTTATAGTTGCGCCATATTCGATATCATACTCCTTATATATCTCTCCATCAACTATGTATGTAAGCTTATATTTGTTGATGGTGAAAGAACCTGTAATCGTTACATCCTTAGCAGGCATCGTTGATGGTATATCACTCCATCCCGAGAAGGTATATCCCTCCTTCGTCGGTGCAGGCTCCGGAGTTATGGCATCTCCATAATTATAACTGATAGTCTTATACACCTCGCCATCTACCTTATATACCAGTTTATAGGTGCCTTTTGTAAAGTTTCCTGTAACTGTAACATCCTTTGCTGGCATCGTTGATGGTATCTCACTCCATCCCGAGAAGGTATAACCCTCCTTCGTCGGAGCAGGCTCGGGTGTAATAGAAGCTCCATATTCTAACTCGAATTCCTTGTACACTTCTCCATCAACTATGTATGTAAGCTTATACTTGTTGATAGTGAAAGATCCTGTAATCGTTACATCCTTAGCAGGCATCGTTGATGGTATCTCACTCCATCCCGAGAAGGTATAACCCTCCTTCGTCGGAGCAGGCTCGGGTGTAATAGAAGCTCCATATTCTAACTCGAATTCCTTGTACACTTCTCCATCAACTTTGTATGTAAGCTTATACTTGTTGATAGTGAAAGAACCTGTAATCGTTACATCCTTAGCAGGCATCGTTGATGGTATTTCGCTCCAGCCGGAGAAAGTATATCCTTCCTTAGTAGGTTCTGCCTCTGGAGTAATAGGAGTTCCTTCCTCCAGATCATAAGATTTATACGTTTCACCATCAACAACAAATAACAATTTATACGTAGGCTTAGTATCCTGCTCGAAAGTTGCTATGAAGTTCTTTGCATTCAAACCATCTCCTGTATAAGATGTCGTTGATGTATAATCCTTACCATCGATGTCGATTGATTTTATATGATATCCGTCACTTGGAACAACAGAAATTTCTACGGACTTATAGACATCTGAATGTGGATCAGAAATAAATGCTTTAGAATAGAACCACGAAACCTTCTTTGTCTCATTTTTTACATTAATATTACCCACATTAATTTGACCACCTTCGTTCGAAGTGAAGCTAGTAGTCATAACATATTCCTCATATGCGGATAATCTTTCTAACAAGGCGGTGCTTAACTCTTCACACTTCAGATTATCAATCTCTTCCTCTGTTACAGTTTCACCATTATTCAGTTTTTCTTTTAGAGATTCTAATTTTGCAATAACCGCATCATAATCCTTAATATTTTGTCTTACTGCTTCAGCAAAACTTGAAAGCTGACCTGGTTCGAAATTGTCAATTTTTGCTATTCTATCATATGCATCTTGCAAGGATTGCTCAGTAGATTTCATTATATTTATATTTGTCTCAATCTTCTCGAGTAATTCTTCTTTTGTTATTGGAAGAGCTACGATATTTGCAAAACTATTCCAAGGAGATGAAGCCTTATAAAGATTAACAGAACTATAAGGAACATGTAAATTCCCTGATAATTTTGAGCCTTCGAACACTCTACTTCCTGTATTAGGTACTTCTCTATTAAAGCAGTAAACTTCCTGCAATTTAGGATTCGAAGCGAAAGCTAAGCCTTCTATATATTTAACAGAAGCAGGTATTGTTATTTCTTCTAAATTTTGACATTCACATATACAGCCATTTTCTAGTTTTAATACACCATCAGGAATGGTGAATTGTTTAAAGCCACACCATGAAAATACTCCTTCAGACAATACTGTCAAAGCTTTAGGTAGCGTAACAGAGTTAAGGTTTGAGCATCCTTTGAAAGCTGCACCACCAATATTTGTTACCGCATCTGGTATGACAATGGACTCCAAAGCAGAACAAATCTTAAAAGCTTCGGCTCCTATACTTATCAAGCTATTCGGTAAAGACACTGATGTTAAATTGACAAATTCATAGAAATCACATTCTCCAACATGAGTAATACCTTCTTCTATGATTATGGTCTTAATTTCCTCTTTAAAGCCGTAACAAGGAGCACTGTTGGGATTATTGTAATCCGTCATTGCTCCCGTGCCAGAAATAGTTAGTGTCTGAGTGGCCGCCTTATAATCAAACGTCACATTTTTACCAAAGCTGCCACTTGTATCACCTTGAATTAACATATATTTTATCTCTTTGAAATTCTTCCAAGGGTCTGCTTCTTTATATGCTTTAATGGATGTGAGAGGAACATGAAGCGTAGCAAATTCTATATAAGAATCCTCAAATGCATCTGCACTTGTATCTGGAACAGATTTTGCACAACAATAGAAGTCCTTTAATTCTGAACATAAAGCGAAAGCACGATTAGCTATGTAATTGACATTTCCTCCTATAGTTATTGATGCCAAATTAGAACATCCGGAGAAAGCATTAGCCATAATTCGAGTAATTTTTTCCGGTAAAGTAATTTCAGTTAGACTTTTACAGTCAGAGAAAGCGCCCCAAGTTATTTCCGAAAGATTATCTGGGAGCGAAATAGAAATCAGGCTTGAACAACCTTGAAAAGCACTTTTATTTATAGTGTTCACACCTCTAGGGATAGAAATAGAGGAAAGTCCTGTACAACCTTTGAAAGCACTTGTTCCAATATATGTCACATTATTCGGTAAGGTGATAGAAGTAAGACTGGAACAGTTCTGAAAGACAGTAGCTTCAATGGACGTTAATGTAGTGGGAAGACTGATGGAAGATAAATTAATGCAATCCGAGAACGCTCCGCTACCAATCTTAATTACATTATCAGGAATTGTGATAGCCGTAAAACTTGTACATCCAGCAAAAGCCCCCGTACCAATAGATGTAACACTATTAGGTATTTCTATAGAAGTAAGACTCGAACAGTTCTGAAATGAATAATCCCCAATTGTAAATATGCTATTTGGTATGAATACGCTCGCCAGGTTCGAACATCCTTGGAAAACATATTTGCCTAAAGTTGATACACTATTAGGAATGTTGATTGTCGTTAATCCTGTACAATTCTGAAAAGCATAATCGTTTATTGTTGTTACGCTGTTAGGGATAGTAATTGCTCCCAAACCTGAACATCCAGAAAAAGCATAATCCATAATATATGTAACTGTTGCGGGAATAGCAACAGAAGTTAACTGTGAGCAAGAAAGGAAAGCGCTTTTGCCTACATATGCCACAGTGTAAGTCTCATCCTCGTAAGTCACCGATTCCGGTATTTCAATATTTCCAGAATATTTCTCGTTCTCATTATAATTAGGCTTACAAGTAACTTCTGCTACTTTTGCTTTCTTAATCAAATTGTAATAGATGCCATTAATCTCAATTGGATCTGCACTCGCCACCATAGGCAGCATCAATATCAACAGGATAAATAATAGTTTTTTCATACCATTTTGTTTTCGTTATACTCAGGGATGTTCTACGACTAAAGTTTCATACCCATAATTTTAGTTATATTGATAAATAGTTGTCGCAAAGATAGGGATTATTTTTGTAATCTCCAAATAATTTTCCACAAAATTTATTGTGTCCGTTAACACAAGAGCGCAATGGTCTTGCAATCCTTCATCCATCTTTTAAAACGCCTTGTTCTCATGGATAGTCAGAATAAGTCCGATATTGCCTGCAAAGGGCAGATCATCGAGGAATCTTTTGTATAGATCAAGCAGGAAGGGATAGATATTATGGAAATGGTCGTATATCTCAGCGGCGAGGGCGAGATAGTCTTTTGTGAGCCGGAGCTGTTCTCCGGATTCTGATCTGCGGTGAATCGATGATAGTTTAGACATCAGTCTGTGTGTCATAACTCTATAGCTGATTGAAGTTATACTCATAGCAGCACAGATCAGTCGGGTATCAATGCGCATACGCTTATTGAGTATTGAAAGCAGCTTACGAATAAGAATTAAACGCTGTAAGGGAGAGGATATCTGTATGCAATAAGCTAACTGCTTGGAAGCATACCAGTATTTCATCTCCCATTCCGCAACAGAATCTGTAACCGCGTGTTGCTCATCCTTCAGAACTGAGAGATCAAAATTATTAAGAGTCATTATGGATGCTTTAGCCTGACTGTTGAGAAAATATCTAAAGGTATTAACCAACCAGGCTCCAAAACTTGATGGTTCACCAACCGAAAGCAATAACTGATAAGGCTGTTGCAAAGCAGATCTTTTAGGGTGATAGTCGTGCAGATAGAGATAGTACGAATCAAGCATTTCACTAAAATCTTCATCGAGTATATCCTTATATTTAATATACTGCGAATATAACCTACTCTTCATCCTGTCAGTCAGGAGATAATAAAGTGCTTCATCACCACGCTGGGTGCATCGCATAATAATGGGAAGGAATTCCGGAATGGAAATTTTGTTAAATAACTCTACATTGTTCATAATAACGTGTAAAAGAGATGTGACTCTTTCAGAGTGCAAAAGTAATCCTTTTCAGGAAATGTGTCAACGACCCTAGGAAACAGTCAACTTTTCAGGGGGATGCGTGTCAACCATTTCAGGGTTAAAAGGGGTAATTTTCTTACAACCTTACAACCTTACAACCTTACAAGGTGCGTTTCCATAATTGGCAAAGAAATATTAATTAATAATATAATATATATATTATATATTAATTAAAAATTTAGTGGTACCTACGGAAGCATACATTGTAAGAATGTAAGAATGTAAGATTGTAAGGTTTTGCTGGATTTTGAAGTTTTTCTGATTTTTTTACAAGAAATATTTGGTTTGCATCTGAAATTTTTGTACCTTTGCATTGTCAATGAAAAAAGATGAAATTTGCGGCCTGCCCAGCTAACAAAAATTTCCTTGCGCGCGGGTAAGTGTTTCCTCGGGAGAGCCAAAAACGGAGTCAATTCAGAGACAAGTAAAAATAATTAACAACAATCTATTAATCTTTTAAATTTTAAAAATTATGGCACTTAAAGTAAAAGCAGTTGAGAAGAACATTAAGTTCGAAAAGAACAGTGAAGGCGTTTGGCGCTACGTGATGCAACCCGACCTCTACATCGCACTCTCGCAGGCGAAGGTCATCAAGGAGGCAGCCCTCCGAAGCGGAGTGAGTCAGGGTGTGATGAAGGCATGCTGGGATGCAGCCGGAGAGGTAATCAAGGCGTGGGCAACTGAAGGTCACTCTGTGGCTCTGCCAGGACTGGGAACCATGCGTTTCGGACTCCGCGCAAAGTCGGTCGAGGATGTGAACAAGGTGAAGACCGGTCTGATCAAGACTCGCCGCATCATCTTCACTCCATCACAGGATCTGAAGGATGAGCTGGCCGACACCGCAATCCAGATCACCTGTTACGACCGCAACGGCAACATCGTGAAGCGTGTAACATCGGCTGACGCTGGTGAGGTTGAGGACACCGAGAACGAGGATAACGGAACAACGGATAACGGATCTACGGATTCGGGTAGCCAGAACTCCGGAAGCCAGTCAGGCTCAGATCAGGGCGGCAATAGCGGCTCAGGCTCAGACGCTGGCGGTAGCGGCACAGGCGACAACACTGGTGGTTTAGACGACGAGCCAGGTGGTAGCGACCACTAAACTCTGGAAGAGCATAGACCAAGAGCTAATAATAAAGGAAGGAGGTAAAATATGACTAAGAAGGAAACCCTGAAGTGGATCGTACAGATCATCGCATCGATTGCATCAGCAATCCTCACAGCCCTCGGAGCAACAAGCTGCATGGGAATGAGCACTCTCTAAATCAAAGCAGCTGCCACGCAAGTGACAGCTGCTTTTTATGAAGCTAAAACCTCACCCCGAAGAAGGTTCGGATGCGCCACTTGATGTTTTGGATGGAGAGGTTATCCTTATCGCCGATATTGGTGAAATTAAATACCATCGAGAGACCGAGAAATTTGTTGCTCCATTGATGAACAACAGCACCACGCCCGGTGATGATGACCTCAGGGAAATGATAGTCAAGGGGCACTTTGTCGTCGCCGAAAGTCATGGATGCGTTGCTATAGACGATGAATGTGGGCAGAGCAGAAATGTGGAGCAGCCAGTTCTTGCCAGGCACGTAGTTATAACCATAACCCGCACCGATGCCGATGTTTGTCATCTTCATATCCATATCCCTTTCCCAGTCGAGAGAGCCGCGCTGACCCATGCCGGAAGCTGCCAGGAGGAAACTGCCGGCAGAGCGTCGCTGGATGTAACTCTGCGAGAAGGCGGCGGGATAAGAGAAACGACGGCTGTTGAACACGTAGAAGGCATTGACGTTAAGCGTCTTCACCGACAGCACACCGTCAGGCAGAGTGATGCGATCCATACTCTCGTGGTCGTGCCAGCCCTTGAAGTTCTTGGCATCCTGATAGATGATGTCGAAGCCGAAGCGCCGCCCGTAGCTGTTGAAGTTCAACTCGTAGTCGCGATATTTACCCAACAGCTTGGCGGGGTTGAGCGATGCACTGAGCGACAGGCCGAGGTAGCTGACACCCAGGCTGAGCGTAGCCTTCCTGTTGGCATCCATCTCAGCATTGAAATGTTTGCCCTGATCTATCCCCTCTGCCTTGATCTTCGCTCCTGACACATTCATTCGCGCCGTAACAGTCCACTTCGTAGAAGGACGCACAACATAAGCCGTATCAATGTCACCCTTAAGATATCTCTGTGCCAGAATGCTGTCAGCACGATGAAGGATCGACTGGGCAGAAACCTGCGATACAGAAATAAAAAGCACTATGACCAAAGCGATATGGCCATAGTGCTTTATGATGTTATTTGATAACACTTGATTCAATTCATTAATCATTTAGGGGCATCAGATGTCGAATTCTGGCATTCCTGTACTTGTACTGTCGTTCTCTGCCTTATCAGGAGAGCCTTTCTTTGCTACGCCTGTACTGTCGACCTTCCAACCTTCAGCGATTTTCCTCATATTCATTCAGATTTGTTGTTTAATAATTCTATCGTTGGCAAAGATACAACATTTTTTGCAAACGAGCAAAAAAAATCGCTGCAAATCTATGATTTGCAGCGATACTTTGTAGTCGATAGGGGAATCGAACCCCTATGCCAAGATTGAGAATCTTGTATCCTAACCATTAGATGAATCGACCGAGCAGCGAGCGTCATCAAATACATTTGAATGACCGAGTCGCGAGGGAGATGGACTAATAAGTCAATCGACCAACATTTCAAAGATGCTTTCGCAGAGAAATCCCCTCGGTGCGGAAGGAGGGGGATTCGAACCCCCGGTACGGGAACCCGTACGGCAGTTTAGCAAACTGCTGGTTTCAGCCACTCACCCATCCTTCCAAAAGGACCCTGGAGTTCGAAACCGTGG
>Ga0310691_10002830_pt1 | contig 22003 bp, 16 predicted proteins | sample 176DNAGHGlowgp2_FD_203887 | JGI IMG/M metagenome (GOLD analysis project Ga0310691, IMG submission 203887) | Sheep rumen microbial communities from Palmerston North, Manawatu-Wanganui, New Zealand - 1766 DNA GHGlow gp2 (v2) (version 2) | ecosystem: Host-associated > Mammals > Digestive system >...
GCTCGTCCTCGAGGTCAAGAAGGAGGGAAGCGACGCGGCCGCCTGCCGCCTCGCCGACCTCGCGGTCGAGGCCGTCCGCCGCCACGGCCTGCTCTCCCCCGACCGGATCATGTTCATCTCCTTCAGCGACGCCGCCTGCAGGCATCTCGCCGCGAAGCTCCCCGGCTTCCAGGTCCAGTGCATCACCACGCGCGAGCCCGGCCAGGTCGGCGCCGACGGAGTCCCGGGCATCGACTTCTCCTACTCCGACTACCTGTCCGCCTCCCGCTCCAACTGGGTCGACCGCGCCCACGCGCTCGGGATGGCCGTCGGAGCCTGGACCGTCGACGCCACCAACGCGATCGACTCGATGGTCGCCCTCGGCGTGGACGCCATCACGTCCAACTACCCGGACCGCGTCCGCGACCGCCTCGGCCCCCTCGAGCTCGCCCTCCCGCGCTTCTCCGCCGGCGCCTCGAAGTTCCACGCGACGTTCATCCAGTCCTGGAAGTGCCGCGACTGGACCGCCGAGGAGTGGCGGGCGGAGTTCCTCGCGGCCCGCGAGGCGGGCTTCGATGCGCTGGTCCTGCAGTCGTGCTGCGACATCGCCCGCGGCGAGCCCGGCCCCGGCGCGGCGCAGGACCCGGCCAACTACCCCGATGCCGCCGCCTACTGCATGTACCCCTCGGAGATTCCCGCGCTCGCGGGCGCCTACCGCTCCTCGCAGAACGGCGGCGACGCGCTCGCCCTCGCGCTCGACGCCGCCGCGGAGACGGGCATGCGGCTCTGGATCGGCACCGTGAACGACGACCTCTGGTGGAAGTTCGGCTGGGGCGCGCCCACCCCCGACAGCGCCGGCGGCACCTTCTTCGAGGCGTGGTGCGCGTCGAACGCCGCGCTCTGCTCCGCGATCGTCTCCGAGATCCGCGCCCGCTACGGCGCGACCCGCGGCGACCGGATCGCCGGATGGTATTACGTCAACGAGCTCTGGAACTTCGACGCGGCGTGCGCCGGAACGGACGCAGGCCTCTACGCCCGCGTCCTCGGCGCGAACGCCGCGGCGACCGTCGCCGCCGCCGGCCCCGGCGAGCCGATCCTCGTCTGCCCGTTCTGGAACCCCGACCTCTCCACGCCCGCGCAGTTCGGCGCCTTCGTCTCGAACTTCGTCGCGGCGGCCGGCTTCCGCCCGATCGACGTCTACGCGCCGCAGGACGGCGGCGGCGCGGGCCGCGCCCCCGCCCTCATCCGCGAATGGGCGCTCGCGCAGAAGGAGGCGATCGGCGGCGCGATGCGCTTCTGGATCGACTGCGAGACCTTCCGCGAACCGGACTACGTCCCAATGCCGATCGACGACCTCCGCGCCGACTGGGCGGCGGTGGAGGACCTCGTCTCCGGCGCCGTCGTCTTCGCCTGGCACCACTACTACGAAGGCACCGACCTGGCGGCATCCTTCTCAACCTTCGCGCACGAGGGCGCCCGCACCCGCACCGCCACGCCCGTCCCCGTTCCGTTCGCGTGGCTGGGCGACGCCTTCCCGCGCCGCGCCTTCTCCCCCGCCGAGTTCGACGCGCTCGCCCTCTCGGACCCGGACGGCGACGGCCTCGAGACCTGGGCCGAATACCTCTGCGGCACCGATCCCTCCGACCCGTCGAGCCGCCTTCTCGCGACCATCGACATCGACCCCGACGGCGCCCCCCTCGTCGGCTGGAACCTCGTGAACCCCCTCCCCGGCGCCTCCTGCGTCGTCGAAGGCACCCCCTCCCTCTCCCCCGCCCCCTCCTGGTCCACCAACTCCCTCCCCTCCTCCCCCTTCTTCCGCGTCCGTCTCTCCCACCCCGGCCTCGACTAGGAAAAGAATCTTGGATTCTTTTCTTGACACAAAATGGAATTCGCATACTCTATTTCCCGCCATTCGACCTCGGCAACAAGATTCCCCTCTGGCTCTTCGGCTTCCTCTACTGACCCGCCCACGTCCCAGTTCACCAACGCATGATCAACAACTGACAACCCACCATTCGTTCTGCCGCGCAACGGCAACGTTGCTCGGCAGAACACCCCCTCTCTCCGTGTCCCCCAGCCGCCGCATCCTCCTGAACATCGCCGCCACGTACGGGCGCAGCCTGTACGCGCTCGTGTGCGGTCTGTTCACGGCACGGTGGGTCTATCTCACGCTCGGGAAGTCGGACTATGGTTTGTATGGCGTCGTCGGCGGACTCACCGTCTTCATCGCGTTCATCAACGGCGTCCTCGGCGTCTCGGTCGGCCGTTACTACGCTTTCTCGGTCGGTCGCGCCAAGATTCCCGGACACGAAGACGAGGGACTGGAAGAATGCCGACAGTGGTTCAATACGGCATTCGTTATCCATTCGGTCGTCCCCTTTGTGCTGATGATCGTCGGCTATCCGATCGGCGAGTGGGCCGTCCGGCACTTCCTAACCATCCCGGCCGACCGAGTCGAACAGTTCGTCTGGATCTTCCGGTTCTCCTGTATCACCTGCTTCTGGGGAATGGTCTCCGTGCCGTTCAACGCGATGTACACAGCCAAGCAGTACATCGCAGAATTGACGATCTATTCCTTTGCCCAGACGACGGCGAACGTCGTATTCCTCTGCTACATGGTGAACCATCCCGGCGACTGGCTCGTCCGCTACGGGCTCTGGAATTGCCTCCTCGCCATCGTTCCGGCCATCATCATCACGGTTCGCGCCTACATTGTCTTTCCCGAATGCCGGTTCAACTTCGCCTACATGAAATCGCTCAAGCACTTGAAGGAACTGAGCGCATTCTCGGGCTGGTATTCCATCGGGCTGCTCGGAAACTTGTGCCGTTACAACACCCTGCCCATTCTCGTCAACAAGTTTTTCGGCCCCGTGTACAACGCGGCCTACGGCGTCGCGAACAACGTTGCCAGTCACACGCAAATGCTCGACTCCGCCCTGCGAGGAGCTTTCCAACCGGCCATCGCAAACGAAATCGGCGCAGGACAAATCCGACGCGCTTTTTCCCTGGTCTACAAAACCTGCAAATTCGCCCCTCTTCTTTTTCTCGTCCTTTGCCTTCCCGTCTGTCTGGAAATCGACTGGATCCTCCGAATCTGGCTGAAAACCCCGCCAGAAACGGCAGCCGGATTGACGATTGGCGTCGTAACGGCGCTCGTTCTGGAAAAGACGACGACGGGCCATTTCGTCGCAATCAACTCGAACGGACGCATCCGGGGGTATCAGATCGCCGTTGGACTCTGCTTCATATCCTCGTTGCCGCTCACCTGGATTCTCATGGCATGTGGTGGAACCGTGTATTCGGTCGTCTACGCCGTGAACGCCATCATGGTCGGCGCGACATTCATCCGGCTCTTCTTCCTGAAGACCATTTTCGGCGAAAGCCCTTGCGTCTGGTTCCTTGAAGTATTCGTTCCCCTGCTTGCCGCCATCGCGACGTCGATGGGTCTTGGCCTCCTTCCGCGTCTCTTCTTGGACGAATCCATCCTCCGCGCCGCCATTACCGCCGTTGTTTCGGAATGCTCCCTTTTCCTGTGTTCGTGGTTCTTGGTCATGAACGGAGACGAACGCCGCTTCATCCGGGAGAAACTCGTTTCCGTCCGTTCCTTTTTAAAATTTCGCAACTGCGTTCCAACCGACTCCTGACACCATGCCGACCCTCTGTCCCCGCGATTTCTGCACAGGTTGCGCCGCCTGCTTCAACGCATGCGGAGTCGGAGCGATTTCGCTACGGCCGGACGAAGAAGGGTTTCTCCACCCTGCGGTCGATCCGGCGAAGTGCATTCAATGCGGCCATTGCGCGGCCGTTTGCCCGCAACTGAATCCCGCTGACGTTCCGCGCGACCGGAAAGCCGTCTTGGCTTGTTGGAACAAGGACGAAACAATCCGGAAAGACAGCACGTCCGGAGGAGCCTTTTCGGCGTTCGCGTCGTCCGTCCTCAAGCGCGGGGGCGTCGTGTGTGGCGCGGCATTCGATCCATTTCCCCGGGTCCGTCATGTTTCAATCGAACATGAAAAGGACCTGTCGCGTTTTCGCGGTTCGAAATACGTCCAAAGCGAAATCGGAACTGCGTTTTCCGACATTCGCGAACACCTCCGAAACGGCAGGACCGTCCTCTTTTCCGGAACGCCGTGCCAAGTGGCCGGCCTGTATGGCTTTCTCGGTTCACGACACGAAGGACATCTTTTCACGATTGATGTGGTCTGCCACGGCACACCCTCTCCGAAGGTCTTTGGAAGTTACGCCTCTTGGGTCGAAAAGAGGCAAGGAGGAACGATAACGGGGTATCGTTTCCGGGACAAGACGCGCGGCTGGCATCTTCACGAAACGGAAATCACTTTCGAGGACGGGGCCCGCAACCGTCAACGACCGTACGAAAACCCGTTTTTCAACGGCTTTCTAAAACATCTTTACCTCCGTCCTTCTTGCTCGCGGTGTCGCTATTCCAATCCAGACCATCCCGCCGACATCACGATGGCCGATTTCTGGGGATATGCAGGCCGGGCGGAAATCGATCGCGATGACGGACTCGGCGTTTCGGCCATAATCGTGAATTCGGCAAACGGACAAAAACTGTTTGACGATGCATCCCGAAAGTTGGAATCGTTCCATCGGACGCTCGCCGACGTCGTCCGCGGCAACCAGGCGCTCCAGACTCCATCCAGTCCGTCTCCCCGGCGCAACAGTTTCTGGACGAAATACCTGCAACGCGGGTTTGACGAGACAATCGTCAAGAAATTCCTGACTACGCCGCCTCCGGAGGCCCGCCACGGACCAACGGGACTGAAACGCCGAATCAAACGCCTCTTGAAGGCGGCTTTCGGCGATGCATTCTGCCACCACGCAAAATCCGCAGTAAAATCCGTGCTTCGCCTCCCGAAAAACGCCGCAAGGCGGTTCCGGCGGTTCCTCCGCCAATGGATTTTCGACAGAATCGTGCTCTTGCACGATGTCCGGAAACATCCGCATGTCTTCGTATTCGTCTCGCCCGGCCACACCAATCTCGGAGACAACGCCCAGACGCTATGCATCAAGGAATTTCTGGAAAAGCACTATCCAGACCGTCGCATCAAATTCTTCACGAACGACTACATCCGCGAAACGAATTTCTCGATCATTCCGTTCGTAAAGCGCATTTCCCGTTCGACCGATCCGGTATTCCTGCACAGCGGCTATCGGATGACGGATGTCTGGCCCGATTCGGAACGGATGCACCGTTGCGTCATCACGACATTCACTGACCGGCCCATCGTCTCGTTTCCGCAAACGATCAACTACGTTTCGGCTGCCGCTCGGGAAATCGCGAAACGCGACTTCAACTCGCATCCGAACCACACGCTCATGTGCCGTGACGCCGTTTCCTTCAAAACGGCAGAAGCTCTGTTTCCGAACTGCCGGAATCTCCTCGTTCCGGACATGGTGACATCAATAATCGGACAGTATCGCTTTCCCGGTCCTCGATCCGGAATTCTTGTCTGCAAACGGAACGACCAGGAATCCAACGTCGCCCCCGACGAGTTCGCACGGATCGTGGCAGAATTGTCGCGAATCGACGAAGTGACGGTTTCGGACACGTCCGCAAAGGATTCCTGGAAGACGATGCACGAAGACTTGCGCGGCTATCTTGAGAACGTCTGGAACGAATACGCCAAATATCGCCTTGTCGTCACGGATCGGTACCACGGAACCATTTTCGCGTTGATCGCATCAACCCCGGTTCTCGTCTTTCCGTCGACGGACCACAAAGTCCGATCGGGGCTGGACTGGTTCCCCGAATCGTTTTCCGATTACGTCCGGTTCGTTCCGCGACCTGATGACATCCCGGCCGTTGCGAAAGAAATGCTCTCGAAGGAATACGACTTCCAACTCCCGCCGTATTTCAAAGAGAAATTTTTCGACGACCTTTTTGAAAAACTCTCAGACTGTTCCAAATGAGCATGTCCGTCTCTGCCGAAGCTTGATTCAATGACCATCGCCCTTTGCCTTTTGACTTGGAACGAGATTGACGGCGTCAAGCACGACGTGCCGTTGATCGACCGGTCGGAGTTCGACCAGATTTTTTGCATCGACGGCGGCAGCACGGACGGAACGGTCGAGTATCTCGAGGAGCTCGGCATTCCCGTCTGGCGCCAAACCGCGAAGGGGCTCAACCAGGCCTGTTGGGACGGTGCCGAAAAGTGTGAGTGCGACGCATTCGTGTTCTTCCACCCGAAGGGGACCATCCCCGTGGAAGACGCCTGCAAGTTCCGCGCGTTCTACGAAGACGGCTACGAGTTCGTCGTCGGAAGCCGCATGATGAAGGGCGCGCACAACGAGGAGGACTCGAAGCTCTTCAAACCGCGCAAGTGGTTCGTCCTCGCGACGGGGCTCGCCGCGAAGATCCTCTTCAAGCGCGAGGGCAACACCGTCTGGGACACGCTGCACGGCTTCCGGGGCATGACGAAGAAGGCGTTTCTCTCGATGCCGAAGACGGACGGCAGGGTCACCATCGACATAGAGATGGTCTGCCACGCCTACAAGGCGCGCCTTAGGCGAATCGAGTTCCCGACGTCGGAATCGCCGCGACTCGGTGGCGCGACACATTTCAAGGCCTGGTCCACCGGCAAGCAGATCCTGAAGTGCCTGTGGAAGGAACTCTGGACGAAGGAAAGGCCATGAAGACGAAGATCGCGATCGTCGGCGCCGGTCCGGCCGGTTTGACATTGGCCCACGTGCTTCTGCGGCGCGGAATCGAAGACTTCCTCGTCTTTGAGAAGGAAGCGGACGCAGGCGGGCTCTGCCGCACGCGCGTCGTTGACGGAAGCCCGCTCGACGTCGGCGGCGGGCACTTCCTCGACGTCCGCTGCCCAACTGTCACGAAGTTCCTGTTTGAGTTCATGCCGGAACGCGAGTGGAACAGATTCGAACGGGATTCCCGCATCCTCATCCACGGGCAGATGATCGGCAGCCCGTTCGAAGCCAACATCTGGCAGCTCGACGAAGCGCACCAAAGGCGGTATCTCGCCGACATCGCCGCGGCGGGGTGCAACACGGGCGCGCCGATGCCGGAGAAGTTCGTCGACTGGATCTACTGGAAGCTCGGGAAGGGCATCGCCGAGGACTACATGCTGCCCTACAACCGCAAGATGTTCGGCGACGACCTGAACGCCCTCGGGACCTACTGGCTCGACAAGCTTCCGAGCGTCTCCTACGAGGACACGCTCCGCAGCTGCGAGGAGAGGCGTCCCCACGCGGTCCAGCCGGGCCACGCCGTCTTCTACTACCCGAAGGCGGCCGGCATCGGCGAGGTCTGGCGGCGCATGGCCGAGGCGCTCGGCCCGCGGCTCGTCGCCGGGACGGAAGTGCGGACGCTCGACGTCGCGTCCCGGACCCTGAACGGGGAAATCGAAGCCGACGTCGTCGTGAACACCGCGCCGTGGCCCGCGTTCGAACGGATCGACGGCCTTTCGTCCAAAGCACACACGACAATCGCCCGGCTTAAGCACACGTCGGTCGACGTCGACTACGTGCCAGAGACGCTCGAAACGCCCGCACAGTGGATCTACCTGCCCGATCCGGAGCTCCCGGAGCACCGCCTGCTCGTGAGGAGCAGTTTCGTCCCCGGCGCGCGCGGCCACTGGCGCGAGACGCGCCGCGAGCGCAACATCCCGCTCCGCCCCGGTGCGTTCCGGCATTCGTCGGATTATTCGTATCCGCTCAACACGATCGGCAAGAACGAAGAGATGTCGGCGCTCCTTGCGGAAACCGAGACAAGCCGCGTTTTCGGACTCGGACGATGGGGCGAGTGGCAGCACTACAACACCGATGTAGTGGTCAAACGCGCTATCGACCTTGCAAAACAGATTTGGGAGGGCTTCTGAAAATGTATCTTCTTCAAAGGCCGATCGGGTGCTTTCGTCAGTATGTTCCCATGCTTCGGGACGCTGCCAAGATTTGGGAACTGCAGCTTCTCGTATTTCCCGTCTTGGTTGTCGTTCTGGCCACTGCATCGTTCTTCTTCAGCGGGCATTGCTCCCCATGGCAATGGTGGATTTCCGTCGCGACGATACTGGCATTCCCTTGGGTTCGGCAATGCCGTCGCACGGCATTGCTTTCAAACGGCCTGTTCTTGGGAACGCTGCTCTTCCTTTGGTGTTTGACACCGTTTATGCTTGACCAAGCCGGCACGCCCGACTGCGTGATGTACCATCTGCCGACCATTCGCCTTTTGGCAGCGGGATGGAATCCGGTTTCCGACCCGCAAGCAACCGCCATCCTTGAAGAGCTTCAACTTGAATCAGTCGGACAAGGATGGGCTTCCGTGTCGTTTTTGCCCAAAACGGCCGGCGTCTTCAATGCGGTCGCCTCGTTCTTTTTCCGCGATCCGTTCGCATTGACGTTCCCCATTGTCGGATTCCTTTCGTTGGCATGCCTGTTTTCGATCGTCCGAGCATCGAAGGGACATCCTTTGTTGGGGCTGTCTGCTTTTCTGATTTTGATGCATCTCGCAACGGAGACGCCGTATGTGATATACGTGGATCAATCCATTGCGTTCGCATCCGGAGGACTTCTGTTTTCCATGTTTTCATCCCAGTCGCGCGGAAGACTATACCTGCTCCATCTCGGCGTTTTCACGTTCTGGATGGCGAACTGCAAATTGCCGGGATGCGTGGCCGCCGTGGCCTTTTGGATCGTATTCGCCGCCGCCTTCTTGATGAAACACGGAAAGACGCGGGCCATTCCGGCGACTCGGCAAACCGTCCTGGTCGCGGTGGTCGTTCTCGTGGTATCGTGCATGGTATCGTTCAATCCCTACGGTACGTCCTTGCGGGATTTCGGCCACCCCCTTTATCCCATGAGAACCATCGACGCCGAGCGGTTTCCTCTCATGAACATCCCGGCGGACTGCAAACTCGGCAACGAAGACTGGCATCACATGGGATATTTCGGAAACTGGTTCAATTCCTACGCAAGTCCCGGTCTCGTCCGCGCTTGGTACAACAGGAAACTCGGCCGCGCCGACTTCGCCCCGCACCAATACATCTGGGACTATTCATGGGAAGACACAGAAAAAAGGTCTCCCGTTCCCTGCAAGGCCCGTTTTTGGATCTGGCTTGCAATTTTGGCGTTGCTGGCGGTCCCGCAATGGAGACCGTTCGCTTTGATGCTGGTGTTGGGCATCTCCATTTTCCCGAAACAATACATGGGCTACCTCCGATACTATGCGTGGATTCCAGCATTCAAGACCTGTGCTTTCCTGGCCGTTTCACAATGGGTTGTCGAGAGGATCGGATGGAAAAACACGGTCTCCATCTGTGTGTTTCTGGCAACGGCCATTTTCGTTTTGAAGTCGATAGCCCAAACAGGGTTTTCTGCGTTTCGGGGGAAAGAACGGGAACTGTCCATCGAAAGAACCCGTGTGGCTGCTCTCTATTTCCACAAGAAGTGGTCTGTCCCGGAATCGGTTCCCATTGAAGGGAAGCCCCTCTATCCGGAAGGGAAAGCGTACATGAACAACTCCATTCTCCTCCTGCGGGAACTCGGAAAGACGAACACGGAAGTCGTGTTCCGCCCGTGGGGAGAAACAAACGGCTTTGTGAAAACTCGATTCGGGTATTGGATCGACGAAGCCGATGTCAAGACGCTTGAATCGGACGCTCCGTTCGCCCAGCTCTCCGCGGCTCGAAAAACATTGCTCGTATTGAAATCGATCTTCGTCGACTATCCCCGCATTCTCGGCCGTCGCATGTCGGGAGCATTTTGCACAACCGTTTTCCGTCAACCCCGTTCGGAGGCCGACTCCGGCTATTGAACCATGAAGACAAACCGACCCGAAAAGTTCATGCCAGAGGTCTCTATCGTTGTTCCCGTCTACAATGTCGCGCTATACCTGCGCGAATGCCTTGATTCGGTTCTCGCGCAGACGTTCGCGAGCTGGGAATGCATCTGCGTGGACGACGGTTCAACGGATGAATCGCCCTCGATTCTCGAAGCATTCTCGAGAAAAGACTCTCGATTTCACGTGATCCATCAACGGAACGGCGGTCTTTCGGCAGCACGCAATGCCGGGCTCGACTGGGTTTTCGCGAATTCCGACTCGATGTATTTGACATTTCTCGATTCCGACGATCGCATTTCGAATGAATACATCGAGCGGCTACTTGTCGCCACTCGGACTGCCGGATGTTGCGCCATTGCGACCATCGTCTCCATGGACGAAAAGACCGGCAAAGTCGACGAACAGCGACCACCCGCCGCGGAGATGTCGACCGGAGAGTATTGGGCACAGGACAGACTCCTACCAATGATCGCCTGCGGGAAACTGATCCCCCGATGCGATTTCGAAGGCATCCGGTTCCCCGTTGGGTTGATCCATGAAGACGAATTCACCACTCCGAAGTTCCTTTTCAAGCATGAACGTATTGTTTTCGCTGACGCGGCGAAGTATTTCTACCTGCGCCGCGAAAACAGCATCACGGGAAACAGGTGGGACGAAACCCGTCTCGTTGCCATCGACGCCTTGAAGTGGCAGATCTCATTTTTCACAGATCGTGGTGATTCTCGTTCCGCGGACATTTCAAGGAAACGGCTTGCCTTGATCTACCTGAAAGCCGTCACGCTGTTGAATCGGCGCGAATACCTGGTTCCACTGAGAACAATATTGAAAACTCTGTCGTTGCCGCTTGTTGGCAACAAAGATCTATATATGTGCGCATACCCGGTCGCCACCCGCTTGAAATGGCCTTTTGTTCACTTTCTTGATGTCATCCGCCGACGCGGCGTTTTTGGCACGTTCCAACGATGTCTATTTCGACTCAAACACTCCACGCAAAATCAATCGTAATGCCATTGTCAATTCCAAAATCAAATAAGCCTCGTTTCCGCACTTGCAAATTCGGGCCGAAAGTGAGAGACTGAATGCGTTGACAACATGCCATTCTTTTCCGTCATCGTCCCTGTCTACAACGTGGCTCCATGGCTACGCGAATGTCTTGATTCGATTCTTGCGCAGACGTTCGCGGACTGGGAGTGCGTCTGCGTGGACGACGGCAGCACGGACGGCAGCGGCGCGATCCTCGACGAATACGCATCGAAAGACGCTCGGTTCCGCGTGATCCACCAAACGAACAAGGGCGTGTCCGCAGCTCGCAATCGGGCACTGGACGCCATTCAAGGAACCTTCTTCCTTTTCGTCGATGGAGACGATGCCATTGTGCCGGATTCTCTGGATTGCTTTGAGAAGGCGTTGCGCGAAACCGAGTCGGATGCCTTGCTGAGCCATCCGTACCACGCCTTTCTTTCCCGGAAAGAATGGGAGAAGCCAAACACCGGGTTCGAAATCCTGTCTTCGAACGTACAACCGCTCAAGATTCTCGCCGGGCGTTTCCAGGCGAATGGCTACGTGATGTCCCGTGTCTTTCGCCGGAGCGTCTTCGGATCCGTCCGGTTTCCGGCAGGTGTTGCAATGGCGGAAGACGTCCGGTTCCAGTCGGACTGTCTTTGCCTTGCCGCGAAATGGACCGTCATCCGGAAAGACTACTACTACTACAGAATCGGCCGCCCGGGTGCCGCGACGAAGGGCTCTTCAACGCAAATGTGCCTTGAAAACGTCGACGCGCTCGCGTATGTCGTCCGAAACATGCGAACGCGCATGAAAGCATCCGACGAAAACGTACGCGCATACGTCCGCCGTTTCGGTGGGATGTACCGTCGGCACCTCACTCTCGTCTTCCGGCAATGGCGCGAACTCCCATTCGAAGACCGAAGTCGTACAATTGACTGCGTCCGGCGGTGTCGCGACGCAGTCGGGGGGTGGCCATTCCGGTTTTCCGACCGGCTCCGGCTTCTGTTCTGGGAGGCAAGACTACGCGAAGCCCCATTCTTGCTGCTCGCTTTTTCGGACCGTGCCGCCGATTCGATTTCAAGACGTACGAAAAAACTGTTCAAACGACATAACTTCAGAAACATGAAATAATCCAATGGCCGTTGCAATCGTCATCGCCGGCGGCTCAGGACGCCGGATGGGCCTCGAGATGCCCAAGCAGTTCGTGCAGGTGGACGAGAAGCCCGTCCTCGCCTACACGCTGGAGGGATTCCAGCGTCACGACGGCATCGACGCGATTCTGGTCGTCTGCATCGACGGCTGGGAGGACGAGGTCCGTTCCGAAGCGGAACGGTTCGGGATCGGAAAGCTCCGCCGAATCGTACCGGGAGGCGCGACGGCGCAGGAATCCATCCGAAACGGCGTGTTCGCGCTGGAGGGAACCTGCGCGCCGGACGACATCGTCGTGATCCACGACGGCATCCGCCCGCTCGTCGACGACTTCGTCCTTTCCGACGTGATCCGCGTCTGCCGCGAACGAGGCGCGGCCGTCACGGCCATGCCCTACAACGAGCAGATCTTCGTCGCGGCGGACGAGTTCTCGACCACGAAATACATTCCCCGCGAAACGCTCCGGCGCGTGGCGACGCCGCAGGCGTACCGGTTCGACCTGATCGACCGGGCCTACCACGAAGCGTTCGAGAAGAAGATCGGCATCCACGGATCGTCCTATGCCAACACGATGATGGTGGAGCTCGGCCACCGCCTCTGGTTCGCCGCGGGCTCGGACAAGAACATCAAGCTCACGACGCCCGACGACCTGGAGCTCTTCAAGGGCTATCTGGCCCGAGAACGGCTGGGAGGCGGCGCATGAAGTCCAGAATGGAGCATCCATTGTACCGAGAAGACATCGCCCGCGTCCTGGAGGATGTCCCTCTTGATTCGCTGTCCGGGAAACGAATCCTCGTGACGGGGGCGACCGGTCTCCTGGGGACCTTCCTCGTGGACGTCCTCGCGACGGCAAACCGGAGCGGGGCGGGCATCACCATTCTCGCCGTCGGACGAAACCGCGATCGGGCCCTGAAGCGGCTTGGCGGCTATGGGCCAACCGAGCACGTATCCTTCGTGGAGCACGATGTCCGGACCCCGTTCCCGCCCGATCTGCGATTCGACATCGCCGTAGGCGGCGCCAGTCTGACCCACCCCCTCGCCTATTCCGAGCGCCCCGTCGAAACGATCCTCACGAATGTCGACGGCACGAAGAATCTCCTCGAACGGGCGACCGACTGCAGGGCGACCGCCCTCTTTCTTTCCTCGGTCGAAATCTACGGGGACGCGCGGGACGGGAACCCGTTCCGAGAACAGGACACCGGGATGCTCGACCTCTCGACCGCCCGCGCCGGCTACACGGAGTCCAAGCGAGTCGCCGAGGCGTTGTGCCAGGCGTATACCGCGGAGAAAGGGCTCGACATCCGAATCGCACGACTCTGCCGCGTCTTCGGCCCGACGGTTCTCGACACGGACACGAAAGCCTCGTCGCAATTCCTCGGCAAGGCGGTCAAGGGCGAGGACATCGTCCTCAAGAGCGAAGGCCGTCAACGCTTCTCCTATCTCCACGTCTCCGACGCCGTTTCCGCCCTGTTGACGATTCTCGTTCGAGGAAAACCGGGATGCGCCTACAACGTGGCGTCGCCCGACTGCGATGTCACGCTACGAGATTTCGCCGAATGCGCAGCCAAGTCCGCCGGGACATCGGTGACGTTCGATCTGCCGCCCGAAACTGAACGGCGTGGCTATTCCATCGCCTTGACGGCTCTTCTGGACGCCTCGCGGCTCCGTGATCTCGGCTGGACGCCCCGGGTTGGATTCGAAGAGGCCGTACGCCGAACAATCGCGGTGCTGAAGGACATTTCTGGCAGGAGGACTGCGGAATGAGACCGATCACGGACATCGATGAACTCCGACGCATCGAGCTTGCCATTCTGGAACATGTCTCCCGGTTTTGCGACGAGCGCGGCATCCGGTGGTTCCTGATCGGAGGAACGCTGATCGGAGCGGTCCGCCACAAAGGATTCGTCCCGTGGGATGACGACATTGACATCGGCATGCTGCGCCCGGACTACGAACGATTCGTCCGGGAGTTTCCGGATGGTGGCACATTTGAACTACGAACCGCGGAACGCGGTTCGTACATGTATCCGTTTGCGAAGGTCGTGGACACCCGGACCGGCGTCATCGAAGAGGGGTTGACGGCGAAAAACCTCGGCGTCTGGATCGATGTCTTCCCGTTTGACGGAGCACCGGCTAAGGACTATTGCCCGAGCCTCACGAAGAAATGGAAGCGAATCAAGCAGTACATCTTTACCCGGAATCTGCCCATTTCCGGCGAAGGAAGACGGTTGATTCGAAAACTCGGAATCTGGGCGACTCTTCCCTGCCGATTGCTTCCGAACAACCGGGCCGCCTTGGAGCTGAAAAGGATTGCGATGCGTTATTCCGTCGCCGACTCCCCCTTCATTGGAATATTGGTCTGGGGATACGGATTGCGCGAAATCATTCCACGTCATGCGTTCGACGGGACGACTCCGGTCGTCTTCGAAGGGCGAACCTTCCCCGCCATGTCGGGATGGAATCTCTACCTGACAACCGTCTACGGCGACTACATGACCCCGCCCCCGCCGGAGAAACGCAAGTCCACACACAACTTCAGGGCGTGGTGGAAATAACCGTCGACACCGACAATCAACGGAATCGAATCATGTTCGAAAACACTAAATCGGTCTTGAAGAGGAAATTGCGGCCGGCTATTCTTTTCGGCCGAGTCGTGCGGGAACAACTGAAACCAAGACTCAAAACCTTTTCAAATCGTCCTGAAATCGCGAAGCGAGCGCTTGTCTGCTATCTTCTTGATGCGGTCGGCATGAAGGACTCGGATTCCCGTCTAAAAGGACATGCCAACTGGTGGCGCGCTCGTGAAATCGTGCGAATTCTGGATTCCCTCGGCTATAACGTGGACGTCATCTCAAGCGGTGACAGCTCAACCATTCCGCCCCGTCAATACGATCTGGTTTTCGACGCCTCGTCCAACATTCCCCGTCTCGCCCCGTTCCAAAAACCGGACACCCGATACGTCCTTCTACTGACGGGCAGCTATTACGGTTGGAGCGGTCCGGCCGAGGCCCACCGCATCCTCGACTTCGAGAGAAGGCACGGCATCCCCTACCGGCCGCGATACGGTGGGCAGCCGAAAATTCTGATGGACAAATCCATCGCGATGGCGGACCTTTCCCTACTCGTCGGCAATCAAGTCACGCTGGAAACATATCCGGATTGGGCCCGATCACGGATGAAAACGGTCCACATGCCAACGTCCGAAATCACCCATCGGAAGCGTTACGAATCCAAGACCGGGACCTTCCTCTACTACAGCTCGGCGCGAAACGTCCTCAAGGGCCTCGACTTGATCCTCGACGCCTTCGAGCGACACCCGGAGTGGACGCTCAATGTCGTGGGACCCGTCGAATCAACGGAGCCGGACTTTCTTCTCGCCTATCCGGACTTCCGCAAGCGGAAGAACGTTCGCGTATTCGGCACGTTGGACGCATCCTCGGTTCGTTTCTCGAGAATCCTCGACGAATCGGACGCCATCCTCTTCCCGTCCTGCTCCGAAGGGGCCTCGTCATCGGTTCTCACATGCTGCCGCGGCGGCATCTATCCGATTCTTTCCCGCAACAGCGGCGTCTCGCTTCCGGAACGAACGGGAACGTGGATCGAGTCGCTGACGGTTCGCGGCGTCGAGGACGCCGTTCTGTCGTTCCTTGCGAAAGACTGGAACGCCATTGCGCGCGAAGCGGGCGAAATCCAGTCTCTCGTCGAGAGGCACCACTCCCGCTCAGCCTTCACCGCCGAGATGACCTCGATCCTGAGGACGCTTGTCGAGTCCCCTCCCTGCCGCGACCGATCGAAACGGCTGGACGAATGGGAATCCTCCCTGCCCGGCGAAGTCCGGAACAACCCGCTTTTCGGATAATCCTCCATGCCGAAAATCGACCGCAGTCGCGCCTTCGACGTCGCCCGAGCTCTCGCCGCCCTTTTCATCGTAGGTTTTCATCACGTCCTCGACTATTCCCCGTTCTTGAAAGCCAGGGTCAACCTCGTTCTGGACGAGGGCGTCAAAATCGGGTGTCTCTCCTTCTTTTTCTTCTGCTCGTCCTATCTGGTTTCCCGACGAACGGAAATCCGGCGGTTCGGCGATGCCGTTCGGTTCTGGAAACGCCGTTGCATTCGACTCTTGCCCCTTTACCTTCTCGCCCTGTTTTCCTTTTCCCGTCCGTTCCATCTCACGGTCCTTTCGGTCTTCGGATTGAACAACTTCGTTTCCGGAATCGACGGGCACAACATCGCAACGCTTTGGTTCGTGTCGCAATTGATTCTCTACTATTTTCTCTATCCGTTCCTCCGGGCAATCAACAGAACATCCGTCCTCGCCGCCGTCTGTCTCCTTCTTGAAATCCTCTTCTGGCGTGGATCCGTCCTGTGGGGCTGGGACCATCGCCTCTGGTTGTATTTCCCGCTCTATGCGACCGGCGTTCTCGCTGCGGGCTGGAGCGAACGCACGCTTGCCGCCGTTTCATTTCCGCTCGGGGTCGGATTCATCGCACTTGCCGGGTTCGGTCTTCTTCTGGCATTTCCAGCCGCGACGGCGTTCTGCGGATGCGGACTTGTTTTCGCCTTTTCCGTTCTCCTCGCCAAGGCCAAACCGATTGCGCCATTCTTCGGGGCGGTCTCCTATGCTTCGATGTGCGCATACCTGTTCCATCGGAAGGAATACCACCGCCTGATTTCCGGACTCGTCCGCTATTCCGGCCCGGCGATTCAAAATCGCCCCGAATTCCTTTTTTGGATGTATCTCCTCTTCGTTCCGGTGGTCTTCGTGTCTGGGTGGCTCGTCCAACGAGCCTACGATTTTCTGGTGAAAAAAGTCGACGTTCGCGCACGGGCATTCCACGCCGGGATTCAAGAGGAAACCGAACCGCCCGCCACGTCCCGGTAGACCGCCAGAATCGTTTCGACGATCGCATCGCGATCATGCCGATGCAAGCACGCGGAACAATGCGAACGGAATGAATTCGGCGTTTCGAGCGCTTCCCGGATCCGTTCTGCCGCCATGAGCGGGTCGTTGGCGGGGACAAGGCAACTCGACCGATCCGGAGCAAACAAAGATGGCACGCCGCCGACGGCCGTCGCCACGACGGGCACGCCGAGCACCTGCGCCTCGCAGACGCTGTTCGGGCTGTTGTCGATGTAGGACGGATGGACATAGGCGGAAGCGTGAAGCAACGCATCGCGGAGCTGCTCCGCCGTAGCAACGCCCATCGGGCGAACGCCGACGTCAGCCGACCGGATTCCCGTCTTGCGCTCGGCGAAACGGAACTCGGACACGCCATAGACCCGCCATTCGAAATCGGAAAGCCCGGACTCCCGCAAAACCCGTGCGGTTTTCAAAACCATGTCATGCCCTTTGTAAAGCGGACCGGAAATCGTCGAAACGAAAACGGGCCTACAGGGAGGCGTCCATTCGCCCGGTTCGTAGAAGCATGGCCGCAGCACCTCCCAACAAGTATAATATCGTGCCTTCGGTGCATAAGTCGAAACGAATGCCCGATCCCAATTCGTCCGGCCCATGAACGCCTTGCAAGAACGCATGATTTCCCGTTCCCTCACGGCGGCATGTCGATTGAACGCAAGGGCCCGAAGTCCGAGCGCGATCTTGATGGGGTTCCAACTTCCGCGCCGTGCGTAGTCCCACATCCGGTAGCCGGTCGGAACCCAGGCGTTCAGATAAGGCCCCATCAACCCCTGCAGATGGATCACGACGGGGATTTTCGTCTCGCGAGCGATCAAACCGAAGCTGCTTTCCGTCCCGAATACCTGGATGACATCCGGCTTGAAATCGTCGACAACCCGTTTGCAAAGTTCCAGTTCCAGCCGGTCCTGCCGAGAAACCCGGAAAAACCGATCAACTTTGGAGAACATGGACTGCGACCGCCGCATCGGATAGTAGGTGACGTTTCCAACCTTTTGTTTCCCGTCCGAGGATGGGTGGAGAAAGGCCATCGCCAAGTCGACATCGTCGCGTTTGGCAATCGATTCTTCCAACGAAGAAACCCACCCGCAGCCATTGTATCCTCCCGCTGAAACGAAACTCGACGAAGATACCAGCGAGAACCAAAGAACTTTCATTTTACCGGAAATGTTTCGCGATTGTGAACACCATTCCGGACCGCCGTCATCAGCCCGGTCCAAATGAAAATCAATTCGGCCGTCTTGGCCGAGTGTCCGCCGTTGAAGAAGAAATTCACGAATTCCGTCACTATCAAAAGGAAGAAATACAGATACATCGTTTCGTGCCAAGATCGCGATGGAAGACGTTTTGCGTCTTTCAATCCGTGTAGCAACAATACCGCCATGAATAAGGCCCAAGCAACCGATAGCGGAATGCCGAAGTCCGCCGCCATGCCAAGCCACACATTATGCCAGTTGCGGGAAAGTACATGAAGGTTGATGCTCTCCTGGTCCCGATTGGCCGCCGTCCAAGCCATTTCTTCGTAATCCAATGAAAAACCGCCATCGCCGAACCACGGTCTCTCGGCAATGTGTTCCCGGGCATACATCCGAAGCTTTTTCCGGAAGTTGTCCTGAAATCCATAGTTCCGAAGGCGCCAATCCCATTTGCCGGGAAGAAAACTCAATGATCGCTGGATGGCGTAGGGCAAATTCCAAGTTCGCCCCTGGCCATAGACAAGCATGGTAACGGCTATGACGCCCGCGATACAGATTAATACGGTCCTCACTCGATCTCGTTTCAAGAAAAAGGGAGCCATGAGTCCGACGAGAACAGGACGGGCCGTTGCAGTTCGATTTCCGGAATAGACCGAGAGTCCAAAACAGATCAGAACACCCATGAACGGCCAGAACCGGACAAAAAGCTCTGGCACCGTAAAACGACAAAGAAAGACGGGCGCAATGAAAGAAAGTCGGATGAAGTCATAATGAACCGTATCGACAAGCCCCATTTCATCCTTATCGCCCCAAAGAATCGAGGAAAGAACATAAGTCAGATATCCCAGCGATATCGTCCATGCCAGATATTTGCAATCGGACTCGTTGAATTTCTTGAACGAGAAACAAAGCATCGCCAAAAATGCTAAAATGACCTTGAAATAAAACCTTCCTCCGATTTTTGAACTACCGAACATGTTCATGCCCACCGGATTCATGCTCCATATCAAGCACATCCAAGCCAGAAAAGGAAGCGCAGCAACAGCGTACCAACAATACCCCTTGTCCCAATGGTCGCGGCGAAGGGCCAGTCTCACAAAAAACATTGCAATGAGAATCAGCGAGCCGAGTTCGGCACCCGTGAATTTCAACAGTGGAATCGTCCGGAAAAATCCAAAAAGAAAAGTTGGAAAGAGCCAATAGCGTTCGTCCAGAGCAAAGATCAACGAAGCTCCGAGCAATCCGACTGCAAGAAGTTTCGTGACTTTTGTTGAACCGTACATCATTCCACGAACAGCATAAAGAAACGTCGCGATGAAAACGAGAACGAAACCAATTTGAAGAATCTTCGCCTGAAGGGCGGCGTCGGCTTCACGAGCCATGACGGTTCTCCTTTTCGCTGGCTTGAGGAATGACGCTGCTCTCGGAATGCAGGACTTCGATCTTCGGGCGGACGAGGTTGCGGGTCTTGAGGGAGAAGCCGGCGCCGACGAGGACGACGCGCGAGCCCGAGCCGAGATAGCGCTCGTGGTAGCGCTTCTCCCGGATCTGCGCGAGAGCGGCCCCGCCGTCACGAAGGGTCCGGAACGTGAACGTGCTGGTGGAAATCGGTTTCACGGCGGCGGATTCTAGCATAGGGGGAAACCCGGCGCAACCGGGGCTCGTGCCGTGCGCGTCCGGGCCGCATGTCGTCGGGCATCCGCATCTGCCATCCCACATCACTCGCGCCAGTATGCCGTAGAGAGATGGGTGCTGGTCCGCTTCTCCGGCGGCGGCGGAGTCATGTAGTTGCCGTAATCTCGGCGCAGGACGTCATCATAGTTCCCGGGTGCGCGAAAGACGTGGCCTTCGAAGGAAAGGCCAGAACTCGAATCGAAGTCGGGTTTCGGATAGGAGACCATGAAGGAACGCGTATCGGACAGAAAGCCCACCTGTTCGCCGTCGTCGAACGGAATCTTCGTCGCGTTGCGATCGGACAGGCGGACAAGAAAGGCCTTGGAAAACGGGAACAGAACGACCTTTGCCAGCCGCATGGCAATGGACTTGAGCGGGGAACGCCCCGTACCGAAGGTCGCGTTTTTGACATTCAGTGCCTTTTGCAAAAGATGGCCGACGAGCCATTGTCTCCGGCCCGCGATTCCGTCGAATGGAAAAACGTCGACGTACACCCCGTAGCCGCCAGCCCCGTCCTTCCGGTACAATTCTTCCCGGACGACCGTCCGGCAATCGTACACCTTGGCGAACGTGAGCCCGTAGTGTCTGTCGCGCACAGAGGAAATCAAGCGGCAAAACGAATTCTTCACCGGTGCATACGTGGAGAGGAACGTTTCGTAGTCGGATCTCGGCATGCAGATGTCGACATCGTCGTCCCACGGGATAAACCCACGATGGCGAACGGCGCCGAGCAAGGTTCCGTATGCGAGAAAGTAACGAAGTCCGTTTCGTTCGCAAAAGGAGGCGACATCGCGCAGGACGTCCAGCTCGAGGCGCTTGACTTCGGCCAACGAAAGCTCAATCATGGAGATTCCCTTTTTCATGCTGCTGCGGATCGGACTCCCGAAGATAGGCGGATGCGTCTTTGACGAAGCTGGCGACAATGAGGAGGATCACGGCGGCCAGCGGAAAGGCGGCGATGATGGAAACGGTCTGGAGATTGTTCATGCTGCCTTCGCTGAAGATCAAGGCGATCGGAAGCAGGATCAACAAGACGGACCAGAAGAGTTTCATGGCACCGGAAGACTCTTTCCGTCCGGCAAGATCGCGGTAGGAATACGCGGACGCGACAAACGTGATGGAGTCGAACGACGTGGCGTAAAAGGCGATCATGGAAACCGAAAGAAGAGCCAGGACCAAATGGGGAAGGGGCAGCTGCCCGAGGATCGCGACGACGGTGTCGTAGACATCGCCGTTTTCGACCAGATGCCCGATGGCGTCGAATACGCCGTGCATCTGGAGACCGAGACCGTAATTCCCCAGAACGACGAAGGAGATGAGCGTGCTGCTCACGCCGAACACGTAGGTTCCGAGAATCACCTGCCGGATCGTCCGGCCCCGGCTGATTCCTCCCATGAAAAACGGCGAAGCGACGCCCCAGACGATCCAATAGGCCCAGAAGAAAATGGTCCAGTTCTGGGGAAAACCCGAAGTCCGGAGCGGGTCGGTCCATGTGGAGAGCGCGATGAAATTCTGGACCATGTTTCCGAACGCCGAGAACCCCGTTTCGACAATGTAGACCGCCTGGCCGCCGAATGCAAGGACGTAGGCAAGAAGGCCGAGGAACAGAAACATGCACGCGTTGGCCATCCACGAGATGCCGTTGAGCCCACGCAAGACACAGATCGTGTAGATGCAGCAGGTCGCCAGCAGGATTCCGATGGTCAGATACTTCGAGTCGGCAATGCCGGCGATCGTCGTGAGCGCACGGGATAGAAGCGGTGTCGCGACCGAAAACGTCGTCGCCGTGCCGGCGATGAGCGCAAAGACGGCAAGGACGTCGACGGCCTTGCCCGGGGCGCGGTCCGTGGACCTGCCGAGAATGGGCCGGCAGGCTTCCGAATACTTTTGCTTCGTCCGGTTTCGGACATGGAGCATAAAGCCGAAACAGGCGGCCAGCATGGCGTAAATGCTCCAGGGAATGAATCCCCAGTGAAAAAGAGGAAAGGTGCTTGCCCAATCCTGAATGGACCCCAGTTCCTCGACATGAGGCTCCTGCGCGTAGGAAATCCACTCGCAACAAGAATAGAAAAGGATGTCGGCCGCGAGTCCGCAGGTAAACACCATGGCGCCCCAGACGGGAAACGAATACTTCGGTTTTTCGTCGGGGCGGCCGAGACGAATCGTCCCGAGATTGGAGAAAGCGATCCACAACGATCCCAGAAAGAGTCCAAGCCCGATAGCCAGATAGTAGACGCCGAGCCGATCGCCAAGAAACTCTCGGATGGC
>Ga0310691_10002831_pt1 | contig 22001 bp, 8 predicted proteins | sample 176DNAGHGlowgp2_FD_203887 | JGI IMG/M metagenome (GOLD analysis project Ga0310691, IMG submission 203887) | Sheep rumen microbial communities from Palmerston North, Manawatu-Wanganui, New Zealand - 1766 DNA GHGlow gp2 (v2) (version 2) | ecosystem: Host-associated > Mammals > Digestive system >...
TAGGCGCTCGAGTAGCCGAGCACGAGCAGGAACACGACGCGCAGGTCGGTGCGCGAGAAGACGGGGGCGCGGGCGGGGGCGGGTTCCATGTCGCGTGGCGGGGTCATTTCGCGAGGCGCACCTGCGGATCGAGCCAGGCGTAGGCGAGGTCCGCGAGGAGGTTCGCGAGCTGGTAGAGCAGCGCCGAGACGAGCACCACCGCGCGGACCGTCGCGAAGTCCGACGCGTAGACGGCGTTGAGTCCGATTCCGCCGAGGCCCGGGATTCCGTAGAAGCTCTCGAGCAGGATGCTCCCGGTGAAGAGGAAGGGGACGGCGAGGCTCACGTTCGTCACGACCGGGATGAGGCTGTTGCGCAGCACGTGGCGGACGAGGATGTGCATCGGCGGGAGGCCCTTGGCGATCGCGGTGCGGACGTAGGGCCTGCCGATCTCGTCGAGGATCGCCGTGCGGTAGAATCGCACGTCGCTCCCGAGCGAGCTCAGGACGCCGACGAGGATCGGCAGCAGCAGGTAGGTCCAGTCCTCGAAGCCCCAGAGCGGGAAGAGCCCGAGCCGGTAGGCGAGGAAATACTGCCCCGCCGCGACCCAGACGACGTAGTTCACGCTCATGAGCGCCGTTGTAGCGCCCAGCATCGCGCGGTCGATCGGCCCGCCCGCGCGCGCCGCGCAGAGCAGCCCCACGAGCAGCGCGACGACCGTCCCGACGACGAGGATCGGCACGGTGAGCGAGAGGGAGACGCCGACGCCGTCCCGGAGGACCTTCGCGACGGGCTCGCGGTATTCGAGCGACTCGCCGAGGTCGCCGCGGGCGAGGTCGCCGAGGTAGCGGACGTATTGCACGGCGAGCGGGCGGTCGTAGCCGTGGACGTGGTCGTATTCGGCGATCTGCTCCTTCGTCGCGTTCTTGCCCAGGACGATCGCCGCGGGCGAGCCGCCGACGACGTCGAAGAGAACGAACGTAAGCAGCGTCACCCCCAGCAGCGTCGGCACGAGCCCCGCCAGCCGCCGCAGCGCGTAGCGCAGCAGCGGCGCGCCGCCGCCGCGACGCCCCGGTGCGGGGGCGGCGTCCGTCTCGATCGTGGCGGGGGGCTCGCTCATGGGGGCGGAGTCTACCAGAAACCGCGCCCCAGGGAAAGGCGGCCTCCGCCATTCTCCGCGGCTCCGTCACGGATTGCGCCGCGTTCCGGGGTCTGGTATCATCGCGCCCATGAAGAACACGACATCCGGAACGCTCCGCGTGACGATGCTCCCCGGCGAGAAGTGGTGGGGGCTGTGCAACGCCTTCGGGCGCGAGATGCCGTTCACCGAGGCGACGGCGTTCGAATGCGACCTGCGCGTCGAGAACTACGCGCACCAGTCGCTCTCGCTGCTCTGCTCGGACCGGGGCCGCGCCATCTGGTGCCCCGAGCCGGTCGGCGCGACAATCGCCGGCGGCGAGATCGCGCTCGAGTCGGACGCCGGGGAGATCGCGCTCGTCGAACGCGCCGGCGCGAACCTCGCGGAAGCGTTCCGTTTCGCCTCGCGAACGTGGTTCCCGCCGACGGGCGAGGAGCCGGAACTTCTCTACTTTTCGGCGCCGCAGCTCAACACGTGGATCGAGCTCACCTACCACCAGAACGAGCGCGACATCCTCGCCTACGCGCAGTCGATGCTCGACAACGGCGTTCCGCCCGGCGTCTTCATGATCGACGACACCTGGCAGCACGGCTACGGCACGTGGGACTTCGACCGGCGCCGCTTCTCCGACCCGAAGGGGATGATGGACAAGCTCCACGCGATGGGCTACAAGGTCCTGCTCTGGATCTGCCCGTTCGTCTCGATGGACTCGCCCGCCTACCGCGCGCTGCTCGGTCCCGGCGAATGCGGCGCCGGCGCGTTCCTCTGCACGCGCGTGAACGACGAGGGCCGCACGCTCGAGCGCTGGTACAACGACCCCGCCTCCGTGAAGTGGTGGAACGGCCGCAGCGCGCTGCTCGACTTCACGCACCCGAACGCGCGGCGCTGGTTCGGCGGCGAGCTCGCGCGGCTCAAGCGCGACTTCGGCGCGGACGGCTTCAAGTTCGACGGCGGGAGCATCTCCTTCTACTCGCAAGGCTTCCCGTCCTTCGGGCCCGGCGTCTCCCCGGCCGCGCAGAGCGCGCTCTACGGCGCGTTCGCGCTCGCCAACCCCGGCAGCGAATACCGCAACGGCTTCGGCTTCGCCGGCCGGCCCGTCGTGATGCGCCTGCACGACAAGCCGCACACGTGGGACGCGCTCCGCCGCCTGATTCCCGACATGCTCGCCGCGGGGCTCGTCGGCTGTCCGTTCATCTGCCCCGACATGATCGGCGGCGGCGAATGGACCGCGTTCCTCCCCGGCGCGCCGTTCGAGCCCGAGCTCTTCCTCCGCTCCGCGCAGGTCCACGCGCTCTGCCCGATGATGCAGATCTCCGCCTCGCCCTGGCGCGTGCTCCCGCCCGAGCACCAGGACGTCTTCCGGGGCATCGTCGCCCTGCGCCAGCGCTTCGCGCCGCGGTTCGTCGAGCTCGCGAAGGAGTCCGCCCGCACGGGCGAGCCGATGATGCGCAACCTCGAATACGCCTTCCCCGGCCGCGGCTACGCCGGGATCAAGGACGAGTTCCTGATGGGCGAGGACCTCCTCGTCGCGCCCGTCCTGGAGAAGGGCGCGACCTCGCGCCGCGTCGTCCTCCCGCCCGGCTCGTGGCGCGCGGACGACGGGCGGACCTTCGACGGCCCCGCGACGATCGAGATTGACGCCCCCCTCGCGCGACTGCCTCATTTCGAACGGATCTAGCCCGGAAAGACGTCGTTCGCCGTCCGGCTCCCGCCGGAACGTCGTCGGGGAGGGAAGAAGCGAGGTTGAAGAGGTTGAAAGGTGGAAGGGTTGAAGAGGTTGAAACGGGTTGAAGGGTTGAACGGTTGGAACACGAAATGAAACGCGAGAAGAGCATCCTGTTCGCAGCCGCGCTGGTGTGCGCGGCGACCACGGCCGCCGCGCGGCCGGACTTCGCCATCGACGTCGACATGGCCGCCGATCCCATCAAGGACGTCCGCACCTCGACCTGCGGGCCCGAGGTGGGCTACGCCGGCTGCACCTTCCCCATCGACGGGCCGGACGAGCCCGCCGACACGTACTGGTTCAAAACGCGCGCGGCGGACACCTCCCGCGCGATGCGCGAGGCGGGCGCGTGGTTCCAGCGCATGTGGGACGCGGGCGACTGGTTCGCGCGCCGGCTCCCCGCCGAGGAGTTTCGCGCGAAGTGGGGCATCGACGACGAGACCTGGGCCAGGAAATACCGCCGCTACGACCGCTCCGACCCCGACGCCGCGTTCGCGTTCTGGAAGGCCAACGGCTTCAAGGTGCTCTTCACGCTCGAGGCCTGGCGCGGCGAGCGGTCGAAGCGCGAGATCGCCGAGCTGGTCGACTACATCGCCGACAACCACTACGAGGACGTCGTCGCCGGATTCGAGCTCGGCAACGAGACCTACTACTCGAAGGACTACGCCTCGCTCGCGCCGGTCTGGCAGGAGATCATCCCGGAGATCCGCAAGCGCATGCCGAAGGTGAACCTCGGCATCAACCTCGCGGAGCTCTTCGAGCTCAATCCCGACATCACGCAGGTGAGGAACCGCATGCTCGCGGCGGGCGAAATCAAGCGCGACACCTACTTCGCGGCGGCCGACTTCAACCGCTACACGGCGCAGTTCGTGTCCGCGATGTCGAACTCGCTCGACCAGATCACGCACGTCATCTACCACGCCTACGGCGCCGAGACGCCCTACAGCTGCTCCTACCACGGCTTCCAGCGCTTCCGCAACTTTCTCAAGGCCTTCCCGGAGCTCCAGGGCAAGAGGATGTGGCTCAGCGAGGTGCGCCCGCGCTCCGACGAGGACAACTACTGCCAGCGCATCTTCCGCGAGGCGCTCGTGATGGCGCACTACTCGCTCATGGCGATCTGCCAGCCGGAGATGGACGGCTTCAACCACCACCAGATCTACGCCATTTCCGGCGGCATCTACCAGTCCGACGGGAAGAACTGGCGCATCCAGTGGCGCGACGCGGGGCCCGAATACACGGACTGGCGCGCGCCGATGGGCGAGCCGCGGCTCGAGGTCGGCGCGTGCGGCGTCATGTATCGCATCCTCGCCGAGGCGATCAAGGACCATCCGCTTATTCTGCGCCACGGCACGTCGAAGGAGGCGGACACCGAGGACGCGTTCTTCACGTCGGCCCGCGTGATGGACCAGGTCTACGCCCGCCGCCGCGCGCTCAAGGAGGGCAGGACCGGACGGAAGGTCCCGAAGGTCGAGGGCGTGGTCGAATGGGTCGCGCTCGCCGACGCCCGCCGCGAGGAGCTGTGCCTCCTGATGGTGAACACCAGGTCCGAGCCGGCGAAGGTGACGCTCACGGCGCGCGGCAAGGACCGGGGCGAGGTCCGGGCCAAGGAGTTCGCCGCGCCGACCTACCGCACGCTGAGCTGCCCGGAGAGGTTCCTCGACTGCCGCGCCGTGCCCGGCGACGGCCACCCCTGGACGCAGCTGAGCTGGGAGGACACCCAGTCCGGCTTCGCCGTGATTCCGATGTCGCCCAACGAGGGCCTGAAGCCCGCCGCCTCGACCCTGACGGTCGAAATCGCCCCGCACACGGTGCAGTCCGTTACCGTCCGCCTCCGCAACGCGCCCCCCAACCCGTAACGCGCCCCCGGCGGGCGCTACCAGCGGAAGTAGCGGTAGGGGTCGTCGTCCGCGACGGGGGCGTCGCGGTAGCCGACGCCCGAGGCCGCCCACGCGCAACCGAGGTTGGAGAGAATGCGCGAAAGCGCGATCCACGCGTGGCGCTTCGTGCCGCGTAGCGCGGGGCGCGCCTCTTCGTCGAAGGCGGAGGGAGGCGTCTGCCAGAAGACGTAGCATCCCTTGCCGCGCCGCACGACGCGAAAGGCCTCGTTGCCGTCGGGCGCCGGCTCGGTGAAGGCCGCGAGGGGCATCGTCCCGTGCCAGTAGAGGTCGGCGGCGGAGAGGCCCTCGAGCTCGGGCGGCGGCTCCGCGACCGGCGTGGAAAAGCAGCCGTTCGTCTCGACGCACGCGAGCGGAACCGGCGACCACGCCGCCACCTCGTCGGCGCGGAAGCCGAGGCACAGGACGCGCGCGCCGGCCTCGACGGCCTCGTCGAGCCCCTCGGGCTTCTCGGCGCCCGTCGTGGCGAGGTAGACGCGGCGGCCCGGATCCGGGTCCGGATCGGCCTTCGGGTCCTGCTGGAAGTCGAGCGTGAGAGCGCGCGCGAGGTTCCACGCGGCGGGCGTGAGCGCGATGGCCTTGTCCTTGCCGGCGAGGTTCTTCGCCAGCGAGCAGACGAGGATGCGGACGATCTCGTCGGCCTGCGGGTCCGGCTCGGTGCGCGAGGTGACGTCGAGCTGGCACCAGAGGATGCTCCCGCGGTCGCGGCGCGGCTCGTTGCCCTTCTCGGCGCGCTGCTCCAGGAGCGGCGCGTATTCGAGCGCGAACCCGCCGTCGCAGTAGGCGCGCCAGTCGCCGTAGGAGGGCTTCTCGGGGAGCACGCTCGCGACGGTCCCGCGCTCGCGGCAGCGCCACTCGCGGCGCTGGACGAAGCCGTTCCATTCGCGCGTGTTGTAGGTCCACTCGATGTCGGGTCGGTCCTCGACGTAGGGCGGCAGGAGCGTCGCCTCGCCCGCCCAGTCGCGCAGCATCTCCGGATCGTCGAGACCCGGCAGGAAGGCGCTCTCGTAGCGCGGGAAGACCTGCCGCAGGCCGTGCTCCTGAACGCGGAAGCCGATGGCGGAGAGCGTCTCGGCGGTCTGCTCGAAGACGAGGACGCGCCCGGCGACGAACGTGTCGAAGGCCTGGAGAAGGCGGCGGCGATAGAGCCCGGGCGTGAGCGACTCGCGGCCGACGACGAGCCGCGCGCGGGGCGGAAGAGGACGCGAGAGGTCGGTCTCCTCGTAGGCGATCCCGAGGCGGTCGAAGGTCGCCTTGGTGAGTCCCTTCGGATCGTAGAGCAGGAGCTTCGCGGGCGGTTCGCCGCGCTTCGCGGGCGGGCGGACGGCGCGCACGGCGAAGGCGTCGCTCTGCGGCGCCGCTCCGCCGCCGTAGTCGAAGGTTGCGCGGAGCGTGCCGCCGTCCGCGCCCTCGGGCAGGACGAAGGACACGGGGACGTCGCGCCGACCGCCGACCGGCACCTCGACCTCGCCCTCGGCGACGGGGATCGCGTCCGCTCCCCTCCCCTTCCCTTCCGGCGCGAACTCGGCGCGGTAGCGCACGGTCGCGGGGACGCGGCGGTCGTTGAGGATCACGAGCGTCTTGCGGACGGTCTCGCCGGGGCGGAAGAGGTGGCGCTTGTCGGTGAAGACGCCGTCGCCGCCGACGAAGGCGCACTCGGGCGCGTTCCAGCGCGCGAACGCCTCGCCGCGCGGCGAGAGGGTCGCGGTGCCCGGGAGGAAGTCGTCGCCCTGGTCCCACGGCAGCATCGCCGAGGCGCCCCACGCGCGGTGGCTGCGCCAGTTGTCCGCGACGTAGCGCGCGACGACGCCGTGGTAGTTCTCCGTGAGCGGGCGCAGGAACGCCGCCAGCTGCCACCAGCGGAACGGCCCCTTCTCCCACAGCGCCTCCTCGCCGGCGAGCGCGGCGCGGGCCTCGGGCGTCGGCTCGTAGGCCGCCTCGCCGCGGAACTCGGCGGCGTATTCGGAGGCCCAGAGCGACTGCAGGACGTGCTTGCTGTGGATGAAGAGCGGGCCGCGGTAGCTCGACCAGTTCGCGATGTGCGGAGCGCCCCACTCGACGAAGAAGACGGGCTTGACGCCGCGCTCGCTCCAGTCCGCGAGCCAGTCGCTGCGCTCCTGCACGGGCGCGAAGTCGAGGTAGATGTTGCACGTGTGGAAGCGCCCGAGGTCGCCGGAGGAATGGTGGTAGACGGGGCGCGTCGGGTCCTCGGCCTCCGCGACGGCGCGGCACCGTTCGCCGAGGCGGCGCCGCCAGACCATCCACTGCATCGACGGCCCGAGGTCGGGGTCGCGCTCGATCTCGGAGACGATGTCGTAGCCGACGCCGATGCGCAGCGGATCCATGTCGCCCGCGTAGCCGAGGCGGTTGTGGTTCATCGCGTAGAAAATCACGGAAGGATGCCGCCGCGCCATCCGCACGGCCTGCCGCACGAGCTCGCGGAAGACGCGTTGCGTCTCGGGGTCGTCGCGCAGCTTCGCCTCGTCGAAGTCGTTGAGCGAAGGCAGCGTGAAGGAGCAGAGCAGGCCCGCGTCGTCGCACGCGGTGAGGAAGCCCTCCGTCGCCGCGAGGCAGCCCGGGCGGAAGTTGTAGTTGTCCGCGATGACGAAGTTCCAGCCGCGCGCGAGGAGGTTCGTGGCCGTCTCGAAGCCCGTCGCGTAGGAGCCGTCGGTCGCGTTCATCGCCTTGCAGACCTGCGCGCGCAGGTGGATCGGGACGCCGTTGAGGAGGATGTCGCGACCCGCGAGCGTCACCTCGCGGAACCCGAAGCGGAACGGGAGCGCCTCGTCGAGCAGCGCGCCATCCGCCGCGCGCAGCGAGAGCGAGCAGACGTAGAGGTTCCGGGGCGTGTGCGTGTCCCAGAGCTCGGCGTCCTTCCACGGGGCCGTGAAGCGCAGCGTGCCGTTCGTCCCGGGCGCGAGCGGCCCGCTCTCGAAGCGATTCTCCGCGCCGCACCCCGCCACGAGGGCGGAGAGGACGTAGCGCGCGCCCGCCGCGTCCTCCGGCAGGCCCGCGAGGTCGGCGACAAACGTGATCTCGCCGCGCGCGACCGACGTCTCGACCGTCGAATCGGCGATGCGCGGGCCGGCGGGCATCGTCTCCAGCCGCACCGCGCCCGTGACGCCGCGGTTGCGGAGGTTGACCTTGCGCAGCTCGGCGCGGTCGGGCGCGTTGAAGACGAGCGCGCCCTCCTGGGGCGGGTAGGCCTTCGCCTCGATCGCGAGCGTCTGCGTTTCGCCGGGCTTCGCGAGCGCGGTGAGATCCACCTCGCCGCACGGGAAGACGCACGTGCCGGCCGGCTCGCCGTCGAGGAAGACGTCCGCGCGCGTGTTCACCATCTCGAACGACACCGCCACGCGCCGTCCCGCGGCCTCGGCCGGGATCTCGACGGGCAGCTCGTAGCGCTTTTCGACGACGTCCTCCTTGAGCCGCTCGCCGACGGAAAGCGGCAGGCACGTCCGCGTCGCGGTCGCCAGCGGCACCGCGGCGGACGCCCCGCCCGCAGCGAGAAGAACGACAAGCGAAACGGCGGATGCGATGGTGTTGTTCATGCTGTGTCTCGAAAGGGCGGAAGTGCTTTTAGTCCAGGGTGGCGGACGGCGAAAGACGGCCGGCGAGGCCGTCGAGGAGAGCGCGCTTGCGCGGGTTGTCGTCGGACGGCTCGTAGCGGTCGCGCATCGTGGCGGGGTCGTATTCGACCCAGGTCTTCTCGACGCTCCAGCCGTCCCATTCGCGGAAGGCGTGGTAGCACCAGTCCCAGCCGTATTCCTCGAAGACCTCGATGCAGTCGCGGATGTAGGCGTCGGCGCCCGGGGCCCACGTGATGGCGCTGAACTCTCCGACGAGGATGCGGGCGTCGTGCTCCTTCGAAAACGCCAGCACCGGCTCCAGCGCCTTGCGGATGCAGTCCTTGTCCCATCCCTTTTCGGGATCCGGCCAGCCCGCTAGGCCCTCGCGCCTGCCGTCGTGGACGCCCTGCATCGTGAAGGACGTCGGCGCGTAGCAGTGCGTCGTGTAGACGACGTTGTCCAGCCGCAGCGGCGAGAGGGTGCGGAACCCGCCGGGATGCCCGTAGCCGTTCGCGGCCACGATGATCGTGGCGTCGGGGTCGACGGAGCGGATCGCCAGGGCGGCGGCGCGCTGGACGTCGAGGAAGGAATAGGGCGCCGGCGCCTTCTGCATCGGCTCGTTCACGAGGTCGTAGCCGTAGATGCGGCGGTCGCCCTTGAAGCGCCCGGCGATGCGCCGCCAGACGCGGACGAAGTGCTCGGCGTAGCGCCGCTCGTAGAAGATGCGGTTCTCCTCGGCGGCGGTGCGCGCGCCGGGCGTGGCGTGGAGGTCGACGACGATCCGCACGCCGTGCTTCCCGGCCCACGGCAGGACGCGCTCCTCGAGGATGTCGAGCGCCCGGTCGAGGTAGGCGTCGTAGTCGTCGTTGCTCTCCCAGCCGCCGGCCTTCTTCCAGTCCCTGGAGATCTGGTAGCGCGCGAGGTTGGCGCCCCACTTCTCCAGCGTCGCGAAATCGTCCTCGGCGAGCTTCTCGAGGTCCATCCCGAGCATGACGCCGCGGGCGGGGCCGGCATCGCGGACCGCGGGCGGATACGAGACGCGGAAGTCCCGGTCGACGGGCGGCTGGACCTCGCCGACGTCCTCGGCGCGCAGGGACGCGAGGTCGAACTCGACGCTTCCCGCGCATTGCTCGATGCCGAGGTAGAGCGTCGCGGCCGCGACCCCGGACGCGGGGATCTCGCACGTGAAGGAGATCTCGTCCTCGCCCCAGTCGCCGATGCGGTTCGGGGCGCCGGGCCAGTGCCGGCCGCCGTCCGCGTCGTCGATCCGCAGCATGAACTTGAGGCCGCGGTAGGAGACCCGGGGCTTGGCGATGCCGGCGCCGCGGGCGCGAATGCGGAAGCGCAGGCAGTGAAGCTCGCGCCCCCGGAAGAGCGCAGGATCGAGCAGGGCCGTCGCGCACGCCTCCTCGCCCTCCTCGCCGGGCGCGAGCGAAGCGAAGATCCGGTCTCCCTCGCGGCGGACGCGCTTGGGCATCCTCCATTGCAGCTCCCCGAGGTCGAGCGGCTCCGGGCTGGAAAGCGCCGCGGGGCCGAGAAGCTCCTCGACGTTGGACGGGGGCGCTTCGGTCTCGGCGGCCGGTGTGGCGGCGATAGCGGCGCCGGCCGCGAACGTCGCGCAGAGGAGGACGATTGCCGTTTTCATGTCGTGCGGTGAACCTCCCGCGGTGAACGCCGCAATCGACTTAGCGCAGGACCATGATCGTTTCTCGCGCGCGAACGATGACGCGACCGGTCGCGCCCGCCGACGTGTCGGCGACATTCGCGCCCATCGCCGCGAGCGCGGCGGCCGAATGCGTGCCCGTTCCGAGCGGACGCAGCTTGATTCCGCCCGCGCCGTCGTCGACCGGGTAGAAGAAGTCGTCGACCGTAAGCGTGTGCCCCTCCAGGTCGAGGAAGGCGGTGTCGTCGGCGAGCTCCACCGAGTACGCCTTGAAGTCCGCGTTCACGGCGGCGCGGCCGTAGTCGGAGACGACGTAGCGCGCGTTCTTGTAGTCGCGGAGGCGGTCGCCGCCGTAGCCGAGCGAGACCATCTCGGTCGTGTTCGTGTTGGCGGGGGAGTTGCCCTTGATCCGGTCTTGGATGAACTTCGCGTTGCGCGGATCCATCGCGATGCGGATCGTGCCGCGCTTGTCGCCGTCGGCCGCCGTCTCGAGGTAGACCGTGCCGGCGGAGGCGTCGGGCGTCGGATCGATCGCGCCCCCCTTGCGCCAGCTGCCGCCGCCGGCCTCGATGCGGCCGGTGAACGCGGTGAAGTCCGCGCCGGACGCGGTGAGCCGGACCGCGATGCGGCCGCCGGGGCCGGAGTAGTCGTTGTAGTTGCCGCCGTTGGCCCGCATCGTGCCGGCGCCGGCGAGGCGCCCGGCCGTGACGTCGAGCGCACCGCCCGCTCCGCCGGTCCGGCCGCCGAGGTTGGTGCGGTCTTCCGTCTGCCCGCTCACGGTCGCCTCGCCGTCCAGCGTGAGCGTGCCGCCGACGACCATGCGGACGGCGCCGCCCGAGCGCTGGGTCTTGGAGGTGATTCCGACGCCGAGGCCGGCCCCGGCCGTGCTGCCGGGCAGCCGCGGGGCGAAGACCGAGTCGTAGGCCTGCGACTCGAGCGCGCCGGAGGCGTTCCGGCCCCGGTAGATCGAGCGGCCGCCGTGCGCGTGCTGGCCGAGGAGGAGCACGGAGGTTTCATTCGTCGAGACGACGCCGCAGTCGATCGCGCGGATCGCGGCATCGGCGCCGACGAGCAGGTTGCCGGCAACCTCGAAGGAGGCGGACGGGAAGAGGGGCGTGACGCCTGGGTCGTCCAGCACGTCGGTGACCGGATGGAACCCGATGGCGGCGCCGTTGGTGACGACGACGCTGGCGGAGAAGACGTAGTTCGACCACGGGACGAACATCCAGTTGCCGGAGAGCGTCTGGTCGCCGGCGCCGATGTCGAGGGTGCCGCCCTCGTAGCGGATGCCGCCGCAGGCGTCGGCGGAGGCCGCGGTCCCGTAGCAAGACGCGAGGCCGCCGGGAAGCGTCAGGGTCGTTCCGACGGGAACGCCGAGGAAGCCGCGGTGGCCGAACTCGATCGCGTCGAAGGTCCAGTCGGCGTCCGTCGTGACGGACGGGTAGCGCCAGAAGGTCGGGTAGGAGCGTTCGAGGCACGGCGGGTAGGCGCCGGTCTGCTGCGCGATGACGAGCAGGCCGTTCGGGCGCGTCGAATCGCGGAAGACGACGGTTCCGGAACCGCCGCCGTAGCGGGCGGGCCAATTGAGATCCAGCGACCCCATCCAGTAGCCCTCGGCGGAGATGGCGGCGAAGGTCGAGCGGTCGACGGGCGCGCGCGTGGCGATCGCGACGCGGCCGCCGGTCCCCTTGAAGTTGCTGTCGGTCGTGATCCGGTATCCGGTGTCGTCGAAGGTGATTCCCTCCTCTCTGGCGCCCGTGCCCATGGCGGTGATGCGGCCCGTTCCGGAGAGCGTGTCGGCACGGAGGAAGACGGAGCCGCCGGCACCCATCGCGCCGCCGTAGGAGTTCCCCGTGAACCCGAAGCTGCCGTCCCAGGCGTCGGCGCGGATCGTGCCGTCCACGACGGCGGCGCCGGCCACGTCGAGGTAGATCGCGCCGCCGCCCTTGCCGTTCCAGCGGTTGTCGGACTGGTGGTGCGGCATGCCGATGTGGATCGGCTCGCGGGGATCGCCGTAGCAGGGCGGAGACCCCGCGTTCATCCGGCCGCCGTGGGAGCAGCCGACGACGCGGGAGCCGTTGTTCGTCACGTAGTAGCCCATGCCGCGCGCGTCGATGAGTCCGCCGGCGCCGACGTGCAGCGAGCCGGCAGTGACGCGGATGCGGTAGGTCTCGTTGGCCTTGAGGTCGCCGAGCCAGTCCCAGTCCTCCTTGTGGAATCCGCCCATGATGCGCGACTGCGGGTGCGTGAGGAAGCCGCCGTCGACGACCATCTCGCCCGCGACGACGAGGTTCGTGAAGGCGCCCTTGCCGGGGAAGACCGTGCAGAGCGTCACGGTGCCGGTGTAGGAGGCGGCCTGCGTCCAGCCGGCGACCGCGCGGGGCGCGGCCTCGTCCCATTCGCAGTCGGCGTTGGAGAAGCGGCCGTCGAAGAGGACGTGCTCCGTCGCGAGCGGCGCGTGGCCGAAGGACCAGTTGGCGCCGTCGGACGCAAGCCCGGCTTCCGACGCGATCCAGGTGTTCTTCGTGGCGTCGAGCGTGAGGTTCTCGATCGAGAGCGTCGCGGAGCCGGCCGTGCCGGAGACGCCGTAGAGCCCCGGCGCGAGCGCGAGCTCGACGGTCGCCGCCGTCTCGAGGACCGGATCGATGAGCGGAAGGATCTCGACGTCGACGTAGGCCGCGCCGGCGGGGATCGTCGCGGTGCGGGGCATGGTGCGGTAGGAGCGCCCTTCGACGGCCGTTCCGCCGAGCGTGAACGACACCGGCAGCGCCAGCGCGTCGTCGGCGGCGCGGGAGATGCGGAACACGCCGGGGACGAGGCCGTCCTCGTCGCCGTCCCGGACCTTCGCGACGGAGAGGTCGCCCGTGTAGAACGTCTCCGCGCCGGAACGGGTCAGCGTGTCGCCGCCGGCCGATATCGCCTGGACCGCGTAGGCGAACGTCGTGTTCGCGGCCAGGTCGGACGGCGTGGCGGCGTAGGTCTTCGGGAGCGTCGTGTCGGCGCTTGTCATTGCAAATTCCGCATTGCCGACGAGGCATGTCACCGACGCGGCGTCGTTCTCCGAAACGACGATCGAGACCGTAAAGGTGCCGTCCGCGTTGCGGACGACCGACGGCGCCGACACCGTCGGCGCGCCGGCGTCGACGAGCCCGACCTCGCTACAGACCGCGGAGAGCGCGCCGCTTTCCTGCCGCCACTCCGCCGCGATCCGCGCGGCGGTGGACGCGCCGTAGCGCAGGCGGACCTCGTCCATCTCGCCGTTCAGGCGGCGGCCCTTCTTGCTGTCGGGACTGGACCCGTACTGGTCCTGCGTCGAGCAGCCGATGCCGATGTTCGCGTCCTGCAGCGCGACGGCCTCCTTGAGGGTCACGACCGACGCGAGGACGCCGTTCGTGTAGATGTCCGCCACCGACGTGTTTCCGTTGGACGCGTATTTCCAGACGACGTCCACCTTCTTCCACGTGTCGCCCGTCGTCTCGCGAAGCAGTTCGCCGATCTTGTTCGTCGTCGTCGTGATGGTCGTCGAGCCGGCGAAGACGCGCATGTATTTGGACTGGTTGGCGTCAGTCGCCTCCCCATGGAAGGCGAAGCCCCAGGACGTGCCCTTGTCGCCCTTGCGGCGGCCGATGATGTTGCCCCACTTCAGGTCGCTGAAATCATCCTTCTCCGCGCGGGACCGCAGCCAGAAGGAGGCGTGGAAGTCGGTACCGAGCCGGTCGGCGGCGTCCTTCTGCGCGCCGCTCGTCGCGGAGACAACGATGCCGGGCGCGTGGTCGTTGTCCTGCGCGATGCGACGCGCGCCGCCGAGCTGGCCGCCCGCGACGGCGAGCGAGCCCTTGTTGCCGGACGCGGCGACGCCGTCCAGGTGGTTGGTGGTCGAGTCGAGGATCTGCACCGCGCCGTCGCCCGCTTCGTTCAGGTGCCAGACGCCGGCGTAGCCGCTCCACATCCCCGGGACGGACGTGATGGCGTTGGTCGAACCGTAGTAGACGTGCACGACCGTCCCCGCGGCGACGGACGGCACCTGCATCCACAAGCGCGTCTCGCCGGACGGATCCCAGTTCTCGAGCTCGTGCGGCAGCGGGTCGCCCTCGTCGTCCGTGACGAGGAGGTCCGCGCCGTTCTGGCGAAAGTCGGAATAGTCGAAGCCCTGGATGCCCGCACCGAGTCGCACGAGGAGCGGAAACTGCGCGAGCGGCTCGTCCGCCAGCCCCGCCGGAACCGTTACCGTGAATGTCCGGGCGAAGTCCTGCGCCGTCGTGGCGCGCAACGGAAGCGCCACCGCGGCGAGGGCGGAAAGCGAAAGGAGGGAGAGTATTCGTTTCATGGCGGAATCCCGGAATGGGGCGTCGGAACATCCAACGGAACCGTAGTATACACGGAACCGTTCGCGCGCGCAAGGTGGACTTCGTGGCGCCGTTCTGGTAGACTGCACGTTGTTGCAACCCGTTCGGCGGAGCAAATCCCCGGCGGCGGAAGACGCAAAAAGACCATGCGGCCGACACGGTTCCAGTCCTCGATTCTCTGCATCGTCGCGGCGATGGCGGCGGCGTGCGCCTCCGCCGCCATCAACGACGGAATCGCCGTGACGGCGCTTCCGGCCCCCGACGGCGACGGGGCCTACGTCTTCGGCAACGCGAACTACACGACCGGCAACTTCTTCGACGACCAGCTGGCCGCCGGTCTCGCCTATCCCGTCTGGGATGACATCGGCGTGCCGGCGGGATCGACCGTGAAGTTCGTCGGCGGCGTCGCGCTGTCGTCGCTCCCGGCCGGCTGCACGTTCGACTTCTCCGGCGCGACCCACGTGTTCGCCACGGACGCCGCCGTGTTCGGCTCTGGCTTCGCGGTCCCGGCAGGCGCCACGTTCCTCTTCCAGCCGTGCGACGTGACCGTCAGCGGAACGACCGCGTCGTTCAGGATCTCCGCCCACGAGGGCGCCGTCGACGTTCCGCTCGCGGTCGACGGCACGTTCACGGTCGGCCGCAGCTCGAACGTCTCCTTCGGCGGCGCCTTGACGGGATCGGCCGCCGGACTCGTCTACGTGAACGGATTCGACCGCCGCGTCACGTTCGGCGGGCCGCTGGCTTTCGACGGGACGATCAAGCTCACCCCCTCCCAGCGCGCGGCGCGCATCGTGGTGAATTCCCCCGGCGCCGAATCCCGCATCGGCGTCGTCGACGGCCATGACTACAACAACTCGGGCGGTTCCCGGGAGCCGCCGCAGCTGCTCTTCCTCCCCGCTTCGGCGACGCCCTGCACGCTGGTCGTTTCGAATTTCGTCCAGAACGAGGCCGGCGGGCTGGTCGACGCGGCCGCGGGAAGCGGCCTCTACAGGCGCTGGGGCGTGCTGCTGTCCACGTGCTCGAACCAAACGATCCGGGTCGGAAACGTCGCGAACCACGGCGCCGTCCACCTGGTCGCCGCCACCAACGGCGCCTACGCGTGCGGGAACGAGCCGGCCTTCGACGAGGGCTTCGCGAACTTCGAATTCGTCCATCTCGGGAAGAACTCGAACGGACACGCGGACCGGAGGCCGGTGTTCTATCCGTCCCCGAACGTCAACCTGTCGTTCACCGGCCGGTTCACCGGAAACTACAAGAATACCGCCCCGTCCTTCGACTACACGGCGGAGTCGAACGCCGTGAACCGGGGCTCGCTCGACATGTCCCAGGCGGAGTCCTACAAGTGGGAGCACCAGCCGATCGTCGTCCGGGGACACGACCCCTGGAACCTGCCGCGCACGATCCGGTGCCACGCGAACCTGGCGGCGACCACGACCAACGTCGTGACCGGCACGCGCTGGCTGATGCCGCTCGACTTCGGCGCGGAGACGAACGAGATCGACGTCGCCCGGTGCGAGACGGACGCGGTCCTCTCGGTTCCGGCGTCGGGGACGGTCGTCGTCTCCAACGCGACGACCGCCGCGGGCGCGCGGGTGGTCCCCGGGCGCTATCCGGTCATCACCGGCAGCGCCGGCGCGGCCCCCCTGGCGAACTGGTCCTTGGAGGTCGCCGGAAAGCGCTGGGCCGGCGCCATCGTGACCCTTGAGGCGACCGACAAGGGCCTGTGGATCGTGGTGAAGGTTCCGTCCGAAACGCTGATGATCCTGCGATGAACCTCGCGCCCGTCCTGAAGCTCGGCGGCGAATGGCTCGACGCCGCGGCCGCCGCGAAGCGCGGGCTCGTCCTCTCGGAACGCGCGGAGAACGGCGCGCGCCGCGTCGCGCTCGAAAACCGCTCCGGCGCGGTCGTGCGCCCCGAGGAGCTCGGCTGGCGCAAGGAGGGGCGCTGCGACTTCGACGTGCCGGGCCTGCTCTTCCACGCCGAGGCGTGGCAGGTGGTCGGCCCCTGCGGCCTCCGTCGCTGGGACGACGAGCCCTTCGACTATTCGCCGGAATACCTCCCGAACTGCGTCTCGACGCCGGGCGACTTCCGTCCCGGCGAGCGCGGGCGCTTCCTCTCCGACGTCCTCTGCTGCCTGCGCCGCCCCGACGGCGCGACGCGCCTCTTCGGCTTCACGACCGGCGCCGACCGCTTCGGCCACTTCGCCGCGAAGCTCGGCCCGGACGGCGCGGAGGAGTTCCTCGCGCTCTGCGCGTGCGACCGCGCCGAGCTGCCGCCCGGCGGCCGCATCGAGACCGAATCGCTCCTCGTCCTCGACGGCGAGGACGCCGACGCGCTCCTCGCCGCCTTCGCGGACCGCTGGGCGGCCGATTCCGGCGCCCGCCGCCGCTTCGCCCCGCCCGTCGGCTGGTGCAGCTGGTACTACTACTTCTCCGACGTGACGCTCGCCGACGTCCTGGAGAACCTGGACTGGTTCGCCGCGCGCCGCGACGATCCGGACTTCGGCAAGGTGGAGTACATCCAGCTCGACGACGGATGGCAGACGGCGCTCGGCGATTGGCGCGGCTCGAACGGGAAGTTCCCCGGCGGGCTCGCGCGGTTCGCCGCCGAGACTCGGAAGCGCGGCTTCGTCCCCGCCGTCTGGGTGGCGCCGTTCGCGGCGGAGGAGGGTTCGGCCGTGGCCGCGGAGCATCCCGACTGGCTCCTGCGCGACGCCGCCGGCGCCCCGGTCTCCACGATGAAGTGGCGCGGCGGCCGCCGGATCTTCGTCCTCGACGCCACGCGACCCGACGTCCTCTCGCACCTCGAATCGGTCTTCCGCGACATCCGCGCGCTCGGCATCGACTACGCCAAGCTCGACTTCTGCATGCTCGAATGCTCCGCGCCGGACGCCGTCTACCGCGACCGCGCCGCCACCCGCGCCCAGGCGCTGCGGCGCGGCCTCGAGGCGATCCGGCGCGGCTTCGGCGACGACGGCTTCGTGCTCGGCGGCACGATGGTCTTCGCGCCCGCCGCGGGGCTCGTCGACGCCATGCGCGTCTCCACGGACATCACGCCGTATTGGGACAGGCCCGGGCAGCACGCCGAGGCGCCCAACGTCCCGAACGTCTGCCGCAACGTCGTCCACCACGCCTACATGAACGGGCGCCTCTGGATCAACGACCCCGACACGCTCATCGTCCGCGACGACAACACGAAGCTGACGCGGTCCGAAGTGGAGCTCTGGGCGGCCGCGGTGAACCTCGCCGGCGGCTCGCTGATGCTCTCCGACCGGATGGCGGCGCTCCCGCCCGAGCGCCTCGCGCTCGTCCGCCGGGCCCTCGCGGAGCACGGCTCGTGGAAGAACCTCCGCCCCGTCGACCGCTGGGAGCGCACGCTCCCGCGCGTCTGGGAGGCGGAAAAGGACGGCCGCACCGTCCGCGCCGTCTTCGACTTCGACGCCCACGGGGTCCGAATCGCGGAAACGAAGAACGATTGAACCGCCATGAACATCCGACTCGCCATCTGTGCCGCCCTTTGTTCCGCCACCGGGATCTCGCTCGCCGCGCCGGCGGCGGAGCCGCTCTTTCCGGCCGTCACCGACCTCGAGCCCGCACTCAAGATGCCCGAGGGCGCGAGCTTCGAAATCGGGCCGGACGGCAACTTCCTCGTGGACGGCAGGCCGCGCTTCCTGCTCGGCACGCTCTACTACCTCGCGTTCTCCGACAAGACCGGGCTCGAGCCCGGCCCCGGCTACGCGCCGGAGGATGCCTGGATCTACGAGTCGCCTCCCACCCGAGACTACCTGCAGCGCCTCGGCTTCGACGCCGCCGGCGGAGAGGTCTCCACGTCGTGGATGCGCAAATACCGCCCCGAGCCCGGCTTCAAGCGCGCCGGCCGCCTGGTCGACTGGGACTTCGCCACGAACTTCTGGCACAGCGGCCTGCCGTGCATCCTGGACCTCTCCGCCGCGGTCTGGTCGCACGGCGGCCTGCCCTTCGACAAGCGCCGCGGCCCCCCGGCGCGCGCGTTCGTGGACGATCCGCATGGCCCCTGCCACTTCATCAGCTACAGTCTCGTCACGGACGAGGGACGCGACGTCTGGCGCACGTTCTGGCGCACCGGCGCGGAGGAGCTCCGCGCGCACGGCGCGCGCCCCTTCGCCTACGAGCTCTTCAACGAGCCGCGCTACGACGACCGCTCGCCCGGCGCGCGCGAGGCGTTTGCCGCGTTCCTCTCGGACAAGTTCGGCGGCGACCCCGCCGCGATGGACGCGGCGTGGGGTTCGTCGTTCGGCTCGTTCGAGGCCGCCGCGGCGTTCGAGAAAACCGGCGTCAGCGTCGGCCTCGGCGTCGAGTGGCTCAAGTTCCGCGAGGCGGCGTTCGAGGGCGGCGTGAAGCTCGGGATCGAGACGATCCGCGAAGTCGACCCGGACGCCCGCTTCTGCTTCCAGCCGCTCGCCCGCGCCGCCGACCTCGACCGCGTCCTCGGCGCGGAGAAGCACTGCCAGGTCGTGATGACCCAGACCGGCGGCGACGACCTCTGGGAGAACCTGCGCCTGCTCGCGCTCGCCGACGGCAAGCCGCTCGTGGACGGCGAGACCTACTTCCGCAACTCGCGCGCGAGCCACCGCGGCAAGCTCGTGCGCCACTTCGCGATGGGGCTCGACGCCACCTACTACTTCAAGTGGGAGCGCCGGCTCTCCGAAGTGAGTCCCCGCAACGAGGAGGGCCTCGCGCGCCTCTTCGAGCGCTACCCGTGGCTCGGCCTCAACCCCGTCGGCACGCCGCCCGCGGCGCTCGCGGGCCTGATGGACGGCAAGCGCGACATCGCCGCCGTGCAGGACCTCTTCTGCCCGCGCGGCCGCGGCCTTCCGCCCGCGAGGCGCGTCGCCGTCCTCTCCTCACGTCCCACGGCGCGCCTCGCCGAGGCGGCCGGCCTGCGCTGCCACGCCCTCGAGCGCGAAGCCGCGCTCGCGCTCGCCGTCGGCGCGCACGTGCCCGTCGACGCGATCTTCGAGGAGCAGCTCCCCGAAGGCCGCCTCGACCGCTACAAGGTCCTCGTCGCCGCCGGCGTCGCCGCCACCTACCCCGCCACGCGGGGCATCCTCAGGGACTGGGTCGAGCGCGGCGGCGCGCTGATCCTCGTCGGCGAGGCGATGGAGCTAGACGAATACGCGCGGCCGCAAGAGGCCTTGGATCGGACGGCGCTCGGATTTCCCGGCATCACGCTCGGCGATTCTGAACAAGCCGAAGCCAGGCCGTTCGCTTTCCGGGGCCATTCCTGGGATGCCGTTCCGTATCGGCGCAGTTGGTTCGCCTATGCCACCGACATGAAAGCCGAGTTCCGATGGAACCAACTCGTCGTTTTTCCTCCTCACGGACGCGCCGCTCTCAATGTCCGTCGCATCGGGAATGGCCGCCTGTACTACCTCGGCGCGCGCTTCTCGAATCCCGGCGACGAAGGTCGCCTTCTCGCCGCGCTTGCGGCCGACTGCGGTGTCCTTCCGACCTGCGCCACGCTCGACCCCGCCACGGGCGAACCGGTCGACGACATCGAGGTCCACGCTGCGCGCGGCGCGGATGGCGCTGTCGGCTACATCGTCGAGAACCGCAGCCTTGCGCCCAGAGTCGTGCGGTTCCTGCCGAGGAGTCCTGATGGCCGGGCTCCGTCCCGGCCAGAGAGGGGTTCGGGGGGCGCGGAGCCCCCCGTCCTCGCCGATGTCTCGCGCCGCGTGATCCTCGGCCCGGACAAGGAGGGCGCGGTCCTGCTCCTCCTCGAACCGAACGTGCCGGTGGTCCTTCGCGGCGCCACCACGCAGGCCGCGCTGGAAGCCGCCCTCGCCTCCGCCCCCCGCGCGTGGAACGAAGGCGCGCCGGCCTGGGACACGCAGGGAAAAACTCACGCAGAGAGCGCAGAGTCGAAATCTCACGCAGAGAGCGCAGAGTCGAAATCTCACGCAGAGAGCGCAGAGTCGAAATCTCACGCAGAGAGCGCAGAGTCGAAATCTCACGCAGAGAACGCAGAGAACGCAGAGGTGCGTGGTGGTGGGGCGAGCTCTCCGAGCGAGCCGTCCGCGGAGACCGGCGGCGAAGCCGCGCATTCAGCATTCAGCATTCAGCATTCAGCATTGACCATCGAACCCTATTCGGAAGTCGAACGCCACGCTGCGGAGTGGCTCGCCGCGCACACCTCCGCCTCCCGCGCCCGCGCCAAGGCCTTCTCCGTCGATCCCGCGCGCGTGAAGTTCCTCAACCTGCGCGACGCCGCGACCGTCCCCTACGGCGACAAGGTCGCGGACGACGGCAAGGGCGGCTGGACCGACCAGGGCGAGAACTGCCTGGAGAACGCGCCGTGGGGCGTCACGGACTGCAACGGCGTCCCGTTCGACTTCATCCGCCCCGACCAGAACGGCGAGCGCGCGGCGGTCGTGCTGCGCTCCACGCGCCAGCCGTGGCTGCCCGAGGCCGCGCGCGGCATCCGCGCCGACGTCCGAGCCGAGGCGCTCTGGTTCCTGCACGCGGGGGCGTTCCTCGATCCCGGCAAGGAGGCCTTCCGCTACGTCGTGCGCTACGCCGACGGCACGTCCGTCTTGCTCCCGATGCGCGGCTATGTCGAGTTCGACGACTGGTGGATGCACGGGGCCGTCCCGGGCGGACGCGACGCGATGGCGTGCAAGCCCGGCTGGCTCAACGCGAAGAGCCGCGGCTTCCACGTCTGGCGCTGGGAGAACCCCTTCCCCGAAAAGACCATCGCCACGATCGACATCGAAAGCGCGAACACCAAGACCGCGCCCATCGTCGAGGCGATCACCGCCGAACTCGCACGCGGAGATTTGATGGCCATCCCCGTCCCCGGCGCGCCGAAGCTCCGGCCCTGGGGCGACACGCAGGCTGGTGACAATGTCGTTTCCGACAATGCCGTCATCGGTGGCATTGGTGGCAATGATGGCATTGGTGGCAATGGTGGCAATGGTGAACATTTGGGATTTGTGAACATTTCCTTCTCCTCCGCCCGCCCCTGGGCCGGCTGCTCCATCCAGTATCCTCAATCCGTCGAAGTTCCCGATTCCGCCTCCCGCGCGGACCTCGAGTTCCTCCTCACAGCCCCCGATTTGCGCCCGCTCCCGCCGCTGCAGCTCCGGATCGGAAAAAACGGCGGCTATGTGGCGCTCGATTCCTTCCTCCGCGAGACGGGCCTGCCCGGCACGTGGCGCGTCTCGTTCCCGCTCGACCTCGCCGAAGAGGGGCTCCGCGCGCCCTTCCGCGAGTTCTCGCTGCAGCTCCGCGGCGAACGCCCCGAAGGCGCCGCGGCGGCGGTTTCGGTTTCGTGCGTCCGCATTCTTGCGGACGGCGGCCCCGAAGAGAGCCCGCTCGCCCTGCGCCGCCTGCTCGCGAAGGGCTCGCACGGCGTCGAGGCGATCCGCCGCGACGGCGGCATCGAGCTCGCCGTCGACGACAGGACCGAGGACTGGGGCCTCGGACGGCTCTCGCCCGTGCGCGCCGTTCCGCTTCCCGAGGACCCCGCCACGGCGGTCCTCGCCTTCGACGTCAACGGCGGCCGCACGCCGCTCGGCCGCCGCGACACGGGGCGCCAGCGCTTCCGCGTGCAGATCGAATGCGAATGCGCCGACGGCACGAGGAGGCAGGGCGACTGGGTTCGCGATCCGCCGGTCGAGGACGGCCCGGTCGACGACGACCCGAACAGCT
>Ga0310691_10002832_pt1 | contig 21998 bp, 18 predicted proteins | sample 176DNAGHGlowgp2_FD_203887 | JGI IMG/M metagenome (GOLD analysis project Ga0310691, IMG submission 203887) | Sheep rumen microbial communities from Palmerston North, Manawatu-Wanganui, New Zealand - 1766 DNA GHGlow gp2 (v2) (version 2) | ecosystem: Host-associated > Mammals > Digestive system >...
AATCTCGAGTCGGGTTGATCTTTACTCATCCCCACCCACGAGGAATTACCATACCTCAAGACGTTCATGGGGTTGTTGTTCCTGATTCCCCGCGGGGCTTCTTTTCTGTTATTCTGCATATTTTTACGTATTATTGTTTTTTCGTAAAGCTACTTGTCCGCTTGGCATTCACTTCCTTCACCAGGAATCCTTCAGCCATCCACCTTGATACCAAGACCCTTGCATAACTTGAAGTGATGCCAAGCATATTCTCAATATCCTTGTACGTGAAAGTCTCTGGCAGCATGGCCAATTGGCGATGTGGCTTTGTGTCGATGGTAGACGGTGCCTTCTCCGACACATCCGTCGACCGCTCCTCAAAATAGTGCTCCGTAAACTTGCCGAAGTAGATCTTCTGGGAAAACAGCTGCACCTCCATGATCAGCGACACGAGGTCTTTGTCCTTCTGGTCGATGGGCAGCTCGTGCGTCTGGTTGAACACCTGCCAATGGCGCATGATGATGAACGGCAGCGCCACGTTGATGCCGTAGTACGACACCCGCTTGATCAGGAAGGCCAGCCCCTCGTCTTCGGTCTGGGCTGCCACGCTCATCAGGTCGGCCGTCCATTTGTAGACCAGTTTCACGAGCGGCTCGATCTTCAGCTCGCCCTTCACCTTGTCGATCCTGTAGGCCCACTCCTTGAGCGTCTCCCTGGCCGCCTGCTGCCGGGTGGTGGTCTTGTTGTATTCCAGCATCTTGAACTTCTCCGCACACAGCGGGATGACCGCCAGACGGGTGGAGAGTCCACTGCCGAAGTTGGCCTTGGTCACCTTGCGGTAGAGCGAGAACGGCGTACCGGTGTAGATGAAGTTCCAATACACGTCGAAGGGCCCGGTGACGGCATCCACGTTCCTGTACTGCTGGTTGTCCTCCTCGTTGTGGAAGGCCAGCAGCTCGAACATCGACTTGTCGATCCACTGTCCGCCCTTGCTGGCCAGGGCTGCGCTGTCGAGCTCCGCGCTGAAGGTGAAGAGATGCAGGTGGAGCGGCGTGCCGTCCACGTCCTCTATGTTGTTCACCATGTCCTCAATGAACACGTTGTTGGCCGTCCTCGGTCCGTGGATACGCACTTTGCTTTCCGGATAGACCAGCGGTTCCTTCTTCATCTCCTTCGTCGAGGTCTCCCGCTGGCGGCGCGATTTCTTGTAATTGTTCGTCGCCTCGTTATACACCTTGTCGTGTGAGATGATCGGCGACAGGATCAGTTTGTAGAGGTTCCCTATCCCCGACTTGCCGCTGGCCGGGTCGGCGATGATGAATATCTCGTAGTTCAGCCGGCGCATGTAGAGCGGCTCGTGATAGTGGAACCACCAGGCTCTCGTGGCCAGCGTGCCATAGAGGCAGGCCGTGGCGAAGATGATGGCCGGATACGACGGCACCCGGTATCCCTCACAGGCCTCCTTCATGCAGGGATAGGTCTTGAACATCTCCTCGAAACGCTCTCCGAAGTCGCTGAAGCGCTTCAGGATCAGGTCTTCGCTGATCTCCGCGTCCAGACCCTCCACCTTGCTCCGGTTGGCCTCCTTCAGGGCATCCGAGAACCGTTTAGGCAGAAACGAAGTGTACTTATATCCAAGGGCATCATGAATGGTGTCCACGACGGGGTCTCCCTCCTTGAGCAGATCCTGCACCCAGGGCATGCGGAGCGTGTAGTAGAACACCGCCTTCGGTATGCGCTCCACAATATGCCGCAGATCGGCAGCGAACTTAAGCAGCGTGTCGTGGCGCTCCCCATCCTTGGGCGGCTCGCCGTTGAAGTAGCCGTTGATGAGGTCATACACCTTGACGCCCTTGTAGGTCTTCTTCTCCAGTTCATCGACGTCCTCTAGCTCCTTCCCCTCCCTGATGAGTGCCACCTGCCTCTTGACCCATTCCTCGACCGTCGGCTCCCCATCCGCCTTTTGGGTATTCTCACTCCTCTCTCCACACTCCTCACTCCTCGAAAATCCTTCCTCGTTCCTCGAATCAAAAAGATCCTGTTCCGAGCTCCCATCTGCGTATGCATCCTGGTATTTATGCTTGAATTCTTCATTTTCGTAAGTAAATAATTCGTCTGTTATCAAATACACATCCTCTTTCAGCGACACGAACGACAGCCTTGAGGCGTCGATCGTCTTGTCGTCAATGGCCACGTCGAAATGCTTGGCGAAGGCTGCCTGGTTGGAGGCCAGGTTGCCGCGCTTCACGTCGGTGGGCATCACGATCTTCAAGCCGTGGCCACTGGGCGTCTTGAAGGCATAGAACGGACGCCAGTCCATCAGCCCCTTCCCCAACAGCTCCTTCCACAGGGCGTCGGGATCGTCCACGTGGTCGATGTCCACCATGAACAGTCCGTTCAGCACACCCTGCTCCTGATGCCTCCACTCGCCGTCGCCATGATCCACGCCCCTCTTGTCGGTCCAGTTGTGCACCTTGAAGGTGGAGCATTGGAACACGATGCCCGGGAGTGCCGACTTGGCTGCACCGGCCACGCCCTTGCATTCCTTGGCCTTCATCGTCAGGCCTACCTTCCTGGCATTCGACTCCTGCTCCGTGTTCTCGCGAACCACGGGGATCTTCTCCCTCACTACGGGGAGGTCAAGGATAGCGAACAGATGTTCCCTATCCTTCACAGGAATGGTCTTCGTGCCTCGAGCTATTTCTGCACAGATTGCCATCGTCTATATTCAGATGTTCATCCCCAAGTCCTTGGCCATCTGCAGCACAAGGTCTTTACGGAACTGTTCCAGGAACGACTCTAAAGTGGGCTTGGCCGCTTCCATGATGTGCTCGGCACAATACTCATGGTAGGCTTTAGAGACTAGTTGCTCGATACGCTGCGCGTTGATGTCGAACACGAGGGCGTTCATCAGCTGTTCGCACATGGCGTTCTTGGCTTCGTTGTATGAGCGGATCGTGCTCCAGTACGTCGCCTCGATGCCCCGGTTCTGATCCATGATCGCCATCTTCGTACGACCAGGCTTGTTGAAACTCTTATACCTGTTAATCATAGAGCGTCGTCGTTTTAAGCGTTGTCATTCTTATGATAATCCACGATAGGAGTCCCCTGTGCCTCGTCGAATGATGGCTGCCGGGTGTCTGGCTCTTTTTCCTTTTCTTTTTCCACACGCTTTCTGATGAAGCGGTCGATCGCTCTGAGCAGTATCGGAGCCAGCGCCTTGATTAGATTGATAAAAAACTGTTTTCCCATAATCTTGTTTTTTTTTAGAATTTTGTTGAATCAATCAACTTGTAGATCTGCGTTTGGTATTCGATGAAATCCCGATAGATGAACGTCTTGTCCTGACAAGTATCCAGTTCGAGATACACACACACCTTCTTCTCCTTCTTCTTCTGCCACACCTTCAGGTGCTCCTGCTCCAGCATCAACCTGCTGGCAGGCTTCAGCTTGTGCTCGCCCTTGGCCTTGCCGGCAATCTCCGTCTGCACGATGTCGAGCAGCGTCCCATACGGGTCCGTCGCATTGGCGTCCACCTTCGCCGTCAGGATGATCGTCGACTCCTTCTCGCCTCTGGTCTTGGCCACCTTCAAGTCCTTCTTCTTCAGCAGCACCTCCTGCTGCAGCTCGGGTCTCGTCACCCGTGCCGCGAACTGATACACACCCTCTTCGATCCATCCCAGCAGCTTCCCCTTGTTCGCCACATCAGGCTTCCTGTTCGGCCGGCTACTATACTCATTTTCTTCTTTCATAATCCTTTCTTTTTATTTCTATTTTTTGTTTATAGTTTATTGTTTATAGTTTATAGATGATTCAAAAGCATCAAACAGCCCGATACTCTGTCCTACGATCGTAGGAATCTCCGCCCGTCCAGGCTTGAGGTCGTAGTTGAAGGCGTTGAACACCTCCCAGTACGTGGGGTCATGCGTACCCTCTCTGCTCTTCTCCGCCTCCAGCTTCAGGTAGCGCTCGCAGGCAGCATTGATCTGGGCGTTGTTCAACGGGTATTCCGCCACCCTGTGGATGTCAGGGTCATGGGAATCATGAGCCACGCGGCTAAGCATCAGCATCGTCAGCACCTCCTTGAAGTCGTCCGGCAGGAAACTGGTCGTCTTCCACCTCTTCACCGTGTCCGTCATCACCCTCTGTCGCTCCTCGAAGGTGTCAAGATAGTCCGACACGCTCCCCAGCATCGTGCTCACGTCACAGGCGACACACTCCAGGCCTTTCGCCTGCGAGATCTTCTGCGTGGTGAACATGTCCTGGGCCGACAGTATCGTCTGGTTGTGGCAGACGTGTACGTAAGGCCCGAAGGCTATCTGTATGCCCTTCTGGTGATAGGCCACGGCACAGTTCAGCTTCACGTCGGCCTCTATGTCCACCTCAAGGTTGATGTTTGCATACACGCGTCTCAGGATGTGCGCCTCCAGGCTGTTGACGCCTTTGTCGGCAGCCACCACGTCCGAGAGCGAGACACCCGGGCGGTACTTCTCGCGGTTGTTGGCAGCGAATATCTCTTGGACCACCGGTTTGATGTTGTGCGCCTGTATGATGTCGAGCAGCCTCTGTATGAGTTCGAAGTGATAGATGCCCCCGACGGGCTGTCCGTTCGGGTAGTTCTCCTTGAAAGTCTGTCCGAGATCTTCCAACGTCAACGTCTCCACGTTCCTCTGAGTGAAATCCAGCTCTTTCATACGCTCTCCAGGTTTACCTTGTTGATCTTGTTCAGTCGGATCTGGTTCTTGTACACCTGCTCGTGCGTCCGATCGCTCTCCCAACTTGCGAGGCTGATGGTGATGTCCACCTGATAGAGCGTGTTTGCCAAGAGAGGATTCTTCTCCAGCCTCTCGGCGAATGCGCCTAAGGCCTCGGCATAAAATTCGTTCTGGTCGTTATGGAAGAAAAAGCCCTTCTTCTTCAACTGGCCCCTGTTCTGATCACCCTCCTTGCTGTCTATGGTGACCATCGGCTCCTGCGCCGTACATGTTACTAACATTTGCATAATTCTGAATCTTAATTTGTTAATATGTTATTCTGTCTCTTAAATTGTTAATCTGTTATTATGTCTTTATTTGCTATTATGTCTTTTAATTGTTAATATGTTATTCTGTCTTTAAATCGTTACTCTGTCTTTTATTCGAGAATCACACTGCAAAGTTAGAAGGTATTTCCCATAGCGACAAGCAAATGTATATACAAAAAAAGCCTCTCGTTCAGCGAGAATGAGAGGAATGAGAAAGAATGAGAAAGAATGAGATTTTGGAATGAGAAGAATGAGACGGATTATTCTTCTTTCTTCCTGCTATATGGCATGGTCGAGCCTAAGTCTTTACCTATATCCATGCATGTTTTCTTGTCGTTCACGTAGCTCTTATCGTTCCATTCCATATAGCCTGCAGACGGCAGGAATCCCAGTTTGTTAGCCATCCCGTTTGTAGTCTTCTTCAATTCCTCATCCGAAAGCTGGTCAATCATATCCCAGGCCATAAGGGCTTTCAGTAAAGCCGTATGGGCATTACGCTTATTCAGCAGGTTATGGTCAAAAAGTGTCACCTCGATTAGAGCCAAGTTAGCCGCAATCCCTTGATGATAGTCATTCACGACGGCCTTCACTTTCTGTTTGACATAATCATTGGGGAACTTAAAGCATTTGGCAACCGGATCCATTGGCTCCCGTTTGTCGTCTGTTGTCTTCTTCTGGTCTTTCTCCGTCCCCCTTCTGAAGATCTTCTTGAATTCCTCGTCAGCCTCCATGAACACATGAGTCGCATGATCTATCTTCTGGCCTATGTTCCCAGCATAGATTGTCAGGTTAATCACGGCTTTATTCTCCATTGCTGCGCTGATGATAGGACTGAGACTGCGCAGCTGCTCCTCAAGTCCCAATGACTGTCCTTCGGACATTGCTTCTTTTTTCATACTGTTTTTAATTTTTAATTATTGAACAAAAAAAATGTGAGACAGTTGCCTCACATTATATAAACGTAAAAAAGTATACCAATATTCGAGGTTCAATTCAGGGGCGCAGAGGTGCCTGGCCCTTCTGCGCCCTTTCACAAATTCCCTTCCCCTTTCAAAATAAGAGATCAATGACCTGTCCCCTTGATCGAGAGATCAATGACCTGTCCCCTTGATCGATTCCTTGATCGATAAAAAATATTTACAAAAGCATGTGCTTCATAAAATGTCCTCCCCATCTTTTTTCTCCAACGTATTGGAAACCGACAGAAGAGTAGAGCGCTTCACCATTGGGATTATCAGTGTCAACCAGAAGGCCAACATGTGGCAACCCATATTGACCTGCCCTCTCTTTAGTTGCTAAAAGTAAAGCTCTTGCAATTCCTTGACGGCGGTAGTCTGGCTGAACAGCCAACGAATCGAGATAGAGTTCTCCAGCCTGTGTCTCATCCTCCATACCTGAGTGATCCTTGCCGAGATATTCTTTGGCAGCCTCGATGAAAGCCAGACGTAATTCGCGAAGTTTGCCACCATCATAACTTACGGAAACGCCGACGACCTGATCCCCGTCCATGGCAACCAGGGTGTTCCTGTAACTGTATTGTGAATCTTCACGTTCAACCAGCATGGTCATCATCTTACGGAAATCTTCCAATCCATAGCCATCACCACAGAAATAGAGACAGCAATCATCTGTCATTGCCATCATAATCAAACGGGCAATCTCCGGAGCTTGTTCTTTAGTCGCCTTACTAATCTTTATCTTTGTCAATTCCATAATTTCTGAATTACATATTAAGACATCATTCCATCTTGCTCAAACATCTGTATAGATAGATTCCTGTGAAAATACATACCAAGACATCGGTGACAGGCTTAGCCAGGAATACGCCAGCATCAGCGCGACCGGGTAACAACATCGGCAACAGCCACACCAAGGGTATCAAGAGCAGTAGCGTGCGAGACAGACCGATCCAGAAGGTTATAACGGGACGGTTCATGGCCTGGAGCGTGCTCTGACAGGCGAACTGCAGGGTTGCGATGAAAAACACCACGAACGACAGTCGTACCATCGGCACGGCATAGTCGGTCATGGTCCCATCCCCAATGGTCAGCTGCACAATGGGTTTTGTACACAGCATCATCAGCAGCCATACCGCCAGTGACCACACCAGCGTGACCTTCATCAGCATCCTGATATTCTCACGGACTCGGTCCCAACGGTTGGCACCAAGGTTATAGCTCGTTATCGACTGCACGCCAAAGGCCATGCCATAGAAGGGGAAGTAGAAAAAGTTGTAAAGCATGATGACGAGTGCCATGGTGCCTACACCTACATCGCCAACCATGGCATAGAGTGTGCGGTTGTAAACACCCATCTGCACGGTCTCGGCCAGCATCATCACCATCGGAGTCACGCCAAGCGCCAGGCAGGGTGCAATCAAATCCCACCGCAGACGGAGGTGCTGCAGGCGCAACTGGATGTCTCCAGGCCTCCGCAAGTAAGCGATAGCCAGCAGTGCCGCAAAGGTCTCTGCTATCGTGGTAGCCCAGGCAGCACCCGCCAGTCCCATGTCGAAGCCGAAGATGAGCAACGGATCGAGCAGCATGTTGAGTACAATACCCGAGCCGATCACGATGCCCGCTTGCTTACTGCGTCCCTGTGCCAGAAGAAACGGTGCCAGTCCTCCCGAGAGGATGCAGAGGGCGTTGCCAGGGGTGGAGATGCGCAGATAGATTTCTGACAGTGCCTCCGTCTGGTCACTACCGCCAAAGAGCCTTATCAGCGGAGTGCACTGCCACTCGATCACGACACATACCACCACGGCCAGCAGCATGTTGAAGAGGAAAAAACTCCCTAAGGTCTGTTCGGCACGTTGGCGGTTGCCTTGCCCTAAATGATAGCCCACCTGCGGTGCTATGCCCGTACCGGTCAGTTCGGCCAATGCCATTATCATATATATGATAGGTACACACACAGCCGAGGCCGTGAAAGCCAGCTGTCCGATGTCGGGGATATGGGCTATCCAGATACGGTCGATGACATTGTCAAGCCATATCAACAGTTGTTGCAGTATCACGGGCACGGCCATTGACCAGAATAGCCCTCTCACGGGTTCGGTTTCAAGTCGATTGCCGGACATTGAGTCTTCTTAAAAAAAGCGCATGACATTCTTTTTAAACTCCTCGACACTGAAAGGCTGCTCCTCTACCTCGAAGGTAAGACCTATCTGCTTGAGCAAGGCATCAATCTTCTCGGGCATGATCTGCGACAGTTCGGTCATGGTGTGAGGATGGTCGGTGCTGGCGGCATCGAGCAACCGATAGGCAAACCATGCTCCTGTGGCAGTCTCCCAGCATACGGCATTGGTGCCGTAGCGTTTCCAGGTGGTCTGGTTGGCCACCACACTCTTCACCCAGTAGAGCCTTTCTTTTGTGTCCCAGAAAAGTATGCCCGCCTGATCCTCGCCTTTCAGGCAATGGGGTACGGGGATGGCAAGCAACTCTTCATCGGTGATGTCGGCGCCCCGATCCAGAAAATACTGCTGCATGCCTCGTGGGGCCTGATAGATATTAGCCGTGCCCAGCAGGTTCTCGTCGCTGTTCAGCATGGAGAGCAGTTCCTCATGGGGTACGGGCAGATAATGGCGCTCGCTGCCGTGATAGGTGAGGCGTATGGTGCCACCTTCGTCATTCAGTTGCTGCGTCACATCAATGACGTTCTGCCTGGTTCCAACCACCAACTCAGCGCGGCAACTCTCCTCGGCATACATGTATGGCGACCAGGTGCCAAAGACCTCATATTCATCACTCACAGAATCGTCGTGTTCCAGTTCGAAGGCATAGTGTGGCTCCTGTGGCTTGTATCGCTGATAGACGTGTTCGAGTATGCCAGGATTGATGCCAAAGCCGAACATGACACGGCTGTGCGTAGGCCAGCACAATATCCGCTTCATATCCTCTATATAGTCGGCCGTCGATACGGTATCCGTTTCTATGCCGTCTGCAAAGCCAGCCACGTCTATACAGTCAAGGCCGTAGTCTATGCACATACGGGCTATCTCTATGCTGTTGGCCACCGAGGTATTGACCACCACATCGAACTCATCGTGGTGGCGGGGCAGAAAGTCGAAAATATCTTGTCCATCTTTCAAGTCGCAGATAGTCAGTTTAAAACTATCTTGCGGCTCCTGCTCATTCATGATTTTCTCAAAAGCATGGGCTATATTACCATAGCCTGCCAATAAAATTCGTTTCATAGCGTGATCATTCTTAATACATGAAATTAAATTAAAAATAGCACATGATATTCTTTTTGAACTCTTCGACGCTGAAAGGCTGCTCCTCTACCTCGAAGGTAAGACCGATCTGCTGGAGCAAGGCATCAATCTTCTCTGGCATGAGCAGCGACAGCTCCGTCATGGTGTGAGGATGGTCGGTGCTGACGACATCGAGCAGCCGATAGGCTATCCAGGCTCCAGTGGCCGTCTGCCAGCAAACAGCATTGGTGCCGTATCGCTTCCAGGTGGTCTGGTTGGCCATCACGTTCTTCACCCAGTACATCCTATCGCGTGTGTCCCAGAAGAGCATTCCCACATGATCATCACCCTTGAGGCAGTGAGGCACGGGAATCTTGAGGAACTCCTCAACCGTCATTTCAGTGCCATGGTCCAGAAAGCATTGCTGCATTCCTCGTGGGGCCTGAAAGAGATAGGCCGATCCGAGCAGATTCTCGTCGCTGTGCAGCATGGACATCAGTTCTTCATGAGGTATGGGGAGGTACTTGCGCTGCTCGCCGTGATAGGTAAGGCGCATGGCGCCACCATCATCCTTCAACTGCTGTGTAATGTATTGGATGTTCTCTTTGCTGATCACGACCAACTCAGCACGGCAACTCTCCTCGGCATACATGTACGGCGACCAGGTGCCGAATACCTCATATTCATCGCTGACAGCATCGTCGTGTTCCAACTCGAAGGCATAGTGTGGGCCTTGTGGTTTGTACTTCTGATAGACGTGTTCGAGAATACCTGGATTGATGCCAAAGCCACACATGATGTGGCTGCGGGTCGGACATTTCAGCAGCGGATCCAAAGCGAACAAGAAGTCCACAGCCGTAGTACCATCGCCCATACCTTCATCTACACCCATATCAATGTAGTCCAGGCCGTAGTCGATGCACATCTGTGTAACATCACAAGTTTCGGCCTGCGAAGTGTTTAATACGAGATCAAATTCGTTATGATGCTCTGGCAGATAACTGAGAATCTCTTGTCCATCCTTCAAGTCGCAGGTGGTAAATGTATAACTTCCACGTGGCTCCTGCTCTTTCATGATTTGTACAAAGGCATGGGCGACATTGCCATAGCCCGCTAACAATATTCGTTTCATTTCTTATAGAATATAATATTACTTAAAATTTCTTCTTGGTTACCTACAAGTCGGAGTGCCATCTGGCCGGTTATTTCCGACAAGGTGTCAATCTGTTGTTGAGTATATAAGGCACTGCTACAATCGGTAAACACCTCGTATAGATCCTCACGACGAGTGACATAGGTAGATGAGTGCTCGCCTGTGAGCGATGGATCTATATGATAGGTGTTCCAAAATTTGCCGTCGATATGGATATATTCTGAGATATCGCTGGCATTATATCCCATCTCCGCACCATCATCGAGACCTATTTCGCGCAACAGATGATATTCAGGGTAGATGCGGTAGCGCATGGAACAGAAGATCTCACTGCGTGTCTGGCTAAGCAGTTCGGCCACGGTCTGACTTGGATCCGTATCGATGATGATGGGCAGACTTGTTAAGTAGTGACCATAGACATGGTCGGTGAGTCGCCGGTCGCTGCGCCCATGATTAAAGGTGTAGAAAGCCACACGACTTTTGCCCGACATATAGGCTAATGCCAAGGCATGGGCGGCATAGAAAACAGTGGTGGGCGTTTGACTAATACGTTGACAGCCTTCATCGATGATAGTGGCCGACACCATGGGGTGCGAGCTGATGGCAGGTCCCAATGGGTTGTCGGTCTCACGACAATAGTCAGTCACTTGCATGCCCTCGAACTTCTTCAAATAGTATTCCCTGGCACGACGATAGGCATCGCTGTCGTAGCTGGCGATTTCCTGACGTGTTATTTCTGCGGCAATGTCTCCCTGCTGATAGAGGGGTTTGCCCTGCAGCGCTTCTTCAAAAGCATTCCACAGTGCTCTTTGTGATATGCCGTCGAAGAACAGGTGATGGTTTTCCATGACAACGTAGCACATACTGTCGGTCTCTACCAGAGAGAGGTGAACGCAGGCCTCGTTGAATATGTCGAAGGATTTTGTAAACGTGGGTTCAGTGGCCTCCCATTCCGCATCGCTCATGCGATAGTAATGCACGTTGTTGGGCATTTCCCAGTCCTCACAAATCATGATGTCGTCACCCTGACGAGTCAAGTGTACATGGAGGTAACGCTGCTCATCGAGCATCCGCTGCATGGCACTCTGAAAACGCTGTGCTGACGAGCGTTCGAAGGGCATACATAATGTAACGTTGTGCTGCGTCAACTCTGGGGCTTGCATAAATTCCTCGTAGGATTCCCATTGTATGGCGTTCAATGGGTAAGTAATACTTTCTTTCATATCTTTGTTTTAGGGTTATATTATTTGTTGTTTCACTTCATTTTGCTGTCCATACCACCTCCCAGTGCTTTATATAGCTGAATGTGTGCAGCTATCATTTCATAGCAGTGGGCCAGTAGTTGCAGACGGGCTTCGAGCAGCGACTGGCGGGCCAGCAGCACCTGCAGGTAGTTCACGTCTTCATCGTACTGCATACGAACCTTCGAAGCATCGGCAATGCGCGACAGTTTTTCCACCTGTTGCTCGCCGAGGCTGATGGCTCGGCGTGCATACTGCTCTGAGGCCAAGAGGTCGTTTACCTCTTGACCTGCCTCTAATACGGTCTGACGGAAGGCCACCTTTGCAGCCTCCTGCTCAGCCTTGGCACGCTGCACCTCGGCACGCAGTCGGCCTCCTTGGAAGATAGGTTGTGTAAGCGAGCCTAAGGCACTCATCAATATGCCGGCAGGACTGACTATTTCACCAGCATCGTTCGTCCATCCCATGCTACCTGATAGCGATAGCGAGGGATAGAGCGCTGCGCGTGCCTCGTTGGTGGCATAGAACGCTGCCTTCAGCTCAGCCTCGGCCTGGCGAATGTCTGGACGTCGGGCCAACGCACGGATGCTGATCGACGGAATACTGTCGATGGCGATGCACGACGCACTCAGTGAGTCGCGGTCGATATGCTGACAGGGACGTCCCAGCACGGTACACAAGGCATTCTCGGCCTGACGTAGTTGCATGCAGAGTTCCTCGAGCGTCGTCTCAGCTTCGAGTTTGGCAGCCTCCGACTGGTCAACATCGTCGCTGGTAGCCTCGCCCACAGCCAGCAGCACTCGCTGGGTGGCGATACTCTCCTCCCAACTCTGGATGATGGAACGGGTATCGGCTATCTGTGCATCGTACATCTCCAGTTGGTAGTAGGCCGCAGCCACAGTAGCGATGAGTTCGGTGCGAACAGCCTGCTCGTAGGCCATCTGCTGTTCGACAGTGGCAGCAGCTGCTCGTTTGGCATTGCGTACACGACCGAATGCATCAATCTCCCAACTGGCCTCTAAACCTACGTTATAGCCTGAGGATGTCGCTGTGAAATCGCTGTTCTTGAATCGTGAATTGCTCTTCTCGGCAGTGAGTCCTATTGCAGGAAACAGTTCGCCTTTCGAACCACGGAGTGCAGCCTTGGCAGCCTGCACTTGCCAGTGGGCCGTCTGAAGGTCGCTGTTGTGCAAAAGTGCTTCGTCGATAAGGACGGCCAGACGCGGTTCAGTAAAGGCCTCGCGCCATTCGGCAGGCAGATTGCCGGCCACGCTGTCGGCAGTTTGAACACCCGCTGCATTAAGTTGCGCTTTCAGTACATCATTGGCTGTGGAGTCAGCGTGATAGGATGAGTAGGTCTTACAGCCCGACAGCATACAGATGGCGGTAAGCACAGCTAAGGTTGTCATGGCCTGACGCGGTCGTAGCCTTTCTTCCATCGTCTGGAAGAAGATGAAGAACACAGGCACAAAGAGCAGCAGGGTCAGCGTACCTACCAGCATACCGCCGACTACACATAAGCCCAGCGTGACATTACCCATGGCACCGGCGCCCCGCTCGAAGATCATAGGCATCAGTCCCACGATGAGCGTGAGGGCAGTCATCAGGATGGGGCGCAATCGTGCTTTGGCGGCATCTAGCGCTGCGGCAGTGATGGTCATCCCCTCACGTCGACGTTCGCAGGCATATTCTGTTATCAGGATGGCCGTTTTGGCCAGCAGACCAATGAGCATGATGATACCCACCTGCATATAGATATTGTTCTCCAGCTCCGCGAGATTGATGAGCAGGAAGCTGCCAACCAGTCCGAAAGGCACGCTGAGCATCACGGCCATAGGAATGAGCAGACTCTCGTAGAGGCAGCAGAGAACGATGAATACGAGCAATAGGCTGATGGCAAACACCCAGGCTGTGGATGATGAGGAAGAGGCCTCCTCGCGAGCCGTACCAGTGTACTCATAGCCATAACCCTGTGGCAGCGTAGCGGCCGACACCTCGCTCACGGCATCAATCACATCACCCGAGGTGTAGCCCTCGGCAGGCGTCAACTCTACGCTGATGCCCTGGAATAGATTGAAGCGGTTGAGAGACTGAAGGCCGTAGGTCTTCTTCAGTGTGATGAGTTCGGTGATAGGCGTGTAGGCACCATTCTGCGTTACTACCAGAATATTGTTCAGGTCGTCCTTATCCATGCGCAACCCAGGATCAGACTGTAGCATAACATGGTATAGCTTTCCGAAACTATTGAACTGCGAGGCATAGTTACCGCCTATATAGCCGTTGAGCACACTGAGCACGGTAGCAGGTTCTACGCCATAACGTTTACACAGCGAGGCATTCACCGTCACGGTGTATTGAGGATAATTCACCTCGTAGGGCGAGTACACCTCTTCTATCTCAGGTCGTGCTTCCAGCGCCTTGATGAAGTCGTCGGTCACACTCTTGAGTTTGGTGACGGAACCACCGCCATAATCCTCAACATACAGCTCCACGCTGTTGCTATAGCTATAGCCGGAAACGGTGGGCAGCAGGAACACAAACATCGAACCACTCTTTACCTGGTGAGTGGCCCCTTCTATACGGTCGTAGATGCTGAAGATATCGTGACCATCCTCCTGGCGGTCGTCCCAATGCTTCAGGCGTCCCATCACCAGTCCGGTGTTAGCACCCTCGCCACCAAGAATGTTCCAGCCTGCTACAGAACCTGTGGCCAGCACGTCGGGATCGTTTTCCAGATATTCCGACATCTCCTTCACGGTCTTTTCTGTTTGTGCAAGTGTAGAACCTGCGGGGGTAGTAATATCGACAAAGACAATGCCAGTGTCCTCATCAGGAACCAGACCTGTAGGTGTGGTATAGAGCATCCAGCCCATTAGCACGATGCTGACAGTCGTCAGGGCTCCCACCAGCCAGCGACGGCCCGTGAACCAACCCAGCGCCCGATTGTATTTCGCCAGCAACGTGTTGAAAGCCTTGTTGTAGGCGTGGCGGAAACGTACAGACCACGAGGCTGACTGCTGTTCAGTCTCTGAAGGGCGTGGCTTCATCAGCAGTGCACACAGAGCCGGACAGAGAGTCAGTGCACAGAATGTGGATATGGCTACAGCCACCGCCATCGTCAGTCCGAACTGGCGGTAGTAGGCTCCGCTGAGACCACCCATGAAGGCTGCGGGAATAAACACGCACATGAATACAATGGTGGTGGTAATGATGGCTGTCGAGATGTTATGCATCGCCTGAATGGTGGCATTCTTGCTGGTGGCCGAAGGGTCTTCCAGCTTCTCCTGCACCGCTTCTACCACCACGATGGCATCGTCGACCACCGTACCGATGACCAGTACCAAGGCAAAGAGGGTAATGAGGTTGAGCGTGAAGCCCACCATATACATAAAGGCAAAGGTGCCCACAAGCGAGACAATGATGCTGACCGACGGAATGATGGTGGCTCGCCAGTTCTGCAGGAACAGGAGTACCACGAGAATAACGAGCAGCAGGGCCTCGAACAGCGTCTTATAGACCGCATTCATCGAGGCATCGAGAAAGTCGTTGGTGTCTAAGAGCACCCTGAACTCCAGTCCTGCCGGCAATTTCGGCTTTAGGTCGTCCATGAGCCGGTCGATCTTATGGTTCACCTGTTGTGCATTGGCACCGGTGGCAGGAGTGATGATGGCGATGGTGCCGTTGTGAGAGTTGACCCAACTGTCGCAGGCATAGCTCACCGTACCCAGTTCCACACGTGCCACATCGCTGAGATGCAGGTCGTAGTTGCCGTTCGACTTGATGACGATATTCTCAAACTCTAGTGGCGTTTCTAAACGTCCACGGTAAACCAGCGTGTACTGATAGATGCCCTTTGAATCCTCGCCCAGCGTACCGATGGCAGCTTCCACGTTCTGACCTTCCAGCGCATTGACAACATCTTCAGGATTCAGTTGGTACTGTGCCATCTTCTTCGGGTCCATCCAGATGCGCATGCCATAAACGTTGCCCATGAGCTGAATGTTGCCCACACCGGCAATGCGTTGCAGGCGCGGCTGAACGTTGATATTAAAGTAGTTGGTAATGAAGGTATTGTCGTAGCGGTTGTCGGGACACTCCAGCGCAATGATGCGCAGCATGCCCTGTTCCTCCTTCTCCACCTGTACACCTATACTCAGCACCTCGGCTGGCAGGTAGCCTTTGGCCTCCTCTACACGGTTCTTTACACGTATCTGTGCCAGGTCGGGGTCGGTGCCGGGACGGAAGGTTACACTGATGCTGGCTATGCCGCTGCTGGTTGATGACGAAGTGATATACTCCATGCCCTCTACGCCGTTCACGGCTTCCTCGATAGGCGTAATAACGCTTTTCATCACAGCTTCGGCACTGGCTCCGGTGTACTCCGTGTTGATAGTCACCACAGGCGGCGCCACCTTGGGAAACTGCTCGACGGGCAGATTGATATATCCCACGATACCAGCCAGCAGAATGAGCACCGAAAGGGCGCAGGCAAAAATTGGGCGACTGATAAAAAAACGGCTCATCATGATTGCTTTCCTCCTTTCTTGTCTTTTTTGTCTTTCTTTTCGGTAACCTCTATGCCATCCTTTACCAGTCCGGCTCCTTCGGCAATGATGATATCACCAGGCTCAAGACCACTGGTCACCACAAAATGCGCTCCATCGTTGTACGACATAATGGTTACCTCTGTCGCCACAGCCTTCCCGTTGACAACTTTATAAACGAGATATTTGTCGTGGATATCTACGGCGGCTTCCTGCGGTATGACAATCACCCTGTGCATGACGTAGGGTAGCACGATGTAACCGTTGCTGCCGCTACGGAGCATTTCTGATGGATTATTGAACGATGCCCGTAAATAGGTGGCACCCACCAATGGGTCTACGTTTCCACTGACGGCATCAAAATGACCCTCTTGAGGTATCTTGTAGCCCCAGTTGCTGTAGAACGAGACGGGGGGCAGTTTCTTAATAAGTTCATCGAAGGAACTGCACTTAAAATCGCGCATAAGCTCGGAAAGCGTCTCCTCCGAGATACTGGTATAAGCATGGAGGTAACGGTTGTCAACCAGGAGCGTGAAGCATTCACCGCTGGGGTCAACCATGTCGCCTACACGGTATTTCACCATGTCGATGACACCATCTACGGGACTGGTGATGGTGGTGTAGCCCAGGTTAGTGTGTGCTGATTCCAGCTCCGCCTGTGCCGCTTCAACCTGTGCAGCGGCTTCCTCTTTGGCATGGCGTGCCCGGCGCAGGTCGTACTCACCAATCATCTTCTGCTCATAGAGTTTCTCCTTACCCTCTAAGTTCAACTGTGCCGTAGAAAGGGTGGCGCGGGCAGTGGATAGTTGGGCCTTGGCTGCATCTACATTGGCCTTATAGGGAGCCTGGTCAACAACAAACAGCACCTGTCCTTTCTTAACCCGAGCACCTTCCTGAACGCAAATCTTAGTCAACCGTCCACTGACGAGTGGACTCACCCCAATGTTATCCACACTCTCTAACTTTGAGAAAAATTCACGCTTCAGGGTGAAATTCTGCCGTTCCACACGCAACAGGCGATAACAGTCTTTCACTTCCTGCGTCGTCTCTTCACCGCAACCTGTGCAAAATACCGACAGGGTAAGCAGGGAAACAATGAATATGGTATGTAATCTTGGACGCATAACAACTTATTTTAGGGTTTTGTTTTTTTCGTTATTTGGGCAATAGCCATTCCTTCGCTCACCATGCCGGCATTCTCCGCAATAATGACATCACGCTCATTCAGGCCGCTGATCACGACATAGTGCAGATTGTCGGCAGAGGGCAATACCGTAATCTCAGTAGAAACAGCCTTGCCTTCAATGACACGATAAACAAAGTACTTATCCTGAATGCGGATGACAGCATCCTGGGGTATAGCAATGACGCCGTGCTTCGTAGTTGGCAGTTCAATATAGCCGTTGCTGCCATGGCGAAATACTTCCGATGGATTGTTGAAAGATGCCCGGAGGAGGACGGCTCCCGTTGAAGTGTCGGCACTTCCGCTGATGGCATCAATGTGGCCCTTCTGAGGAAGCTGCTCATCCCAGGTGGTATAGAGTGTGACGGGTGGTAGTTTGCTGATTAGTTCGCTCGATGAACTGCATCCATATTCCTCAAACAAATCAGTATATAATTTCTCTGAAAGACTGAAATAGGCATAGATGTGGTTGTTGGCCGCAATAATGGCGATAGGCACCTCCATGGAAGGGTCGACAAGTTCACCTTCCAAATAATAAAACGTGCTGATTCTTCCATCAACGGGGCTACAGATCGTGGTGTAGTTCAGGTTGGTGCGCGCCGATACCAACTCTGCCTGAGCGCTCTCGAGCTGGGCTGCTGCTTCCTCTCGAGCATGGCGTGCCCGGCGCAGGTCAAACTCACCCACCATCTGCTGTGCATAGAGTTTTTCTTTTCCCTCTAAGTTCAACTGTGCTGTAGAAAGTGTGGCGCGGGCAGTGGCTACCTGAGCCTTGGCGGCATCGACGGCAGCAATATAGGGGGCCTGGTCGATGATGAACAGCGGCTGTCCTTTTTTCACCAGCGCTCCTTCCTTCACACATTCCTTAACCAGTGTTCCGCCGACAACCGGACGTACTTCAACTTTCTGCTGGCTCTCTATCCTTGCAGTAAACCGGCGATTCAGTGTGTAGTCCTGCCGCTCTACACACAACGTCTTATAAGTGTCAGCAGAGTTGGCTTCCGATTCTCCACAGCCTGTCAACAGTGGCAGTATGCACAAAAGCATCAAGAAGTTCCGTAAAGCTGATTGTGAAAATCTTTTCATACGTTTGATATTTTTGATACTATTATCTTCCTTCGCTAATATCCACAGTAGAATCGCTCAAATGTTTCGTATTCATTAGGCATCCCAAAACTTTTTAATTTTTTCTGAGGATAGTTATAATTCCCTTATATGTTTTCGGTTGCAAAAGTACCTCTTTTTTCTCAGTATTTCCACTAATGTTTCTTAAAATTGTTTAAACCTAAATTCCGCAGCACTTTAGTTTAACTTTATTTATAAGTACCTGAGCAACTTTTTGTTGCTCAGGATTTTGCCATGTCAGATTTTTCACTTACCTTAGTGCTGCAATTCAAAACAAGCGAAATCATCAATGACATGGCAAAGGTAAGCAAAAAATCTGAGAAAATCACCTAATGATTTTTTCTTAGACCACAAAGAAACAGGATGATATTTTTTGTTTCATTGTTTCATTGTTTCTTTTGGGTGTTTTGTTTCATGTTTTGGGGGAAGGGGGTAGAGAGAAGTATTTATATATTTATATATAAATTAAAGATTATATATATATTATAATATATATATAATCTTTCTTTTCTATGCGGCCTTTTTCGGTTTTTAAAAAAGCCTTTTGAAACAATGAAACAATGAAACAAAGAAACAAAAATATATCATACTATTTTATTTTACACTGCAAAGTATAGATTATTTGTAATAATCACGCTTTAAAATAACACTCAAGATTGAATATTGTTTTACATCTGCAAAATAACTGTAAAGTAAGCGTCTGTTTTTGTTTTTCTCTTGGAAATGTGGAATTTTTGTTGTAAATTTGCAGTGGAATTAGGGAGTTCCCGTTAGTCTGGATTAGTAACCATGCTGCACACTCAGAGTTCGAAAAGGTGATATCTATAGTAACCACCTTTCTTAATAAGAGAAACCAGCGTTCGTACTGCCAGAAACTAGGGAATAAACCTAACGGAATGTCAAACAAGAAGAAAGGTTAAGAATTATGGCACAGAATGTGATTAATTTTCCGGTTGCGCTGAAGCAGAACGTCAATGACGACTCTACTGCTTACGGCAAATATTTCTGGGTGCCCGTTTGGCCGAAGACGCTGAACCTGAAAGGTCTCATCTCACGCGTCGCCATGTCGCAGTCGGTTTACTCCGCCGACATCGTGAAGGGTGTGATCGAGAAACTGACGGAGGTGATGGTCGAGCTGTGGCGACAAGGCCAGCCCGTGAAGTGGGACGGCCTGGGTACGTTCACCCCGAACGTGGACTGCGGCAAGCAGGGCCAGGCTAACCTGGCGAACGCCCTCTCGAAGGGTCCGAACGCTGCCATCAACGGTGTGACCATCAACTTCAAGCCTGAGAATTCCAAGGGTGAAAAGCTGACCTCCCGTGCACTGAAGGAGCTCGTGACCTTCGAGGCGATGGGATGGTACAAGCGCGAGGAGTTCACCGACCCCACCTCTCAGAAGAAGGTGGTGCAGTTTACTCTCATGCCCGTGGACTATCAGACGCCTCCGCAGAATCCTTGATCTGCCGTGGGCATTTGATGTGATCATTAGTAAAAGGGTTAGGGATCCCGTCCCTAACCCTTTGTTTCTTTGTTTCATTGTTTCATTGTTTCAAGGCAAGAATGAAAAATCACCTAAAAAAAAAGATCATTGAGCATTGAATATTGAAAATTTTTTGTATCTTTGCACCGTTATAACCCCCAAACGACGGAATGATGATACGACTACTACTCTACATATCCCTCTGGTGTCTTCCGCTGACTGTCGCCGCTCAGGCCACGGATGTGGAATCGATTTGCCGGCAGATCGACAAGGCCATCGAGGAATCGCCGCAGACAGTCGGCCGTTACGAGCAGCAGATAGAGGATACACGCCAGCAATACCACCATGCCCGCCAGCCTGAAGAGAAATACCAGTTGGCAATCCGCCTGTACGAGCAATACAAGTCGTTTATGAACGACTCTGCCCTCTATTATCTCAATGAGGCCGAGATGCAGGCCACGCGACAAGGCAAGACCGCCGAGGCCGCCAACTGCCGGGCCCTGAAGGCCTTCCAGTGCTCAACCGTGGGCTATTACAACGAGGCGCTGGCTTTCCTCAAGAGCATCGACAAGCATACGCTCGACAGCGTCGGGCTGCGTAACTACTATCAGTCGCAGATGCACGTCTATGGTGAGTTGGGCTATTACTCTGTCATCCCCTCGATGAAGGAGCAGTATTTCAAGTTGCAGACCACTTACCGGGACTCCCTCTTTGCCCTGACCGACCATCAGCACCCCGACTATCTGATGTACAGGATTCAGGAACTGAACGGCCGTGGTGATAAAGAGCAGGCGCGTAAGATCAGCGACCAATGGGTGAGGCAGGTCAGTCCTGACAGTCGCGACTACGCCATCGCCTGTTACTATCGCTATCTGAGCAGCGAGTCGCCCGACGGGACCTACTGGGTGGCACAGTCGGCCCTCAGCGATGTGCGCCATGCCGTCATGGATCAGGCGGCACTGCTCGCGTTGGCAGAGATCCTCAACGACCAGGGCGATCTGGACCGTTCCTACCGTTACATCCGCTTCACTTGGGACTGCAACAACCGTTTCAACACCCGCATGCGCTCCTGGCAGATCACCCCCATTCTGAATGTCATCGAGAAAAACTATCAGAAGGCGGCGGAGCGTAACACCAGGGTGCTGACCCTGTCGATGGTCGCTGTCAGTGCCCTCGCCTTATTATTGCTTGGTGCCCTCTTGTTCGTCCATCGCCGCAATCAGCAGCTGGCCAATGCCCGGAATGCCCTCTCTGAGGCTAACAGCCAACTGTCAACTGTCAACTCTCAACTGTCAACTCAAAAAGACGAACTCGCCACGCTCAACTCTCAACTCTCAACTCTCAACTTTCAACTCTCCGAAAGCAACCGCGTGAAAGAGGAGTACATCGGACGCTTCATGAGCCTCTGTGCACAATATATCGACAAGCTCGACAACTACCGTAAGATGGTGAACAGGAAGATGAAGAACAAAGAACTCGACGAGCTGTTCCAGATCTCAAAGTCGACGGAGCTGAAGGAAAAGGAGCTGGAGGAACTCTATGAGAACTTCGACACCGTGTTCCTGCACCTCTTCCCGAATTTCGTGGACGGGTTCAACGCCCTGTTGCAGCCTGAGATGCGGATACATCCGAAGGAGGAGAATCGGTTGACGACAGACATCCGTATCTTCGCCCTGATACGTCTGGGCTTTGAGGACTCGTCGAAGATTGCCGAGTTCCTGCACTACTCCGTGAACACCATATATAATTATCGTGCCCGCATCAAAAACGGGGCTTTAGACAATCGCGAACAGTTTGAAACAATGGTAAAAAGCCTTTAATTGTAAAAATTACACCTCTATATTCCGTCCACTCTTTTTTGAGGGTATAAAAACTATAAGTAGCTGAAAATTAGCAATATATCGTTTTGGTGTAGCCTGAAACGTCCACTTTTCCATCCATTCGTCGCGAGACGTATTCTTTTTTTTCATAATTTTGCACCGTCGAATGAAACTGCGACAAGTTTTAAACTTATTATATTAACAATTAACTAACAAAGTATGAAAAAAAGCAGGTATCTATGGTTGCTGTTGGCA